>OGMQ01000433.1_pt1 | contig 28294 bp, 26 predicted proteins | sample 1573291 | NCBI WGS metagenome assembly OGMQ01 (sample SAMEA2582008, study PRJEB24529) | metagenome | biome: Human gut stool | place: China | collected 2011
ATGGATGTGATGCCGGGTATCGCTTCTTCTTATATCTTTACCCTGAAACCGGGTGACAAGGTATTGATGAGTGGTCCTTACGGAGACTTCCATCCGATTTTCGATTCTAAGAAGGAAATGATCTGGGTAGGTGGTGGTGCCGGTATGGCTCCGCTTCGTGCACAGATTATGCACATGACTCGTACATTGCATACTACTGACCGTGAATTGCATTACTTCTATGGTGCGCGTGCATTGAATGAAGTGTTCTATCTGGACGACTTCTTGAAACTGGAAAAAGACTTCCCGAACTTCCACTTCCATCTGGCTTTGGACCGTCCGGACCCTGCAGCCGATGCAGCTGGCGTGAAGTATACAGCAGGATTCGTTCATCAGGTAATGTTGAACACTTACTTGAAAGATCACGAAGCTCCGGAAGACATCGAATACTACATGTGTGGTCCTGGTCCGATGTCGAAGGCAGTTGTCGCTATGCTGGATAGCCTCGGCGTAGAAGAATCTTCTATCATGTATGATAACTTCGGTGGATAATCCGCAGAATTTATGACATAATGAAGCAAAAGGCTTTCAGGAAATATCCTGAAAGCCTTTTTTTATGCGGATACGGTTCAAAGGGTAATCAATAGAAAGTGAAATGAAGCTTTATATTACAAAAATGTGAATAAATTGTTCATTTTGCTATACCTTTCTTGATATACGTCAATAAATGATAGGGGTAGAGCAACTTTCTTTGTAGTTTATTTTTATGTTGTCCAACATATCCTTATCTTTGTAGCGGTAAAAGGAAAAAAGCTCGAGCTAAGCTAGATTTTGAATTATTTAGGTAACAAAGTTTTTAGGTAAAAGATTTTAAAGGTATGAAAAGATTAGGATTAACATTAGCAGCCGCATTGGTATTTTCAGTTTCTATGTTTGCAGAAGGTGTACAGGATAACAATGCACAGAAATGGAATGGTTCAATCAACAAGTCAAAGCTGACTAAATATTTGAATCTTTCATCTAACCAGCATGAAAAAGTTGCTGACATCTGCGACTACTTTGAACAGGAAATGACTCGTGCAAACGCATCAAAGACAGATAACAAAGAAAAAGTTCGTAAAGCTGTTTACGGTAACTTGAAATTGATGAAGCAGACGCTGGACGACAAGCAGTATTCTAACTATGTTCGTCTGATGGCCATGACACTACGCAACAAAGGCATCGACTTGAACGAAGCAAAATAAAGAGAGATTAATACATAGGAAGGGCCCCGGAGATTTGCATAAGGTTTTCCGGGGCTCTTTTTATACAGAAATTTATTCTTCGTGATAGTCGTTCAAGCGATTGTTCCATAGATATTTACGCGTTTCGCTGACAACCACTCCCGACAGCAGAACCAATGAGATGAGATTAGGAATAGCCATGAGGGCATTTACCACGTCAGCAAAGTTCCACACAAGAGTGAGGTTGATGACGGAACCCACGTAAATCATCAGAATCCACATCAGACGATAGGCAAACATGATTTTCTTTCCACCCAGGTATTCTACAGCTTTCTGTGAGTAATAGGTCCATCCTAAAATGGTGCTGAAGGCAAAAGTGACGATACCAAACGAAAGGATGGGAGTACCGATGTAGGGGATTTTGGCAAAAGCCATCTTGGTGAGTGCCGCGTCGCTGGTATAATCAATGTCCGGATAGGCCAGGATACTGCTTACCAGTACAAGTCCTGTCAGTGCACATATCACGACCGTATCCCAGAAAGTCCCGGTAGAGGAGACCAGTGCCTGACGTACGGGGTTGCGTGTCTGTGCTGCGGCGGCTACAATCGGTGCGGAGCCCAGTCCTGATTCGTTGGAGAATAGTCCGCGGGCAATACCGTAGCGGGCAGCCATCATGACCGTGGTTCCTACGAATCCGCTGCCGGCCGCCCGTGCTGAAAAGGCAGACTCAAAAATCAGCCGGAAAGATTCTCCTAAATAGGCATGGTTAACAATCAGAATATAAATACATCCTCCTACATAGAGTAAGGCCATAATGGGTACGAGGCCCATACAGACTCTGGCGATGCTCTTTACTCCGCCGATGACTACCAAAGCCGTGAGAATACTCATCAGAATGCCTGTCAGGTGAGGAGATACTCCGTACGATTCATTCAGCAGCAGGGAAATAGAGTTGGCCTGTACCGTGTTGCCGATACCGAAAGCAGCCAGTGCGGTAAAGATACAGAACAGAACTCCGAGCCATTTCAATCCTAAGCCGCGTTCCAGTGTATACATCGGTCCGCCAATCATCTCGCCCGACGAATTCTTTATGCGGTATTTTACGGCCAGAAGCCCTTCAGCGTATTTGGTCGACATGCCCAGTACACCTGTCAGCCAGCACCAGAACACGGCGCCCGGTCCGCCTAATGCGACGGCAGTCGCTACTCCGATAATGTTTCCGGTCCCGATGGTAGCTGCCAGTGAAGTGGCTAGTGCTCCGAACTGGCTGACATCGCCTCCTGCATCTTTATCCTTGCTTACAGAGAGTCGTAAGGCCTTGAGGATATGTAACTGCGGAAAACGCAACCGGATGGTGAGATAAAGATGGGTGCCCAGGAGCATGATAATCATGGGCCATCCCCACATAAACGAACTGATTTCTTGCACAATTTTTGTAAGCTGTTCCATTTTCTGTTTGTTTTGATTTTGTCGCAAAAGTATAAATAATAAATCAAAAAGGATATATTATTTGAAAAAATGATGTCATAATATAATTTTTACATCAAATTACCTCTCATTTTGAAAGCATTTTTATGCATGGGGATTCAGTTGTTTTGTTGTGCGTATTTCCTTTTCCACAAAACTCTGCGGATTTTCCTTGCGGCATTATCGGGTTTTATGTACTTTCGAATGAATAATTTACATAAAGAAGATATGAATTTCAAGAAAATAGTAGCCGTAGACGAGACGCTGCTGAATGAAGCAGCGCTCGAACAATTGAAAACAATGGGGGAAGAAGTGGTTGTATATCATGATTTTCCCACTGAAGAAGAGGAAGTAATCCGCCGTATTGGCAATGCCGACTGTCTGCTGGTATCTTTCCGTACGCCTATCCGTCGGTCTGTGCTGGATGCTTGCCCGAACATCCGTTATATAGGCATGTGCTGTACGCTCTATAACCCGGAAAGCTCGAATGTCGATGTGATTGAGGCTCGCAAAAGAGGAATCACGGTGTTAGGGGTGAAAGATTATGGTGATGAAGGTGTGGTGGAATACGTGGTCAGTGAACTGGTACGTCTGCTCCATGGCTTTGGTAATGTACGCTGGCTGGAAGAAAGCACGGAACTGACAGGGCGTAAGGTGGGAATCATCGGTCTGGGGAAGACCGGAGGAATGATTGCTGAAGCCATGCGGTTTTTCGGTGCCGAGGTGCTGTACTACAGTCGTACCCGTAAACCGGAAGCCGAAGCAAAAGGCATTGCCTATCGCCCGCTGACCGATTTGCTGACGGAAGCGGAAATCGTATGCACCTGCCTGCCACGCAACAATTACCTGCTGGGTGAGCCGGAGTTTGCCTTGATGGGAGACCGTAAGATACTGGTAAATACGTCTGTAGGACCTACTTTTGAGGTAGATGCCCTGAAGAAATGGCTGGGAACATGTAAGCACAGCTATTACCTGTGTGATGCGACCGGCATGGGTGTAGCCCGTGATGCTCTGAAGGATATTCCGAATGTGCTGTACACGTCTTATATATCCGGAAAATCCATTCAAAGCGTAGAGCGTTTGTCGCAGAAAGCCCTGGCCAATATCAGGACTTTTCTTTCAGAAGCTCCTCAAGTTTAAGCAACTCGTCGCGGTATTGTGCCGCTTCGATAAAGTCCAGCTTCTTGGCGGCTTCCTGCATCAGCTTGCGGGTCTGTTCAATGCTCTTTTGCAACTGACCCTTTGTCATATACTGTACCACAGGGTCGGCGGCTGCATGAAGCTGGGCTTCGGTTTCGGTATAAGCCCGTGGTTCTTTGGGCTTGCTGCTGTTTTCCTGAGACGACTGTTTTTCGATGTCGAGCAGGGCATTGGTGCGTGAACGAGTAATTTGCTTCGGTGTGATGCCGTGTGCTTCGTTGTAAGCCAGCTGCTTCTCCCGTCGGCGGTTGGTCTCGTCTATGGTCTGTCGCATACTGTCCGTAATGCGGTCGGCATACATGATGACCTTCCCGTTTACGTTGCGGGCAGCACGTCCGGCTGTCTGGGTGAGCGAGCGGTGCGAACGCAGGAAACCTTCCTTGTCGGCATCCAGGATAGCTACAAGCGATACCTCCGGCAAGTCGAGTCCCTCACGCAGCAGGTTGACACCCACCAGCACATCGTAGATACCTTCCCGCAGTTCGTCCATGATTTTGATACGCTCCAGTGTCTCCACGTCGCTGTGGATATAAGCGCAGCGGATACCGTTGTTGAGCAGGTATTCCGTCAGTTCTTCTGCCATGCGCTTGGTCAGGGTGGTGACAAGCACGCGCTCCTCCCTTTCGATGCGTTGCTGAATCTCTTCCATCAGGTCGTCTATCTGGTTCAGGCTGGGACGTACGTCAATCACCGGGTCCAACAGTCCCGTAGGACGAATCACCTGTTCCACTACGATACCTTCACTCTGTTGCAGTTCGTATTCTGCCGGAGTGGCACTCACGTAAATCACCTGCTTGGCCATCTGCTGGAACTCTTCGAATGTAAGCGGACGGTTGTCCATGGCGGCCGGCAGACGGAATCCGTATTCCACCAGGTTTGTCTTGCGGGCACGGTCGCCGCCGTACATGGCCCTGATTTGCGGTACGCTGACGTGACTTTCATCGATGACAATCAGAAAATCTTCAGGGAAGAAATCAAGCAGACAGTAGGGACGGGTGCCCGGTTCGCGTCCGTCGAAGTAACGTGAATAGTTTTCAATTCCCGAACAATGTCCCAGTTCGCGCAGCATTTCCATGTCGTAGGTCACACGCTCGTACAGACGTTTGGCTTCGTAGGGCTTTCCAATCTCTTCAAAATAAGCCACTTGCTTGGTCAGATCATCTTCAATCTGATGAATGGCGCGGAGTGTACTTTCCTTGGTCGTCATGAACAGGTTGGCCGGATAAATCTTGTATTCTTCGAACGTACCGATACGGTGTCCTGAAACCGGATCTATCTCTTCAATGCCGTCAATCTCGTCGTCCCAGAACATTACCCGCAGCACACTGTCGGTATAAGCCAGGAAGATGTCCACCGTATCACCTTTTACACGGAAGTTACCTCGGTTCAGCTCGATGTCATTCCGAACGTACAGGCTGTCTACCAGTCGGCGGAGGAATACGTTACGGTCCAGCAACTTTCCTTTTTTGATTTCAATCACGTTGTTGTAGAAATCTGCCGGGTTTCCCATACCGTAGATACACGATACGGAAGATACCACGATGACGTCCTTCCGTCCGGAAAGGAGGGAAGAAGTCGCTGCCAGACGAAGCTTGTCGATTTCTTCGTTGATGGCCAGGTCTTTTTCAATATAAGTATCGGTCGACGGGATGTATGCTTCCGGCTGATAATAGTCGTAGTAAGACACGTAATACTCCACTGCATTGTGAGGGAAAAAGTTCTTGAACTCCCCGTAAAGCTGGGCGGCCAGTGTCTTGTTGTGACTCAGAATCAGTGTCGGTTTGTTGATGTTCTTGATGACATTGGCAATGGTAAAAGTCTTTCCAGAGCCAGTTACTCCCAGCAGCGTTTGTGCAGGCACATGCTGCCGGATACCTTCAGTCAGTTGGGCGATGGCCTCCGGCTGGTCGCCGGTAGGCTGATAGTCGGATATCAGTTCAAAATTCATTGCATCTGAATATTGGTGAATGAAAACGGTTGTAAAATTACATATATATTTTATACCATACTTTGCACATCCTGAAAAATTACATTAAAAAATGGCCTGGAGTTGCATTATTCGCTGGAAAAGAGTAATTTTGCGCAACTATATCAATTATATATGAAAAAATACATCGCAATGGTCCTCCTTTCTGCTGGAGTTTTATCTTCATGCGGAGAGTACAATAAAGTGCTGAAAAGCACTGACTATGAATACAAATACGAAGCGGCGAAAAGCTATTTTGCCAAAGGACAGAATTCACGTGCGGCAACCATTTTGGAGGAGCTGATCCCTATCCTGAAAGGTACGGCCAACGGAGAAGAGTCTTTGTATATGCTGGCAATGACTTATTACAACCAGGGTGATTTTGTGACTGCTTCGCATTATTTCAATACCTATTATACGACTTATCCGCGCGGTACTTATACGGAACTGGCGCGTTTTCATAGCGGAAAGGCTCTGTACCTTGATACTCCGGAACCACGTCTGGACCAGAGCAGCACGTACAAGGCCATTCAGGAACTGCAGATGTTTATGGAGTATTTCCCAACAAGTCAGCGAAAGGATATAGCTCAGAGCATGATTTTCGAGTTGCAGGACAAACTGGTAGAAAAGGAATACCTTTCTTCCAAACTTTATTATGACTTGGGCTCTTATTCCGGAAATGCCTCTTACAGCAGTACGGGTAATAACTATCTGGCAGCTATCGTTACTGCACAGAATGTGTTGAAAGAATATCCCTACACCAAGATGCGTGAGGAACTTTCCATTCTGATTCTCCGCGCCAAGTATCACATGGCAAAGGAGAGTGTGCTGGAAAAGAGAGAAGATCGTATGCGCGAAACCGTGGATGAATATTATGCTTTCAAGAATGAATTTCCGGAAAGCAAATACATGAAAGAAGTGGAAGACATCTTCAAGGAAGTCAGCAAGTACATTTCTACAGATGAAGAATAATATAAACGTTTATAATTATAAATTAAGTTATGGATTACAAAAAAACAAACGCTCCTACAAATACGGTTACACGTAATTTGATGGAACTCTGTGAGGACACAGGCAATATTTATGAAACAGTATCTATCATCGGCAAGCGTGCCAACCAGATTGCTGCCGAAATGAAGAATGACCTTTCCAAGAAACTGCAGGAGTTTGCTTCTTATAACGATAACCTTGAAGAGGTGTTTGAAAACAGAGAACAGATTGAGATCTCTCGTTATTATGAAAAACTCCCGAAACCGACGTTAATCGCGACTCAGGAGTACATAGAAGGAAAGGTTTATTACAGAAACCCGGCAAAGGAAAAGGAAAAATTGCAGTAATCCTCCTATAGGTAAAGATTTTAGTGAATGCGCATGCGCATTTGGGCTTGTCATTCTGAGTGTAGACGGCAAGAACCGTCGCCCTCAGAATGACATTTGTTTTGGAAACCTTAATACGATTGATTATGATACAGAGAATACAGACCGTTTATTTGCTCGTAGTAGCTATCTTGATGGTAGTAATGATGTCTGTTCCCGTGGGCAGCTTCTATACCGATAAAAATATTTGTGAGATGACAAACCTTTCATATCTGCTTCCGGACGGAGCGGTGAACTACACGCCGTGGGCTTTGTTTGCGATACTGGTAGTAGTGGCTGTGATGGCTTTGGTGACTATTTTCCTTTACCGGAAACGCATGTTGCAGATTCGTCTGACCATCTTCAATACGATTGTGCTGGTTGGTTACTATCTGGTATTGGCCTATTTTGTCGTAAATCCGGACAAGGCATTCGATGACTATAGTTTCATGCCTTCATGGACCGTTTGTCTTCCATTGGTAAGCATTATCCTGAACTGGCTGGCTATCCGTGCTATCGGCAAGGATGAGATGCTGGTAAAGGCGTACGAAAGATTGCGCTGATTCGCAGTTTGCAATAAAAAAGCCATCGGGGCGTTTCTTCACTTCAGAGGAAACGCCCCGATGGCTTTTATTATTTTCTTTTGTTATTCCAGAATATACATTTCAGAAGGAGTGGTTCGCTTCAGTGGAGTTACTTCCACGTCTTTTCCTACGATGATGTTTTCTTGCCGGAATGCCAGTTCCACTGTCTTGAAAGCCAACTCTGGATGGTTGTTGTCCTTGCTCAGGTGGCAGAGCCATAAATGCTTCAGACGCTGGGGAAAATGATGACTCAGGTAGTCGGCCATTTCGTGATTGCTCATGTGTCCGTTCGGGCCGGCAATGCGCTCCTTCAGATGCTGTGGATAAGGTCCCATCTGGAGCATGCTGTCGTCGTAGTTAGCTTCCAGTATCAGGTAATCAGCCTGCTGTATGAAGCGTGAGGCAGTCGGGGTGATATGCCCGATGTCGGTCAGGAAAGAGAATGTCTTATCGCCTGCCGTGATGCAGTAGCCTACGTTGTCAGTTCCGTCGTGAGGCACTTCAAAACAGGTGATGGTGAAATCGCCCACACTGAATGTTTCTTCTTTCCGGATAAAGCGGGTACGTTCGGGACTTAACCGTTCAGTCATGCAGTAGCTGTGCTTCATGCCTTCGTGTATTTCCGGAGTGGTATATACCGGAATCCCGTGTTTCTCTCCCAAATGTCCTACTGCCTTGATGTGGTCGGCATGGTCATGAGTGACCAGTACAGCCTGTATCCCTTCAAGGTTCAACATACGTTCCTTAAATACTTTCTTGATGGTACGGATACCGATACCGGCATCAACCAATATGGCGGTGTTGTCAGTAGCCAGGTAGTAACAGTTTCCGCTGCTGCCGCTGGCTAGACTCATAAATTTTACTGTCATTTTCTCTCTTTTTTGCTAAAGGAACGCAAAGATAGTGAAAGGTGAGAGGAGAGGCAAACGAAAAACAAAGTTTTTCAGGTTTGACTATCCCGAACCGCATCCTGTCTTATGGAAAGATAGTGAAAGGTGAGAGGAGAGGCAAACGAAAAAAGATATAAATAAAACAAGGCCATTCCGAAAAGGAACAGCCTTGCAAACGGGTTGTATCTGTTTTTTTTAGATATACCGGAAGTTCTTAGAACTGGAAGAAATTCTTAGCGTTGTTGTAGCAGATGTCTTCCACCATCTGTTGTACGCGCGGCATTTCGCATTCAGGGATTTCTCCGTTTTCTACATCTCTTCCCAGCAGGTTACAGAGGGTACGGCGGAAGTATTCATGACGCGGGTAAGAAAGGAAGGAACGTGAGTCGGTAAGCATACCTACGAAGCGGCTCAGCAATCCCAACAGAGAAAGTGCGTTCATCTGTTTTTCCATACCGTCCTTCTGGTCGAGGAACCACCAGCCTGAACCGAACTGGATTTTTCCCGGGATAGAACCGTCCTGGAAGTTGCCTAACATGGTAGCGATTACTTCGTTGGCGCAAGGATTCAGGTTGTAGAGAATGGTCTTAGTAAGCTTTCCTTCTGAGTTCAGGCGATCCAGGTATTTTGCCATGGATTTGGCTGTGGTAAATTCACCGATAGAGTCGAAACCAGTGTCAGGTCCTAACAGCTTGAACATCTTGGTATTGTTGTTGCGGATAGCACCGTAGTGGAACTGCTGTGTCCAGCCAGTTTCCCAGTCCATTTCGCCGAATACCACCAGCATAGCCGATTTGAACTTCAGGATTTCTTCATGTGTCAGTTCCGTACCGCCATATACTTTGTTGAAGATGGCGCGGATTTCTGCGTCGGTATAATCTTCTGCATAAAACTCTTCGATACCGTGGTCGGACAATTTACAGCCTTGTTCGGCAAAGAAAGCGTGACGTTTGCGCAGCGCTTCAATCATGTCGTCAAAGTTGGAGATGCTAACACCGCTTACTTCTGCCAGTTTTTCTACGTAGGCACGGAAGTCAGCTGGTACTTCTACGGCCATAGCCTTGTCCGGACGCCAGGTAGGCAGCATCTTGATTTCAAATCCGCTTTCACGGGTAGCGATGTGATATTCCAGTGAGTCTACCGGATCGTCCGTTGTGCAGACTGTTTCTACATGATAGCGACGCATCAGGTTGCGAGCTGAATATTCCGGAGTAGCCAGTTTGGCATTACATTCGTCAAAAATTTCGCGGGCGGTAGACGGATTCAGAATCTTGTCGATGCCGAAAGCAGTCTTCAGTTCCAGGTGTGTCCAGTGATACAGCGGGTTGCGGAATGTATAAGGAACAGTTTCAGCCCATTTTTCGAACTTTTCCCAGTCGGTAGTGTCTGTTCCGGTGCAGTAACGTTCTGCCACTCCGTTGCTTCGCATGGCACGCCATTTATAGTGGTCACCTCCCAGCCAGATTTCAGTAATGGATTTGAACTGGTAATCGTCGGCTACCATTTTTGGAATCAGGTGGCAGTGATAGTCAATAATCGGCATTTTAGCCGCATGATTGTGATATAACTCCTGTGCGGTTTCAGTTTGCAGCAGGAAGTTTTCGTCCATAAATTTCTTCATGATAAATTGTATTTTTAAGTTTCGTAGTTGTTTTTAAATAATATAGTATTGAATAGATAACTTACAATTTATTTATGTTGGGCAACATAAAATATCGAATACCTATCCGTTATCGAACACGAAAGTAGAAATTTTATTTGGAATAACAAAATATTTATTACCTTTGCAACACTCATTTATGAAAATTAAATCCATAGATGGATAGACAAGTATGTGAAAAACAACGGGTTACATTCAACTCTTCTAATTTTTGAAGGGTAAAATGCAACCAAAAGGCCGAAAGGACAACAATTTTGTTATTAAAGATATAATATGAAAGCATTAAACAAAGAGACCGCAAAGAAAACGGTCCGTCCGGAAAGAATTATTCAGTTTGGCGAAGGTAATTTCCTTCGTGCGTTTGTTGACTGGATTATCTACAACATGAACGAAAAGGCTGATTTCAACAGCAGTGTAGTGGTGGTTCAGCCCATCGAAAAAGGAATGATTGACATGCTGAACGCGCAGGATTGTCTTTATCATGTCAATTTGCAGGGCTTGGACAAAGGGGAAACGGTGAACAGCCTGACCATGATTGACGTAATCAGCCGTGCACTGAATCCTTACAGTCAGTTTGAAGAGTTCATGAAGCTGGCCGAACAGCCGGAAATGCGTTTCGTAATCTCCAATACAACCGAAGCAGGTATTGCGTTCGACCCTTCCTGCAAACTGGAAGATGCACCGGCTTCTTCTTATCCGGGCAAGCTGACACAACTTTTGTATCATCGCTATAAAACCTTCCAGGGAGATATGTCAAAGGGATTGATTATCTTCCCCTGTGAACTGATTTTCCTGAACGGACACAAGTTGAAAGAAACCATCTATCAGTATATTGAGCTTTGGAACTTGGGAGATGACTTCAAGCAATGGTTTGAAAAGGCTTGTGGTGTGTATGCTACATTGGTTGACCGTATCGTACCGGGATTCCCGCGCAAGGATATTGCGGCTATCAAAGAAAAACTGCAATACGATGACAACATGGTGGTGCAGGCCGAAATTTTCCATCTGTGGGTAATTGAAGCACCTCAGGAAGTAGCTGCCGAATTCCCGGCCGACAAAGCCGGACTGAATGTGCTCTTTGTGCCGTCGGAAGCACCGTACCACGAACGGAAAGTGACTTTGCTGAACGGACCGCACACCGTGCTTTCTCCGGTAGCTTACTTGTCGGGTATCAATATCGTGCGCGATGCTTGCCAGCATCCGGTAGTGGGCAAGTTTATTCATAAGGTAATGTTCGAGGAACTGATGGAAACCCTGAACCTGCCGAAAGCGGAACTGGAAAAATTTGCACATGACGTGCTGGAACGCTTCAACAATCCGTTTGTAGACCATCAGGTGACTTCTATCATGCTGAATTCCTTCCCGAAATACCAGACACGCGATTTGCCGGGCTTGAAGACTTACCTGGAACGCAAGGGCAAGTTGCCTGAAGGACTGGTATTGGGACTGGCCGCCATCATTACCTACTACAAAGGTGGTGTACGTGCCGATGGCGCAGAAATCGTGCCTAATGACGCACAGGAAATCATGGACCTGCTGAAACAGTTGTGGGCTACAGGTGATACAGCCAAGGTAACCGAAGGCGTGCTGGGTGCAACCTTTATCTGGGGAGAGGACCTGAACCTGATTCCGGGACTGGCAGAAGCCGTGAAGAAGAACCTGGACAGCATTCAGGAAAAAGGTATGCTGGAAACCGTGAAAGCCATTCTGTAACGATTAATTGTTAGAATTCCATATCATTATGCGGGAGGAGAGGCCTGTTTCGGGCCTTTTCCTCCCGTTTTGCATGTATAAACTTGCATTTTTAATTCTTTTTGTTTATCTTGCCTTTCAAAGCAGGAGGCAGGTATGGAAATCACCGCACAAGTACTAAAGGAACTGGAACTGTTTAATCGTGGACGTACGAGCGACAAGGGTGTCTATCTTATCAGCATGGCCACAGAATATCGTCCGTATTATGCCTTGTGGCGTGAATTTCCTTCTCCCCATTCTTATCTGTTTGTCCGTACGTTGGGAGTAACGCTGGATGCCGCTTCCGCCCGTGCTTTCTCCATGCTGCAGAACTGCAATGTGCGGTTGGAGACCGCTGATAATGCGCAGTTTGAATCCTATTACGGGGCACTGGACGATTTGATGCCTTTCGGAAAATACAAGGGAAAGCATCTGGCTGAAATCTATTACGTGGATCCTTCTTACATGCTCTGGCTGGCCAATAAGTTTGAACCTACCAACCCTCGGTACGAGCGGGTGGTGGAGCTGGCCAAGCGCTTTGCCGTGGTGCATTTTGAACTGACCGTGCGAAAGCCGCGCATTGCTTCGGTGAGCCATTTTGTAGGAACGGTGGGAGAGACGTTGAAGGATTTGCAGGTCACGGTGCTGAACGTGCGGCTTCAGGTAGATACGTACAAACCCGATTTCTTTGTCGACCAGAATGTCCTGGCGGCCGACCGTGATGGTAATCGCTTTACCTTCCTGGTCAAGGCTCGCGCCCGTAGTCTGACACCGAACGCCTTGAGTTGCCGCAGTCGTCAGATACGGCCGCAGGAGTTCCTGCATTTGCTTTCGGCCAAAGTCATGTCACAATATGAGTCGCATGGAGTACGCTATACCCGTTTAGGTTACGTGAAATTAGCGTGACGAAAAGCCAGCCGCACATATTCTTTCTGCCAGTCCTCCGGTTTGAGTACCTGCTGGTCGTAGGAAAGCAAGTCAATGTCAAGCGGGATGCGTCCTTCCTTCTTGCTGTCCGGAGTCCGTCCGTTTGTCTGCTCAATTTGCTTCAGGATGCTTCGCACCTCCGTCATGGGCAGTGAGGTGCGGAAACGTGCGGCACGGTTCAGAAACGGTTGCGGATTCTCCATTTTCTCCGGTACGGTTTCTACGATTCCTCCCCATTCAATATCTGGAAAAAGACGTTGCAGGGCATCTTCCGCATTCTTCAGGTGCAGAAGCGCATCCAGGTTGGAACCCATGCAAAGCAGGCAGGTATGCGAGGTTGCTGTGTCACACATGGGCGGAATGGTTTTTACAGAATACGAAATACAGTCCTACCACGATGAAAGGAATGCTCAGAATCTGTCCCATGTCTATCGGGAGCGCATTCTCAAAGTCCACCTGTCTTTCTTTCAGGAACTCCACGAAAAAGCGGAAGGTGAAAATCAGGGTGATACACAAACCGAAATAGAAGCCTTTCCGTACGTTTTCTTTCTTCTTCCGGAAGATGACCATCATTATCAGGAAGAACAGGAAGTAGGCCAGTGCTTCGTAGAGCTGCGCCGGATGACGGGGCTGCATGTCCACCCGTTCGAAGATAAACGCCCAGGGCACGTTCGACGGCATGCCGATGATTTCCGAGTTCATCAAGTTGGCCAGTCGGATAAATCCGGCAGCTACGGGAGCAGCCACTCCCATCATATCCAGAATATCAAGAAAATGAATCTTCGTTTTCCGGCAGAAAAGCACCAGGGCCAGAATCAGTCCCAGCGTACCTCCGTGGCTGGCCAGTCCGGCATATCCGGTAAACACCCATCCGCCCTGTGGCAGGAAATGTACCGGCAATATGATTTCCAGCGGATGACTCAGGAAGTATTGCGGGTCATAGAACAGGCAGTGTCCCAAGCGTGCCCCGGCAAAGATACCGATAAAACTATAGGTAAACAGCGTCTGGAAAGTATCCAGCGGAAGTCCCTTTTGCTTGTACAAATGGTAGACTACCTGACTACCGGTCAGAATGGCAATCATCCACAGCACGCTGTACCATCGGAGGGTAAAACCGCCGAGATGAAACAATGCCGGGTCCGGATTCCAGTGTATGTAAAGAAATTCCATCATCTTTCCTTCGTTTTAAGTCTGCGGCAAAGGTAGTGAAAGGTGAGAGGAGAGCCAAGCGAAAAACGCAGTTTTTCAGCCGGGCTTTCCCGAACCGCATCCTATCTTATCGAAAGGTAGTGAAAGGTGAGAGGAGAGCCAAGCGAAAAACACAGTTTTTCAGCCGGGCTTTCCCGAACCGCATCCTGACTTCTTCAAAGGTTGTGAAAGGTTTTATTCTCGTTCCGCCTGCGCTTGCTTGTAAGCCTCCATTTCTTTCCGGCTACGGCTGGAAGTCACCAGATACACCCCACCGAAAATAAGTACCACAGCAATGATTTTGGTTGTGTTAAAGGAATCCATTCCCCAGCATACGGCTACGATACAGGCCACAAGCGGCTGGATATAGTTGTACATACCGGCTACCGTGGGGCGAAGATTCTTTTGTCCCACCACAATCAGCATGTAACTGACGAAGGTGGCACCTACCACGATAAAGGTCAGACTGCCAATCTCCACCGCCTTCAGTTTGCTCCAGTCTGCGCTCATCAAATCGCTGGCAGAGAAGGGAATCGTGCAGATAAAAGAGTAGGTAAACATCCATTTCATGATGGTGATGAGCGAATATTTGTTGACAAAATCCTTGAAGCGTACGATGTAGAACGCATAGCAGAACTGTGCGAACAAGACCAGCAAATCACCCCATATGGCCGTATGGCTGGCAGACGAAGCGGCCGGCTGGTTCTGGCTGCTTCCAAGGATGAGCAACAAGGCACCGCCTGCCCCACAGGCTATGCCTAACACTTTCTTGCCGGTAATCGGTTCTTTCAGGATGAAAGCCGCCAGCAGCATGGCCCACAGCGGCATGCTCGTGGTGATGATGGAAGCGTCGGCCGGTGAACTCAGGCTCACGCCGAAGATAAAGCATCCCTGATTGAACACGATGGCAAAGAGAGAGGCAAAGAACTGCGTAATCAGGTCTTTATGGTTGACGTGCTCCGGCTTCTGAAAGAGAGAAGCTATCCAGAACAACACCATGGCTCCTCCAATGCGGAGGTCTGTAACCACCAGCGGAGTGACAGCCCCTCCGGCCATAAGCAGTTTAGAAAGAGGAGACATCAGTCCCCACATTGTATTTGCTCCCAGCATGGAAGCATGTCCTTTCCAGCAAAATTTTTCCATATATTCTTCGATTGATGATTTTCAAAAAGCGCTGCAAAGTTAGAAAGGTCTGAAGGAGAAAAATTATACTTTTGTGCTATAATCATGAAGAATATGACTATGTGGAAGGAAAATCTGTATCAGCAGGTGGAGATTCTCTTGAGAGAGCACGATGAATTTCCGATAGGGGAACACCAGCATTCGTTCTTTGAGATGACATATATCCTGGAAGGAAGCGGTGACTTCTGTGCACACACGATGGGGAGCGAGCGTGAATGGCATACCTATGAGGCGGGTGACCTTTTTCTGGTGCCTCCCAACCGGATACATCTGTACACCATCCGTACGCATAGCCGCTATGTCTTTATCCGGTTTACGGAGAATTATGTGCTCGACTGCATCGGCCGCTACATAGGGCATGCTCTTGACATACAGTCAGGTTTCCGGATGGAGCTTTCGCCGGACGATAAGGAAGCCGTTCGTCAGCTGGTGGAACTGCTGGTTGGGGAGGTTTCACACAAGCGTTCCTTGTCGGAGATGTTGTGGTCGAATTATGTGGACAGTCTTATCCTGCTGGCTGCCAGGGGACTTCATTTGCCCGACACTGGGATTGCGCTGGAAGAAGATAAGGCACAGCATCTGCTGCTTTATATAGAACAGCATATTGACCAGCCGGAACAATTGCGTTTGAGCGTGCTGGCTGCGAAATTCCGTCTGTCACCCACTTACATAGGGCGTTTTTTCAAGCGTAATTTCGGGGAAGATTTCAGGCTCTATGTATCCAAGAACCGTTTGAAGCGGGTAGAAGAACTGTTGACAGACAGCCGTATGAGCGTCAAGGAGATAGCCAGCCGGATGGGTTACATAGATTCCTGCTATTTGAACAAGCTTTTCCGGCAGCATCATGGGATGACACCCATGCAGTACAGGAAAATGTATAAGTCTGAAAGTGAGTAATTTGTAGGTTTTCTATCTCAGGCTTTTTTAAGAAACAGAAAACACAAGTTCATTTGGGTCGAAACGCAAGTACGTTTAAAACAAAACGCAAGTGCGTTTTACTTCAAACGTACTTGCGTTTTATCTGAAATGTCCTTGCGTTTTAGTTCAAACGCAAAGGCGTTTTTTTATGTCTGTTTTTTTACTGGTACAAGAAGCGCTTGATGCTCTTCTTGGCCGTCTTTTCAAATTCTTCCGGATAAAGCTTCACCTGCGTAATCTGCGAGTAAGCCGGAAGCACCTTGTTCAGTTCGATTCGGTTCAACTCCAGCGCTTCCTCCAGCTGTTTCTTGTTCATTCCATGCGAGAAGGCGTCTTCATTGTCCGGATAAACCAGCGCTACCAGCTTGTTCTCTTTCAGAATCACCAGCGACTCGTTCACGTAAGGCATGTTGTTCAGGCGGGCCTCAATTTCTTCCGGATAGATGTTCTGTCCGGAAGCGGTAAGCAGCATGTTCTTGCAACGGCCCTTGATGAAGATGTTTCCATCCGCATCCTTGATGGCCATGTCGCCGGTATGCAGCCAGCCGTCCTTGTCGATAGTCTGTGCAGTGGCACTTTCGTTCTTGTAGTATCCCAGCATCACGTTCATACCCCGGCACACCAGTTCACCAGGAATCCGTTCAGGATCTTCCGAAATCACCTTGGTTTCCATGTTGGCCACGGTCTTTCCGCACGAGGTGTACAGAATCTCATCCCAGCGGCTGTGGCAGATAAGCGGCGCACACTCCGTCATACCGTATGCAATGGTGTAGGGGAAGTTGATTTTACGCAGAAAGGCTTCCACTTCGGGGTTGAACGGTGCTCCTCCAATTACGATTTCGATAAAGTTTCCACCGAACACTTCCATGGCCTGCTGACGGATTTGTTCCTTTATTTTATCGCTGATAATCGGCAGTTTCAGCAACAGTTTTCCGAGCTTGTTGTCCACTTTCGGGAGAATGTTTTTCTTGAAAATCTTTTCCACAATCAGCGGCACGCAGGCAATGACGCGCGGACGGATTACAGCAAACGATTCCGCAATGATTTTCGGGCTCGGCATACGGGTAAGGAACCACAGATGCGCTCCTCTGGTGATGCCGTAAAGAAAATCGAACACCAGTCCGAAGATATGTCCCAGCGGAAGCATGGAAACGATGCTGTCGCCTGGTTTCAGTCCCACTTTCCGGTCAATGTGTACGATGTTTGAAATGATGCTACGGTAGGGCAGCATCACTCCTTTAGAGTAGCCGGTAGTACCCGAGGTGTAATTGATGACAGCCAGTTCTTCCGGTTCTTCCCGACGGTAGGAAACCTGTTCGGCACGGAAGCGGCAGGGATATTTCTTCCCGAATTCCTCGTTCAGGTGTTCGCGTGCATACGTCAGCCTTTCCGAACGTGACACTACCAGGTCGAAGTTCTTCAGTTCGATGATTCCCTCCAGATTGGGCATGGCCGCTTCGTTGAACATCTCCCACACTTGGTCGCCTACAAAAAGCATACGTGCCTCCGAATGGTTGACGATGTGGTGCACGTTGTCGGCCTTGAACTCGTGAAGGATAGGAACGGCTACTGCCCCGTAAGTAACGACACCCAGGAAGGTAGCCGTCCAGTTTGCACTGTTGCGCCCGCACAGCGCGATTTTGTCCCCTTTCCGGATTCCTGCATGTTCGAACAGGATATGCATTTTCTCTATCTTTCTGGCCACGTCCTTATATTGCAGCGTAGCTCCTTTGTAGTCTGTCAGTGCATCACGGTCCCAGTTGGCGCGGATGCTTTCTTCAACAAGTTGTATAAAACTGTCTTGTATTTCCATTTTCAAATTGCACAATGTTTGACACAATGTGTGCAAAAGTAATAAAAGTTAATAGAATTATCTCTATGAAAGTCCTTTTTTTGCTGGAATCTGATGTTTGTGCTATTTTTTCTTCCTTATTTGTTATTCCTTGAAAAAAGAGATTGGTTACCCGATCAGTGCATAGATGGCTGCTGCCAATGCCGCACTTACCGGTATGGTAAGCACCCAGGCTGTCATCAGGCTTCGGGTAACTCCCCAGCGCACTGCGGACAGGCGACGGGTGGCGCCCACTCCGATGATGGCTCCTGATATGGTGTGGGTGGTGCTGACCGGAATTTTCAGATATTCCGTAAAATAAAGCGTAAATGCACCGGCTGTTTCGGCTATGACACCTTCCAGCGGAGTAACTCTGGTAATCCGGTTTCCCATGGTGCGCACTATTTTCCATCCTCCCGACATGGTTCCCAGTGAGATTGCGGTAAAGCAGGAAAAAGCGACCCAGTCGGGTAAATCGCCTACGTTGTTTACCCCCATGCCAATGCCTTGCGAATGGGCTGCTATCAGGGCAGCTGCAATGATACCCATTACCTTTTGCGAGTCGTTAAGTCCATGCCCGATGCTGAACAGGGCGGACGAGAGCAACTGTAGTCTTTTAAACCATTTCTCTGCGGTGTGAGGATGGGCCTTACGGCACAGATTCAGCACTATCAGAGTGAAGAGGAAGGCTACAAGCATACCTATGACTGGAGCCAGAAAAATGAAAAGCACGATTTTCAGGATAACCGAACTTTGAATGGCACCAAATCCATAAGCTGCAATGGCGGCTCCCGCAAACCCGCCGATAAGTGTATGGGATGAAGAAGAAGGAATTCCTCTCCACCAGGTCCACAGGTTCCAGATGATGGCTGCAATCACTCCAGACAAGATGACTGGCAAAGTAATGTATTGCTCATAGACTGTTTTTGACACAGTGTTGGCAATGCCGAAATCACCGATAAGGTATTTAGCGATGAAAAACGCCAGAAAATTGAAAAAGGCAGCCCAGATTACAGCCTGAAGCGGAGTCAGCACCTTGGTAGAAACAATGGTAGCTATTGCGTTGGCTGCATCATGAAAACCGTTGATATAGTCAAAAATCAGGGCCAGTACAATGATGGTGATGAGTAATTCCATGTGCAATTCTTTTTTCAGGCATATTTTACGATAATGTTTCTCAGGAGCTTTCCTACATGGTCGGCGGCATCTGTCGTCTTTTCCAGTTCCTGCATGATTTCTTTTGTCTTGATCAGTTCAATGCAGTCGGTTTCTTCATTAAACAGTTGCATGATGAAAAGGTCATAGACCTCATCCGCATGGTTTTCTATCTCATGGAGTTTCTGACAGTAATCTTTCAGTCTGGACGGATTTTTGCTGAAGGTTTCCAGCTCATCCATGGCCTTGCAGATGATGGAGGCTCCTTGTTGTATGAGGACAGCCAGCTCTTTTCCGCTGTCTGAAATGGCGTGCGGCTTGTAGATGGCAATCCGCTTCGAGGCACTGTGAATGCGGTCGGTCACGTCATCAATGGAAAAGGCCAGGTCATGTATGTCTTCCCGGTCAAAGGGGGTGATAAAGGTCTGGCCTAGCTCCATGAAAATCTGCTGGGTTATCTGGTCGCCTTTTCTTTCAGCTTCCTTCACTTTGTGATAATACTCCTGCCATGTCTCTGGTGTGTCATGGTTCATGCTGTCAATCAGAAGTTCAGAAGCATTGAGTACGGTTTGTGACAATTGGTTTAATAAAGGAAAGAATTTGCTTTCTTTGGGTACAAATCGGTTTAACAGGGAATTTTTCATACTGTTGTTCGTTTATTTTTTATTCGTATATATTCAATGAGGGCAGGGCAGAGTGAAACCAGTACGATGCCCATCAAAAGTATTTTGAGGTTTTGCTGCACAAAAGGGATGTTTCCAAAGAAATAGCCTGTCATGCAAAAAAGTAAGACCCAGACAGCTGCCCCGACAAGGTTGTAAATCATAAACAAGTAATAATTCATGTGTCCCATTCCGGCGACAAACGGTGCAAAAGTGCGGACAATAGGGACAAAACGGGCAATGATTATGGTTTTTCCGCCATATTTCTGGAAGAAATGATGGGTTTTCTCCAAATGACTTTGCTTGAAGATCTTTGAGTCTGGTTTGGAGAACAGTTTTTTCCCGAAATAATGTCCAATCAGGTAGTTGCAGGAATCACCAAGCACGGCTGCGATGAAAATAACCATCATCAGCAGGCTTATTTCCAGTGGCATCCCCGGAAGGGATGCCACTGCACCGGAGACAAACAGAAGGGAGTCTCCGGGCAGAAAGGGGGTGACTACAAGTCCGGTTTCACAGAAAATGATTAAAAACAGCAAGGCATATGTCCATTCATGGTATTCCTGCACGAGTGTAATCAGATGCTGGTCTATATGTAGGAAAATATCAATGAAGAAATCCATGTGACGTATGCAGGTTTTTCATGAATGTACTGGCTTTTTCTCCTTTCAGGCAGCACAGTTCTGTGACTGGTTTATACAAGAAAGAACTATAGGTCAGCAGTTGAAATGCGGCATATTGGTTGTCTTTTGAGTGAACAATCAGCAAATACAGCTGCGGCTCTTCTCTTGACATGGCAGGCAGGTCACAATAATCTGCCAGGTATTTTTTCAAGCCTTGGAACTGTTCTTTGCTGAATGTCAGGCTTTTTTTGCATACCATGCTGCCTGTTCCTGCATAGGCCTGATAGCGGGCACGGAAAATCAGAAAATAGAATGAAATGACTGCCAGCAAGCTTCCGGCAGCGATTTTCAGGGCATCAATATTGGATTCTGAGGTGCTTTCCGGTAAGAAAAACAGACTGATACCGGCAGCCAGCAAGCATATTGAGAGTGCTATGACGGGGAAACTGGTACGTTTCTGAATATCCTGAACGGGATATGACTGTGATAAATTGAAGGTTTCCATAAACTTTGTTTTGTTGCTTTAAGAATAAAATGAATTTTACAATCTCTTTCCCGGCTTTTCCGGAAAAGAAAAATACATGGTTCCACTTGCTTCAGGTATGTGAGGCAAGAAAATCTGTTTTTTGTCCGGACACAATCTGTGCCAGGATAGCGAAAAACAACAGGTTTATGGAAAGGCTAAATAATTATTTCCCTCATGGCAAATACATAATATTCGCATGAAGGAACCACACGATGTGTGTTAGTTGAAGGGTAAAGGCACTCCTTGTTTTTCAGTAAGCCGACTTCACGCAAAGAATGATAAAACAGCAATAAGCGTAAGGAAAAATTAATGTTTTGCCTGTCATTGCGCATCACACGTTTATCCAGCAGTCTGCTGAACGAATTATCCTGGCTGCGTCTGCTGAACAAATCATGAGTCTTGTCCAAAGTGGCATGGATGAAATCGAGTGTTTCGTCTGCCTCAGTCTGAGCGGATACCGCAGATGAAGTTTTCATGCCATCGGATGCCTGATTGTATGAAACAGCCCCCGCCATCTCTATACTCATAAAGATGACCGTAAATAGCAGCATTATTTTAAACATGGTCTGGTTCATATATTCTTGTCTGCTTTAGGCGCGGCAAAGATAGGGAATATTCTTATACAGGCAAAATATGCGTGAACTATTTTCTTTTTAGAGTTTCACTTTAAAATAAATGAATTTGAAAATGTCAGGCTTGGCCGTGATACTTTTTACTGAATGTTTTCCGGAATGCAATGCTTGTCAACTGAAAAATGTGTACCTTTGCCAAAAAATACAAAAGAATGAATTTGCAGAAACTGACTCCTATCATAAACAAACCCAACGCCTGGGCCTTAAGCCCGCTGGTGGTCTTTTTATGTATTTATCTGTTAACTTCTCTTCTCATCAATGATTTCTACAAGATTCCTATCACAGTGGCATTTATGTTTTCTTCGATTTATGCCGTGGCCATTACGAAAGGGCTAAGCCTGAACGACCGTTTGCTACAGTATTCTACAGGGGCGGCCAACAAGAACATCATGCTGATGATTTGGATTTTCATCTTGGCGGGGGCCTTTGCACAGTCGGCTCAGGCGATGGGGGCTATTGATGCGACGGTAAATCTGACTTTACAGCTGCTTCCGGGCAATCTGCTGCTGGCGGGAATCTTTCTGGCATCATGTTTCATATCCCTGTCCATCGGTACCTCGGTCGGCACGATTGTAGCACTGACCCCTGTGGCTGTGGGTATTGCGGCCAGGACGGATGTCAGTGTGGTCTTCATGACGGCGATAGTCGTGGGAGGTGCCTTTTTCGGTGATAACTTGTCTTTTATTTCCGATACGACCATTGCAGCGACCCGTACGCAAGGATGTGTGATGCGCGACAAGTTCCGGGTGAATTCATTGATTGCCCTTCCGGCTGCCTTGCTGGTATTCGTGTATTATGTTATATATGGAAGCCATATTGAGGTGGTGCAGGATATTCCTCATGTAGAATGGATGAAAGTCATACCTTATATAATTGTGCTTGGAACGGCAGTGGCTGGTGTCAACGTATTGCTGGTACTGTTGCTGGGTCTGGTTTCTACGGGTATTGTGGGCATGGCATACGGTACATTCGATGTGTTCGGATGGTTTGGGGCTTTGGGTAAAGGGATGACGGGAATGGGTGAACTTATCATCATAACCCTGATGGCCGGGGGAATGCTGGAGCTGATACGTTTTAACGGAGGTGTGGATTATGTGCTGCACCGTCTGACTCAGCATGTAAGAGGAAAACGAGGGGCCGAACTAAGTATCGCCGCACTGGTGAGCCTGGCCAATATCTGTACGGCCAATAATACGATTGCCATTATCACTGTGGGCCCATTGGCAAATGACATTGCCGAACAGTTCCGGGTAGACAAACGGAAGAGTGCCAGTATTCTCGATACCTTTTCGTGTGTGATTCAGGGTATTATCCCTTATGGTGCGCAACTCTTGATTGCGGCCGAGCTTTCGGGTTTATCTCCTATCCACATCATAGGATACCTTTATTATCCCATGGCACTGGGAGTGGCGGCTGTGCTGAGCATTCTGTTGCGTTATCCTCGCCGGTATTCCTGATCAGGTTGTTTTCATCGTATTGTATAATTTTGTAATCGGATTAAAATAAGAAGATATATGCTGATTTATAATACTACTTTTCATGTAGAGATGGGTGATGCCCGTAATTTTGTGATATGGTTGAATGAATTCTACATTCCGGAAGTGGAAAAATCGGGTGAACTGAAAAATCCCCGTATCCTGCGTATCTTGAGCCATAAGGAGCAGGATAGTGAATGCTTTTCACTCCAGTGGGAAGTGGAAGACAGCGCGACGTTGCATCGCTGGCATGTAAAGCAGGAGGCTGCCTTGAATACGGAGATGATGAAAGTGTTCAAGGATAAGGTCATCGGTTTCCCCACATTAATGGAGGTAATAAGGTGATACAGCCGGTTAAGGAAAAAATCATTCTCGGTATCGACCCGGGTACGAACATCATGGGATACGGGATACTGAAGGTGACGGGTGTCAAACCGGAAGTGATGACACTCGGCGTCATCGACCTGCGTAAATGCGGCGACTCGTATCTGAAGCTGAAACACATTTATGAGCGCGTGCAGGGTATCATTTCTTCGTACCTTCCTGATGAACTGGCTATTGAAGCTCCGTTTTTTGGAAAGAACGTACAGTCCATGCTGAAGTTAGGACGTGCGCAGGGGGTGGCTATTGTAGCAGCATTGACACGTGACATCCCCGTGACAGAATATGCCCCGTTGAAAATCAAGATGGCCATTACCGGCAACGGGCAGGCCAGCAAGGAGCAGGTGGCCGATATGTTGAAGCGTATGCTGCACATACCCGACTCGGAAATGGGCCCCTTTATGGATGCGACGGATGCCTTGGGAGCAGCTTATTGCCATTATTTGCAGATGGGACGTCCGGAAATGCCGAAAGCTTATTCCAGCTGGAAGGACTTTATCGCCAAGAATCCGGGACGCATAAAGAAATAGGAGATTAGAACCATGAATTTGAAACAGCTTGTAGTGATGTCGGCCGTGGCTGTGGCTACCGGATGTACTTCTTCACAGCAGCATACCAGTACGCCGTTTGATGAATATCCGGTGTACGAGGGGGAATGGGTGGAAATGGCTTATACGCCTGCTTCAACCCGCTTCTCGCTTTGGGCTCCTTCGGCTCAGGAAGTGAGGGTACTGCTGTACGAAAAAGGGCAGGGAGGTTCTGCCTATCGTATGGTGAAGATGGAACCGGAATCTGACGGTATGTGGCAGGCTCGCGTGGACGAAGACCTGAAAGGAAAGTTCTATACGTTCAATGTCAAGATAGACGATGTATGGCAGGGAGATACGCCCGGACTCATGGCCAAGGCCGTGGGAGTGAACGGCGATCGTGCAGCCGTTATCGATTGGAAGGAAACGAATCCGGAAGGCTGGAACGAAGACAAGCGTCCGCCGCTGAAACGTTTCTCCGACATGGTGATTTATGAACTGCACCATCGCGATTTCTCTATCGATACCATCTCCGGCATCCGGAACAGAGGAAAGTTCCTGGCTTTGACGGAGGAAGGAACGCATACGTATCTGGGCGAGAAAACGGGCATTGACCATTTGAAGGAGTTGGGTGTGACACACGTACAGCTGTTGCCTTCGTTCGACTTTTCTTCGGTGGACGAAACCAGGCTTGATAAACCGCAGTACAACTGGGGATACGACCCGAAGAACTACAACGTGCCGGAAGGTTCGTATGCCACCGACCCCTGTCAGCCTGAAGTGCGTATCCGGGAGTTCAAGCAGATGGTAATGGCGCTTCATCGGGCAGGCATCCGGGTGGTGATGGACGTGGTGTATAATCACACGGCTATCACGAAAGGAGGCAATTTTGAACGGACCGTACCGGGTTATTTCTATCGCACGGACGAGGAAGGGAAATGGGCTAACGCATCGGGTTGTGGCAATGAAACGGCCAGCGAACGGCCGATGATGCGGCGTTTTATGATAGAGTCTGTCTGCTATTGGGCCAGAGAATATCATATAGATGGTTTCCGTTTTGACCTGATGGGGATTCATGACATCGAAACCATGAATGCCATCCGTCGGGCACTTGATGAGATTGACCCTACAATCTGCATGTATGGGGAAGGATGGGCAGCCAATGCACCACAGTTGCCGGACAGTTTGCTGGCAAAGAAAAAAAATGCTTCGCAGCTCCCGCACATCGGCATGTTTTGTGACGAGATGCGCGACAGCTTGCGTGGCCCGTGGGGAAACGATGTCAAGGGGGCTTTTCTTATCGGGCGTATGGGATATGCTGCCGGGGTGAAGTTTGGGCTGGTGGGAGGTATACCGCATCCTCAACTGGTCAGTGACAAAGAATCTGCCGTACCAGTTTTCTGGGCTGCACAACCGGAGCAGCTGATTAGTTATGTGAGCTGCCATGATGACCTCTGCCTGGCCGACCGTCTGAAAGCTACTTTGCCTGGCCTTTCGGCTCAGGAAATGAATGCTTTGGCCAAACTGGCCGCCACGGCAATATTTACTTCGCAGGGCATCCCGTTCTGGTATGCAGGCGACGAGATTCTGCGCAACAAGCAAGGGGTGGCCAATTCGTACAAGAGCCCGGACGCAATCAATGCCATCAACTGGGGGCGGAAGACTTCGCAGCGTGATTTTTTTGATTATGTAAGGGGGCTGATTGCCATGAGGAAGGCACATCCTTCTTTCCGTATGGGTGATGCGGACTTGATTGCCAAACACCTGGAGTTCTTGCCGGTACCGGCCAGCAACGTGGTGGCTTTCCGTATCAAGGGAAGTCCGGCGGGTGATTCATGGCTGAATACGATTGTGGTGCTCAATGCCCGTACGGAACCCGTGCAGATTGACGTACCTGAGGGACGTTACTGGATAGCCTGTCGTGACGGACGCATAGACAATGTACTGGGACTGGGCACGCTGACCGGCAACAAACTGGTGGTAGCGCCTCGTACGGCCATGATTGTGCATCAATAAACCAAGAGAACAACTACTTAAAGGAACAAAATAAAAACAGAGAAAGACAATGCAGAATGTAATTACAATTGAGAACGGAGTGACTCGTCATCCGTTGTACCGGATGAAAGAGCCTGTGAACTTGCAGATTGCGGCAGGAGAACATGTGGCCATCGTAGGACCGAACGGCGGCGGAAAGAGTCTGCTGGTAGACACCATTACCGGACGCTATCCGTTGCTGATGAATGAGGTGAAATACGACTTCTCGCCTTCGGAATCGAAGATGGCTTGTGACAACATCAAGTACATCACCTTCCGTGACTCGTACGGGGATGCCGACGGGAACTATTATTACCAGCAGCGCTGGAATTCGCAAGATTTGGACGATACGCCTATCGTAGCCGATTTGCTTCCTCCCTGCAAGGACGAACAACTGCGGAAAGCGCTGTACGATTTGTTTGGCATTGAGGAGATGCTCAGCAAGCATATTATTCTGCTGTCGAGCGGAGAACTCCGTAAATTTCAGCTGACCAAGACTTTGTTGAGCGGCCCGAGGGTGCTGATTATGGACAATCCTTTCATCGGACTGGATGCACGGACCCGGGGACTGCTGCACACATTGCTGGGAAAACTGACTGAAATGACCAACCTGCAGGTAATTTTGGTCTTGTCGAAGACAGACGACATCCCGACATTTATAACACACGTGATACCGGTGGAAGACCGTCATTGTGGCCCGAAAATCACTTTGCAGGAATATCTGTCACACCGTGAACCGGACCCTGCTCATGTGTTGTCTGACGAGAAACGGCAGCGGATACTGGAATTGCCGTATGCCGATAACCTGTTTCATACAGAGCATATCGTAGACTTGAACAAGGTAAGCATCCGTTACGGAGAACGGGTGATTCTGAAAGAACTCGACTGGACGGTGAAGTGCGGCGAAAAGTGGGCACTCAGCGGCGAAAACGGGGCAGGGAAGTCTACCTTGCTTAGTTTGATTTGTGCTGACAATCCGCAAAGCTATGCCTGCGATATTTCTTTGTTCGGTCGCAAACGGGGCAGCGGCGAGAGTATCTGGGAAATCAAGAAGCACATCGGTTATGTGAGTCCCGAAATGCACCGCGCTTATCTGAAAAACCTGCCGGCCATTGACATTGTGGCCAGCGGACTGCATGATTCCATCGGATTGTACCGCAAGATGCAGGAAAAGGATGTGGCAACGTGTGTGTGGTGGATGGACATCTTCGGCATTGCCGATTTGAAAGACCGCAGTTTCCTTCAACTCTCCAGTGGGGAACAACGTATGGTGCTGCTGGCCCGTGCGTTTGTCAAAGACCCGGAACTGTTGATTCTGGACGAACCGTTGCACGGACTGGACATGCGTAACCGCCGGCTGGTGAAGGATGTTATCGAGGCGTTCTGCGGCCGAAAGGATAAAACCCTGATTATGGTAACACACTATCAGGAGGAACTGCCCTCTACCATTACAAATTCTTTGTTTCTGAAACGCAATAAATAAAAAAGCTGATTCTGGTGGACACAGATTCTTTTCTGCGAGAAAGCACATCTGTGTTTTATTTCGGGTAGAAACCATGTTCAAGCGTTTCTCCGGGAATATGAAAAATGAAATCAGATACAGAAACCCATATAAAAAAGGCAAATGAAGATGATTTTACACTGTCATCTTCATTTGCCTTTTTATTTTAGAGGATATTTATTGAGCTTGAAAAGTCTGTAAGCAAGAGCTTACATGCTTAGTATGCGAAAGTTTTACCAACTCTGTCTGTCCTGCATCTGGCGAAGTGCTGTCCGGTAGTCCTCTATCAGCTCTTTCATCACCTCATCCACCGTCTGTAACTGGCGAAGCTGAGAAGCGGCTTGTCCTATTTCCAGTTCTCCTTCGTAGAGGTCGCCTTCGAAGATTCCCTTTTTGGCCCGGCCTTTTCCCAACAAAGCCTTCAGTTCGTCTGCTGAGGCTCCTTTCTGTTCCGCTTCTTCAATGAGCTTGTAGAAATCATTTTTAATCAGACGGGTAGGGGAAAGTTGCTTGAGTGTCAGAAGAGTATCTCCTTCATTCAATCGCAGGCAGCGGTCCTTGAAATTGAAATGCGCCGAACTTTCTTCCGTCAAGGCAAATCGGGTACCCATCTGTACCCCTTCTGCACCTAACGCTTCGGCGGCCAAGATGCCTTCGCCCGATACAATTCCTCCTGC
>OGMQ01000447.1_pt1 | contig 27900 bp, 22 predicted proteins | sample 1573291 | NCBI WGS metagenome assembly OGMQ01 (sample SAMEA2582008, study PRJEB24529) | metagenome | biome: Human gut stool | place: China | collected 2011
CCAACCTTTGTTAACCTTAAATCTAATACTATGAAAAACACGTTGCAAAGGTACGGACTTTTCTGAAATCTGCAAGAGGTTACTTGAAAAAACTCTGCTTTATAACATTTTTTAGACATTTGTATAATCTTCTTTACATAATTGCTTTCATGTTTCCAGATGGAAGGGTTTTGTTCTTGAAAAAGTTTGTTACCTTTGTTGCCGATTAACCTAGATAATAAATAAAAAGAAAATGAAAAGATTAACACATTCAGGCATTTTGATGTTGGGGCTTTGCTTGGGGGGAATGATGCAAAGTTGCTCAACTACGGACTCTAATTCAACTATTCAGCCTACTCCGGGCCAGCAAGCTATGATTGACCGGAAATATGGTATGTTTTTGCATTTCGGGATGAATACTTATTTGAATGCAGAATGGAGTGACGGAACTGCTGCTGCCGGAGTTTATGCTCCACCGGCTGACATTGCAGAATAAGCTGCAGGCTGGGTGAAAAATGCAAAAAAGGCCGGCATGCGTTCGATTGTTCTTACAACGAAGCATCACGACGGATTTTGTTTGTGGGATAGTAAGTATACCGATCATGACATTGCCAATCCGGCTATTGAGCATAAGGTAGATATTGTAAAGGCTGTATCGGATGCCTGCCAGAAAGAAGGGATAGCATTCTCTGTTTATTATTCTTTATGGGACCGGCATGAGCCTTGTTATCAGGATGAAGATAAAAAAGTGTATATTCAGTATATGAAGAATCAGCTTCAGGAGTTGATGACCGGTTATGGGCCGGTTCATGAACTTTGGTTTGACGGAGCCTGGGACCGGAAAACGGAAGACTGGCATCTGCAGGAGGTATATGATTTTGTAAAAAGTATGCAGCCGGACTGTCAGATCTCAACCAACTGGACAATAGGTAAACGTCCTGTAGATATGCAGGAAGGTGATTCTATTATTTATTTCCCTTCTGATTTTCGTTTATGGGATCCTTTCCTTCCTGTGGCTGATGATCCTAAAATTTATACACACAGCGGTAAGCAATATTATCTGCCATTTGAAAGTACACAGACAATTTCTGTAATTGGAAACTGGTTCAGTCATCCGGAAGACACTACAGTGCGTGATGTTGAAGAACTGGCAGACATTTTCTATACGGCAACAATTAATGACAACTGTCTGTTGCTGAATATTCCTCCAGATACACAGGGAAAGCAGAATCCGAAAGCAATCGAAAATATTCTGACGTTGGCCCGGCAACTGGGTATTGAAAACGGAAAACCTTTCCCAAAAGAACTGAAGAAACCTCAGTCCTTGATTACGGATGCTACTGCTGAGGCTACAAGTATCTATAAGAATGATACATTGCATTATGGTCCGTCTTATGCAGTGGATAATGATGTCTCTACTTCATGGATGTCTGCTGATTCATTGGCCTCCATGACTGTGAATTTACGGAAAGAGAGTAAGTTTCAGGAGATATTCCTGATTATCGGTGAAAATAGCATTACACAGTTATCCATTGATAAGGAAGATAATGGAAAGTGGGTTCCGGTTTACCAGAGTGGCGTGATTCCCAAACAGCGTGGAGAAAGCTTTATGGGATATGGAACAATTTCCTGCAAACTGGATGAACCGATATCCGCCCAGCGTTTGCAGATTCGTATTCTTCAGTCAAACGGGAAGCCATCCATTTACTCTGTTCGTCTGAAATAATCAGTTAAGTTTTCCACAACTTCTGAACATTCGGTTCAGGGTTGTGGAAAACTTATTTTAGCACAATCCGTAAAAAACGGTGATCAAAAGTTTGTTATCTTTGTCCGACGATTCCATAAAAGGAGGATATATGAAGAAACAATTGATTATCATGGATTTTACAGGAGTGTATAACTATGAACCATTTATCCGTAATCAAAACTGTATTTGGCTGGATTGCCGTCATTTGTATGGGACGGAATGCTATTGTGATGAAGAAGGAGCTGCTTCTCTCAAACGATTGATTGCGGATTATCCGGCAGAAGGAATTCATTTTATTGACTCAGGAAATTATCATTACCTGACAAAATTCTGGACGGACAAACTGAACTATCCGTTTTCTCTATTAGTTTTTGATCATCATCCGGATATGCAACCTCCTTTGTTTGAGGATATGATTTCTTGCGGAAGCTGGGTAAAGGATATGCTGGATACGAACCCTTATTTACAGAAAGTGGTTGTAGCCGGAGCCTCGGAGGCGTTAATCCGTGCAGTGCCGGATATTTACAGAGATAGGGTTCGTTTTTATGGAGAAAAAGCGCTGAAACAGGAAGAAACCTGGAAGCGTTTTGCATCAGAGCATGTTAATGAACCTGTTTATATTTCCATAGATAAGGATGTACTTAATCCAGAATCGGCTGTAACCAATTGGGATCAAGGATCTCTCAGTCTTCAGGAACTGGAGCAGTTGCTGGCAGTTGTCTTTCGTCATGAAAAAATAGCCGGTATTGATATTTGTGGAGAATGTTCTGCTACTTTAGATCTTTTTGAGGAGAAACGGGAGGCTGCAATAAATGGCCGTGCTAATCAGGAATTACTGGAATTAATCAGTTCATTTCGTACACCCACAGAGCTTTAGGAATAAAAATCTGACATGATACCATTCAACAATCACAAAGGGTACCTGAAAACGTAATCCAGATACAATTATCTGTAATTCGGGTACTTAACAATAATCAGGCAGGCATTACATTTGCAATATAAAAATGAAGTCTTATGAATAAACTGGTTATTGGCTTTCTATTGGCTTTTCTTTTTACTGGAGAAGCTTTGAATGCACAAAGTAAGAATGGTTTAAAAAACAGTAATGGTATGAAAGATTTAAAACTGACAGAAGTGTGGGATAAAGTATTTCCACAGAGTAATAAAGTAGAGCATCGGAAGGTAACCTTTGTTAACCGATATGGTATTACACTGGCTGCAGATATGTATATTCCTAAAGGGACAGAAGGCAAACTTCCTGCAATCGCCGTGAGCGGACCATTTGGAGCCGTTAAAGAACAAGTCTCAGGTTTGTATGCTCAGACAATGGCAGAACGGGGATTTCTGACCATTGCTTTTGATCCTTCTTTTACAGGGGAAAGCAGTGGAGAACCGCGTTATGTAGCTTCTCCCGATATAAATACGGAAGATTTCTGTGCAGCAGTCGATTTTCTGTCTGTATGTGATCTGGTGGATGCTGACCGCATTGGAATTATGGGAATCTGTGGTTGGGGAGGATTTGCCATCAATGCAGCAGCCATTGATACACGCATCAAGGCAACGGTCGCTTCGACGATGTATGATATGAGCCGGGTAACCGCCAACGGCTATTTTGATGCCATGAATGCAGACCAGCGTTATGAACTTCGGAAACAGCTGAATGCTCAGCGTACGGAAGATATGAAAAACGGCAGTTATGCACTTGCTGGAGGAGTGATTGATCCGCTTCCGGAAGATGCTCCTCAATTTGTGAAGGATTATTATGCTTATTATAAAACGAAGCGGGGATATCATCAGCGTTCTTTGAATTCTAATAACGGATGGAATAAAACATCTGCACTTTCGTTTATAAATATGCCTATCCTTTCTTATTGTGATGAGATTCGGAGTGCTGTCTTGCTGATTCATGGAGAGAAAGCCCATTCACGCTATTTCAGTGAAGATACTTTCAAGCGGTTGAAAGGGGATAATAAGGAACTGATGATTATTCCCGGGGCAAGTCATGTAGACTTGTACGATCAGACAGATATTATTCCTTTTGATAAGATCGAAACATTTTTCAAGGAATATCTTCGCTGAGACGGGGATTTTGGAATAATCTTTAATCGGAAAGAGGGTGTTATAATGTAGTAAAGTGATACTTAAGATTTGAATGTTATGACACCCTCTTTTTCCGTATATATTAGATACCTAAACGTTTTCTGAGTTCTTTTAAAATCTCAATATCTTTGTTTCTTAATTTACCGTCTCTTCCCGGAGGGCAGTTCAGAATCAGGATATTGTCGTTTTTGGTACATTGACGATATAATTTTTCCAGCTCTTCTACAGACTTAAACTGATTGTCTGTTGTATTATAGAACCATCGCTGACTGATACATACTGTGGATTCCCATGGCATGTAGTAATCTTTACCATCGTGAGTGAAAGTCTTAGGATCATTATCGGTTGGCAGATATGGGTCACCCAGGCGGAAATCACTGGGGAAATAACGAATAGGGAATCCTGCTTTTTGCTGTTCCGGCAGTACCGGATGGGCATCTACATTCTCGGGGGAACCAATGCTCCAGTTGATACCGATCTGGCAATCTGGCTCCTGAGACTTGATGGTCTGGTAGATATCCATAACAGGCCAGCGGTAATTCTGTTTGGTCCATCCTCCGTCAAACCAGAATTCGACGATAGGTGTATATGGCTTTACTTTATCAACCAGCTCTTTTAATTGTGCAATCATGTAAGAGTTGTAGGCAGCGTCTTTGCTTTGATCATCCACATCCGGATTTACTTTCCGGTCCCATAAAGAATAATACAGTCCCAGTCCTATTCCATATTTTTTGCATGCTTTGGCTACAGCTTCTACCACATCTGTATGATTTCCGGAAGATGCAACATCATATTCTGTGTATTTGCTGTCCCAAAGGCAGAATCCGTCATGGTGTTTGGTTATCAGGATAACGTATTTCATACCGGCATCCTTGGCAGACCGTATCCATTGTTCTGCATCAATTTGTGAAGGAGCGTATGATTCGGCTGGTTTGGAGCCATCTGTCCATTCTTCGTCATGAAAAGTATTAATTCCGAAATGAATGAACATACCATATTTCCGTTCGATTTGTTTGAGTTGGGCTTTACTGGGTTTATCGGAAGGAACCGGCAGTAACAGATTTTGCGAGAAGGCAGGTTGTCCCAGCAACAGCAAGCCTAATACGCTCCATGATAAAAGTCTTTTTTTCATAAGTAATTTTATTGATACCTTTGTGTGTAAATGTCTGTTTTTTTATGATTGTATATTTAAGGTCTTACAAAAACCAAGGGCAAAGTAACAAAAAAATTGAATAGATTATTTATTTTCTCCCATTATTTCTGTTAATTTGTAACCAATTTCTGCTATGTGGAATAAGGGTTTAAAAAGTGGTCAGCAATTTTTTATAACAGCCCCAAGAAGATGGGTGTGAAAAGTATGTTGACCAGTATGGTAGTTGGGGTTTATTAAACATAACTTTATAATAGTATTATGATGAAACGGTTACTGATTTTTTTATGGGTTGTCTGTTGTGTGACAGCCCTTCAAGGCAAAACGCGTAAGGCTCTTTACATTGTGTTGGATGGTATTCCTGCTGATTATATTGAGCGGGTACATCCGAAGAATATATTCGATATAGCTTCCAAGGGAGGTTATGCCCGTGCTTATACGGGAGGAGAAGTTGGTGCATATTCGCAGACTCCTACCATATCAGCGATTGGTTACATGAATATTCTGACAGGAACCTGGATGAATAAACATAATGTAAATGGGAATTCCAATCTGAATCCCAATTATAATTATTGGTCACTTTTCCGGATAGCCAAGAATCAAAATAAAGATTTTAAAACGGCTTTGTTCTCCAGCTGGACTGATAACCGGACTGTATTGATCGGTGAAGGAAAGCCTGAGACTGATCATCTGAAAATAGATTATGTCTGTGATGGGTATGAATTGGATAAGAATCGTTTCCCTGCGAAGAAAGATGACCTTCATATTTTTGATATAGACTCAGTTGTATGCAAAGAAGCCGCTGCTTGTATCCGTGAGAATGCTCCTGATTTGAGTTGGGTGTATTTGTGGTATACCGATTCCGGTTTCCATATTTATGGTGATGGGGCTTTTATGGACCGTTACGTAAATAAGACAGATGATCTGGTTGGAATGATTTGGGAGGCAGTTCAATATCGTGAAAAGAAGTTTGATGAAGAATGGATGGTGATTGTGACAACAGACCATGGCCGTGGAGAAAGCGGACATCATCATGGTGGACAATTGGCCCGCGAACGTAGTGTATGGGTTTCAACCAATGTCCGTGCGTTGAATGCACAGTTTACCCGTCCTACTTTAGCTTTGGTAGATATACTTCCTACAATCTGCCGTTTTATGGATTTCCAGATGCCCAGAGATGTAGCTTTTGAAAAAGATGGTATCTCCTTCTATGGTCCTACGGATATTTATGAGCTGACAACCCATCCTTATGACAATCAGGTTACTTTATGCTGGAAAGGGGAAGGTGTCAAAGATGAGGCTGTTGTTTATATGGCTACAACCAATGCTTATAAAGAAGGAGGTAAGGATAACTGGTCAGAAATAGGCCGGGTAAAAGCCAGTACAGGACGTTTTGTTGTGGATTTAGGAAAGTATCCGTCTTCCAAGTTTTATAAGTTTGTAGTGAAGACTCCAACAACTTCTTTGACCCGTTGGCTTCAGAAATAGTATTATGTCGTTATACTAAATGATTGCCTGGATAAGCGAAGGATATAGAATACTAAATTAATTGATATTATGAAAACTAAATTGTTTTATGGCATTTTCATTGTGTTGAGTATGTGGGGATTGTACTCTTGCAAACAAGCAGAGAAACCCATTAAATTTGCTATTGTTTCCGATCTTCATGCTCCCGATCTTCCTGACGGGCGTGAACGTATGCAGGCTGTAGTGGATGCAGCCAATGCTGAGAATGTAGACTTTTTGATTCAGTTAGGCGATTTTATTCGTCTGGACAGTGTCAGCCAGCCTTTGCAGAAAGTATGGGATCAGTATAAAGGAGAAAAGTATCATGTTCTGGGAAATCACGACCTGGATAAATATTCCAAAGAAGAGTTTGTTGCCGGATTCGGCATGCCGGGCCGTTATTATTCTTTTGACAAGGGTGATTTCCATTTTATTGTGCTTGACGGAAATAATTTGTTTGATGAGGGGAAATATATTCCTTATAATAAAGCCAATTATTATGTAGACAGCCGTAAGCGGGCCTTTATGGATCCTGAACAGATGGAATGGCTGAAAAAGGATCTGGCGGCAACAACCAAACGCTGCATTCTTTTTTCTCACCAGAGTATAGACAGAGCAATGAACAATGGATATGATGTACGCGATATTCTGGAAGCTGAAAACAAGAGAGCCGGATTTACAAAAGTCGTTGCTGCCTTTAGCGGTCACAATCACAGCAACTATACGGATGTGATTAACGGGATTACTTATGTTCAGATCAACAGTGCCTCGTATGTTTGGGCAGATTGTGAAACCCAGACTGAGAAGAGATATCCGGCAGAAATCAATGACAAATATTCTCTGTTGAAATATTCATTGACCTTCGACAAACCTTTGTATGGCATTGTGACACTTGATCATAACGGACTTTCCATGAAGGGTACGGAAGCAAAATTCTTGCCACCGACTCCTTCAGAAATCGGCTTGCCGGAGAAGTTGGGCAGCTTTCCTTTGGTATCTTTCATAAAAGACGTGTTTGTTGATTTCAAAGATTAAGCTTTCATGAAAAGATCTTTATTGCTGTTCCTTCTTAATATATTGATTATAAGTTTTTTCTCTCAAGAGGTGTTCTCTCTGTCCAATAATTCAGGACAGAGAGACATCTCTTCTTTTGTGAAAAAGGACGGGAGAGAAAATCCGGCGACAGACGATTTTCTGACAAATGAAGAGGACACCGGATTGGAATTTTGTCAGGATAGTCTTTCCAGAGAGAATGAACTTTCCTTTTCTGATAGGATTATGGAGGTAAAGACAGAAAATATTTTTCGTGATTCCACTTTTTATCATTGGTGCAGTTCGGTGATTAAGGGGGAAGACGGGAAATATCATTTGTTTTACTCCCGTTGGAAACGGACATACACTTTTTATGCCTGGCTGACTAATTCGACCATAGCACATGCTGTGGCAGACCATCCGGCTGGGCCTTATCACTATCAGAATACCGTTCTTGATTTCGAAAAGGATGTATACCGGAAAGGAGATATGATAACGGCTCATAATCCTAAGATTAAATATTTTGAAGGGAAATATTATCTTTATTTCTGCAGTACGTCTTTAGGCAGAGATATCTCTAATGAAGAGTTGATTGAGACTGCCCGGGGTGGTTATTCTCATAAGAACTGGCAGCCTTTGAGGGTCAATCAGCGTACGTTTGTTGCTTCTTCCGAGAGTCTGAATGGAGAATTTTCAATTAATGAAAAGCCTTTGCTGGAACCTGACGGACCGATTGAAACATTAGTTGTAAATCCTGCAATCGTACAAGGAGTTGATAAACGCTATTATTTGATTGTGAAAGGGGACAAGCCTGGTTCTACCAAATTTGAACGTAATCAGGCTGTTGCTGTTTCCAGTTATCCGGACAGGGGATTTGTTCTTCAGGATAAGCCGGTTATTCAGGACTGGGATACGGAGGACATGTCTTTATGGTGTGATCAGAAGAATTCTGTTTATTATGCTTGCTTTCATGCACATACTTATATAGGAATGATGGTTTCTTCCAATGGCCTGGACTGGAAGAAAGCTTTGGACTTCAAGATTATGAAAAAGGAGATTCCATTGTATGGGGGAGGTTGTATTTTGCCTGACCGGATGGAACGTCCCTTTGTTTTTTTTGAAAATAATGCTCCCAAAGTATTATCTTTGGCAGTGAAAAAAGCAGATGATGCATATATTGTTTTTGTTCCTTTAAGGTGAAAACTTTGCAAAGTAGTAAATGAGGAGGCCTTGCGCTGAAGGGAACATTTATTCTGATGGGAAATAAGGGTTATAAACATTGAAAGAATTTATATTATGAAAAAATTGTATTTAGTCGTTTGGAGCATCTTGTCATGCGTCCTTTTGTCTTGTAGTGGAAGTGAGAATGGAAAGTCTCTGCCGAATCCTCCGAAGCATATTGTTCTTGTCGGTTTCGACGGCTTGAGTTCATACAGCCTGAATAATGGTGCGGAAATGCCTCAGTTCCGCAGTATGATGCAGGATGGCTGTTACACTTTGGAGAACCGTTCGGTTCTTCCTTCTTCAAGTGCCGTCAACTGGGCTTCAATGTTTATGGGAGCAGGTCCGGAACTTCACGGATATACTGAGTGGGGTAGTTCTACACCTGACCTGCCTTCTCGGGTTCTCAACGAACATGGTATATTTCCGGATATCTACAGTGGTATCAGAGCCAAATATCCTGAAGCAGAACTTGGTTTCTTCTATGAATGGAATGGCATGAAATACCTGGTTGATACTTTGGCCATTAATCATGTTCAGCCTTTGAATCTGTCTGCTGAAAACTCCAAAGAAGAACTGAAGGATGTATTGTCTTACCTCAAGGAGAAGAAACCGATGTTTTGTTCGGTTATTTTCGGTGAGCCGGATGGTGCCGGACATAGCAAAGGTTGGGAATCAGAAGATTATTTTAAGATGCTGACTCATCTGGATCAGGCTCTGGCACTGATCGTATCTGCAGTGAAAGAGGCCGGAATGATGGACGAGACCGTATTTATACTCTCTGCCGATCATGGAGGAAAAGGAACCGGTCATGGCGGTAAGACGATGAATGAGATGCAGACACCGATTGTCTTTTATGGAAAAGGTATCAAGCAGGGTGCTCAGATTACCGAAAGTACAATGGTGTATGATATTGCAGGTACTGTGGCATTTATGCTGGGAGTTGAACAACCGCAGGTATGGATTGCCCGACCTATCAAGAGTGCTTTTAATGAGAAGTTTTAAAAAGTGACTGATATGAAACATTCTTTGGGAATTTTAGCTGTTCTTTTATGGAGCAGTGTCCAGATTTTTGCACAGACTGACTGGTATAATCCTTTTGGTAAAGGGGAAATCCCTGTACAGGGACGTTGCTGGAATGAAGAGATCGGTGCAAAATATCATCGTCTTCCGGACCGTGCAGAGAAGGTGGTACGGAAAGCTTTGTGGGATTTGTCCTGTCAGAGTGCAGGCTTGTATATTAAGTTCACGACAAATGCATCGAAAATACAGGTGAAATACACGGTTACATCTGGCTTTTCTATGCCGCATATGCCGGCAACGGGAGTCAGTGGAGTCGATTTGTACATGAAGGATGCTGACGGACAGGCTTTATGGTGTGCCGGAAAATATTCTTTTGGAGATACGGTACGTTATACATATGATAATCTTACTTATCATCGTCAGTCGGACAAAGGAAATGAATTCTGCCTTTACCTGCCTCTTTACAATGGAGTAAACCTGATGGAAATAGGTGTACCGGCCGGAAGTCATTTTGAGTTTGCTGCTCCGTCAAAGAAGAAGCCTGTAGTGATTTATGGAACATCCATTGCGCAGGGAGCATGCGCCTCGCGTCCCGGTATGGCCTGGACCAATATTCTGCAAAGAAAGCTCGATTTTCCTGTGGTCAATCTGGGATTTTCCGGAAACGGACGCTTAGAGGAGGAGTTTTTCAGACTGCTGGCTGAGACTGATGCGTCTTTGTTTGTTATCGACTGTATGCCTAATATGACAGAAGATGACCGGGTTGGACTGATTGCGGATCGGATGGCGAAAGGAATACGCATCTTGCGTGAAAAAAGTCAGGCACCGATTCTGCTGGTTGAACATGACGGATATATGGGATATCGGGTTTCGGATGCGGAAAGAAGCAGGTTTGAAAAAACCAATGAACAGCTTCGTCTCTGCTATCAGGAACTCAAGCAGAAGGTGGATGGACTGTACTATATGACTTTTGAGGAACTGGGATTGAGCATGGACAGTCAGGTGGATGGAGTGCATGCTACTGACCTGGGTATGTTTCAGTATGCGGAAGCATATTCCCGGAAGATTGCAAAGATCCTGTTCCCGTAAGATCTTTTTTCCCACGATGAGGCAGAAGAATGTGGTAAACAGTAGTCTTCTGTCTGGTCATAACATCTGTTTACTCTAGGGTAAACAGATGTTTTCTTAGGATGAAACAGGAGTTTTTTCTAGCTGAAACTTTTTGTTCCACTAGCTGAAACAGAAAGTTCCACTAATAGAAAATAAAAGTTTCACCAGCAGAAAACAGGAATTTCTTCAAGACGAAACAAAAGTTTCACCAGCATAATACAACAGAATTGTCTGTATTATGCCGATGAATCGTCCTTTTGATGCTGGCGGAGAGTATGGAGAAATTTAACTGTGTATTGTCATAATTGAAAAGATCTGATATATGAAAATAGGTTTGATTGGAGGATTGCTTTTAGTGCCTGCAGGTATGTATGGGCAGACTAAAATGGAGAGTCCTAATATTGTGATTATTGAAGCGGATGATCTGGGCTTCGGAGATCTGAGCTGTTATGGTGCGACTGCCATTCAGACATCCGGAATGGATCGTCTGGCCAACGAGGGATTGCGCTTTACTGATGCTTATTGTACGGCGGCAACTTCTACTCCCAGCCGCTATTCTCTGTTGACGGGAATGTATCCTTGGAGTAATCCTCAGGCAAAGATTCTTCCGGGAAATGCTGCTCTGATCATAGATACTCACCGGATCACTTTGCCGAAGATGATGCGTTCTGCCGGATATGTAACCGGCGCTGTGGGAAAATGGCATCTTGGTCTTGGAGATGGTGCTGTGGATTGGAATCAGCCGATTTATCCGGGAGCCAAAGAAGTCGGCTATGATTATTCGTTCATACAGGCTGCAACTAATGACCGGGTTCCATGTATTTTTATTGAAAATGGAAAAGGAGTAGGTTTGTCTGCGGATGATCCGTTGTACGTAAATTATCGTATGAACTTTCCCGGAGAACCGACCGGCAAGGATAATCCGGAACTGTTACGGATGCATCCGAGTGTGGGGCATGGAGGGTCGATCGTGAACGGAGTGCCGCGTATCGGATTCCAGAAGGGAGGCAAGGCTGCGCAATGGCGCGATGAAGACATGGCTGAGCTTTTCCTGGAGAAAGCCAAACATTTCCTTCAGGAAAATCAGAACCGTCCTTTCTTCCTTTATTGTGGGCTTCATCAGCCTCATGTTCCCCGGGTTCCTAATGAACGGTTTGTCGGGAAAAGTGGCATGGGACCTCGCGGGGATGTGATTCTTGAAGCCGACTGGTGCGTTGAGGAATTCTTGGAGGAGCTGGACCGGTTGAATCTTACGGATAATACTCTGGTTATTCTGACCAGCGATAATGGTCCTGTTCTGGACGACGGATATCAGGATCAGGCTGAAGAGCTGGTAGGCAGTCACAAGCCTGCCGGGCCTTATCGGGGATGGAAAACAATGAGGTATGCCGGTGGTACCTGTATTCCTTTCATTGTACGTTGGCCGGGAGTTGTTGAACCGGGAGTATCAGATGCTTTTGTCTGTCAGATGGATTTGCTGGCTTCTTTGGCTTCTCTGGTGGGACAGAGTTATCCGGATCGTACCGACAGCCAGAATACTTTACAGACCTTCCTGGGAAAGAACAGAAAAGGGCGTAATGAGCTGGTTATTGAAGGTATGCTGGATTATGCTTACCGGCAAGGGGACTGGGTAATGATTCCTCCTTATCCCGGGGAAAACAGAACATACGAGTTGTATAATATCCGGAAAGATCCGGAACAGAAGAATGATTTGTCTGAATCGGAGCCTAAGGTATTGCGTCGGATGATGATGCGCTTTGAGGAACTGAAAAGAGAAACAGGCAAGAAGACAAACTTTTAAGCCTGATCCTGTTTCAGGGGGATTTCAGATCCCCCTGAAGCAGGACTCAGAAGCTTTCTTTGAATATTTTCAGGATAATGATATTTCCAGGCGCGTTCGGAAGGGTTACTCTTTTCGCTGAACGATACGCATTCCCGGAGCCACACTTTCGGTGACCCAGATATTTCCTCCTATAATTGCTCCGCGGCCGATGGTAATGCGTCCTAGGATAGTGGCATTGGAATAAACGATTACTTCATCTTCCAGGATAGGATGGCGTGGAATTCCCTTGATGGGATTGCCTTGTTCATCCAGCGGGAAACTTTTGGCTCCCAGGGTTACTCCCTGATAGAGCTTTACATGATTTCCGATGATACAGGTTGCTCCGATCACGACACCGGTACCATGGTCAATGGTAAAATGATGGCCGATCTGTGCTCCCGGATGGATGTCAATGCCGGTTTCTGAATGTGCCATTTCTGTAATGATGCGTGGAATTAACGGAACATTCAGCATATACAGTTCGTGAGCAATCCGGTAATTGGTTATGGCCCGGATGATGGGGTAGCAACAGATGATTTCACCGAAACAGGTAGCTGCCGGATCTCCATAATAGGCTGCTTCTACATCTGTGGCCAATGTATGTCGGATGGATGGCAGCCGGCTGATGAATTGTGCGGCCAGGCGGGTGGCACTTTCTCTGCAAGGTTCGTTCTCATTATTGTCCAGTCCATTGTTTTCCACTCCGAAACATAAGCCGGCCTGAATTTGCTCGGTCAGCAGACCAAACAGTTCTTCAATGTTAACTCCAATGTGGTAATTGATGGTACGGCTGTTGATGGCAGGATTACCGAAGTATCCTGGAAACAGAATGGCACGTGCCAGCTCCACAATGTGATGCAGTGTTTTTCCGGAGGGCAAGGGTTCACCATCTTTGTATTGATGGAAAAGCCCCTGATAGGACAGGCTGTCAGAAAGCTCGTCGACGGCTTGTGTCAGTATAGGAGTGTAATCAAATGGGCTCATAGGCTTGTTGATAAGTTTGTTATTTGGCAAAAATAGTGTATTTTTGCGTAAATATATTATGATATGGTAGTAAATAAGAAAAATCCGTTTGCTTTTAAGGCTAAGCAGGCAGGAAAAAAGAAAAGCAGTGGAAAACGTGTGGGCAAATCTCGTCCCGAGAAAGCAAATAATCAGTTGAACCGGAGGGTAAAATAAGTTGCCCGAAGGGAAAAGGCTGGATATAGAAAAACCACCATCGCTCGATATATCGTGGCAATGGTGGTTATAATTGTTTCTTGTTTTTTATTCGTCAGCCAGGGTAAAGTCCAGTTGTTTCTTTTCCAGATTGGCCCGTGCTACCTTGATCTTGACGGGATCTCCTAAGCTGAATTTGCGATGAAAGCGTCTGCCGATCAGACAATAGTTTTTCTCGTCAAACTCATAATAATCATTGCCCAGATCTCTCATCGGTATCATGCCCTCACATTTGTTTTCGTTGATTTCCACATACAGTCCCCATTCGGTTACTCCGGAAATCACTCCTTCAAAAACTTGTCCGATCCGTTCACTCATGAATTCCACTTGCTTGTACTTAATGGAAGCACGTTCGGCACTGGCGGCTGTCTGTTCCATGGCAGAACTGTGTTCACAAAGAGTTTCATATTTGTCTGCCTGAGCGGTTCTTCCTCCTGCCAGATAACGGGTCAGCAACCGGTGAACCATCAAATCCGGATAACGGCGGATCGGTGAGGTGAAATGGGTATAAAAGTCAAATGCCAGTCCGTAATGCCCGATGTTATAGATTGAATAGCGGGCCTTCTGCATGGCTCGTAGGGAAACGGTTTCAATCAGATTCTGTTCTTTTTTGCCTTCAATGTCCCCTAACAGCCGGTTAATGGACTTGGATACTTCGTTTTTACTTCCTCCGGTGCGGATCTTGTAGCCGAAGCGTGCAATAAACTGATTCAGATTATCCAGTTTATCCGGGTCCGGAAGATCATGGATACGGTAAGGGAATACTTTAGGCTTCCGGTTCTTAGGCACCTTACCAATGTGTTCAGCTACGGTCCGGTTGGCCAGCAACATAAACTCTTCGATCAGTTTGTTTGCTTCTTTGGAGACTTTGAAGTAGACGCTGACAGGTTTTCCCTTTTCGTCGATTTCAAACTTCACTTCGCAACGGTCGAAATTGATTGCTCCGGCAGCCAGTCGTTTCTCACGCAGGATTTGTGCGAGACGGTTCAGTTCCAGAACTTCTTCTTTATAGTCTCCTTCACCGGTTTCAATGATATTCTGGGCTTCTTCGTAAGTGAAACGTCTGTTGGAACGGATTACCGTATGACAGATGCGGTAATTTTTTACTTCTGCTTTTTCGTTCATATCGAAGATCACCGAATAGGCCAGTTTCTCTTCGTCAGGGCGGAGGGAGCAGATGAAGTTACACAAACGTTCTGGAAGCATCGGAATGGTGCGGTCTACCAGATATACGGAAGTGGCACGTTTGGCAGCTTCTTTATCAATAATGCTTCCTTCCTTGACATAGTGTGATACGTCTGCAATGTGCACACCGACTTCCCATAATCCGTGTTTCAGCTGTCTGATGGAAAGCGCATCGTCAAAGTCTTTTGCGTCTTTGGGGTCAATGGTAAATGTTACCACGTCGCGGAAGTCTTCACGTTCGGCATAGTCTTCAGGAGTGATTTCAGCCGAAAGTTTGTCAGCTGCAGCTTCCACATTCTGCGGGTAAGTGTAAGGCAAGCCATATTCCGCCAGAATCGCATGCATTTCGGTGGTATTGTCTCCGGCTTTTCCTAAGATATCAACAACCTCTCCGAACGGATTTTTGGCTTCCTCCGGCCACTCTATGATTTTAACAACTGCTTTGTCTCCATCTTTTCCGCCCTTCAACTTTTCCTTGGGAATAAAAATATCGTTTGCCAGCGTGTTGGTTTCTGTCAGCAGGAATGCATAATTCTTGCTGACCTTCAAAGTGCCGACAAAGTTGGTTTCAGCTCTTTGAAGGATTTCTATAACCTGTCCTTCCAGTTCATGACGTTTCCGTTTGGCGCAAAGGCTGATTTTCACTTTGTCATTATTCATGGCATGTGCAGAATTGCGTTCTGCCACAAAGATGGGTTCTCCTCCTTCATCCGGAATGAAAAGGTTCTTTCCGTTACTTTTCCGTTGGAAGGTTCCTGTGAGAATCTGACCTTTATCGTTAAGCTTGTAGCGTCCTTTTTCTGTTTCAATGAGGAAATTATCCTCTGCCATTTCTTCGATGATTTCTGCGCAAAGCATCTTCAATGGATGAGTGGTGAGTTTCAACCCTTGGAACAACTGCTTGAGATTGATTGATTCAGTCGGCCTGATGCGGAAGTAACTGATGATCAGTTCCACCAGTTCTTTCTTTTTCATGCGTTTTCCGCCTTTTTTTTCTTTCTTTTTCTTAGCCATGTTAATTCCTTTTTGATGATTTACTACAAAGTAAACAAAATAAATGGAAAGGTGGATGAATAACTGTCTATATTTTAAGTGAAAGAACTGAAAAACTATTATCTTTGCCACTAAATTTAATCAAAAATCAATATTGATGAAGCATGAATGTCATAAGGCCGTCCGGAAGTGTTTGAACTGTTGCTTGCCTGTGGAAAAACTCTTTTCCTGATCATGCGGATTCATCAAAACAGGAAACCAATGAAAGAAAGAATATTAGTGACCGGCGCCAGCGGGTTCATTGGCAGTCATCTGGTGGATGAGGCTTTGGAACGCGGGATGCAGGTGTGGGCCGGAGTACGTGGGAGAAGCAGCCGTCGTTATCTGTCAGACAGTCGGCTGAATTTTGCGGAACTGGATTTGACTGACTCTGATTCTCTGGAAGCTCAGCTGGCTCTTCATAAGCGTAAGCACGGAGGATGGGATTATATTATCCATTGTGCGGGCGTAACCAAATGTCTGGACAAAGCTGAATTTGAGATTGGAAACTTCTGGGCTACCCGTAATCTGATAGAGACATTGCAACGCCTGGGCATGGTTCCCAAATGTTTTGTCATGCTCAGTTCGCTTAGTGTGTTCGGCCCGGTGAGAGAAGATGACCGGACTCCTATTGAACCGTCTGATACTCCTTGTCCGGATACAGCATATGGACTCAGTAAACTGCATACAGAGGAGTACCTTCGTTCTCTTCCTGAATTTCCTTATGTCATTCTTCGTCCTACGGGAGTTTATGGCCCTCGTGAACGTGATTATTTGTTGATGGCACAGGCCGTGAAACGGCATGTTGACTTTGGTGCCGGTTTCCGGCGTCAGGATCTGACTTTCGTGTATGTAAAGGATTTGGTTCAGGCCGTTTTTTTGGCGCTGGAAAAGGGAGTCGTACGTCGTGAATGGTTTGTAACCGACGGAAAGGTGTATGACTCGCGTGCCTTTGCCGAACTGATCCGGAAGGAACTGGGAAATCCGTGGATGATTCATCTGACCTGTCCTTTGGTGATTCTTCGTGCTATTTCCTGGGTCTGTGAGCTGGTGAGCAAATTCACACGCAAGCCTGTCACACTGAATGGAGATAAATATAAGATTATGCGTCAGCGTAACTGGAAGTGCAACATCCGTCCTCTGGAAGAAGAGCTGGGATATCAGCCGCAGTATCCTTTGGAACGTGGAGTAAAAGAAACCATGGACTGGTATAAGAAGGAGGGATGGCTGTGAAATTGTTTGAACGTGTAGAGAGCGGAAAAGGACTGTTTGCGGTAGAAAGTATAAGTCTGATATATAATGCCCTGACGTCCTTGCTGATATTGTTGTTATTCCCGAGAATGGATCATCCGGGAGTAATGTTGCTGGAACGTGCCGGTATTGTGGCACTTACTTTCGGTTTGATTGCATTGTATCAGACTTTTCCTTGCCGTCTGACTGCTTTTGTGCGGATGGCCGTACAAATGTCACTCTTAGCTTACTGGTATCCGGATACTTTTGAGTTTAACCGTTTATTCCCGAACCTGGATTATATCTTTGCTACAGTCGAGCAGGGACTGTTCGGGTGTCAGCCATCCGTAGAGTTCAGTAAACATTGTCCGTCTATCTGGTTCAGTGAGCCGTTCAATATGGGATATTTCTTTTATTATCCTATGATTCTAGTGGTGACGGTGTGGTATTTCCTGACGCATTTTGAGTGGTTTGAAAAAATCTGTTTTGTACTGGTTACCTCATTTTTCATTTATTATTTATTTTACATCCTTGTTCCGGTGGCTGGTCCGCAATTTTATTTTCCGGCTATTGGTATGGATAAAGTGAATGCCGGAATATTTCCTCCGATTGGAGATTATTTCAACTGGAATGATTATCTGGTTCCGGGGCCCGGTTACGATCAGGGATTCTTTTATCAGCTGGTGGAAGCATCCCAGGAAGTCGGTGAACGTCCGACGGCAGCCTTCCCAAGTTCGCATGTTGCGATCTCTACCATTGTTATGATCATGGCCTGGAGAGTGAGCCGGAAGCTGGCGGCGGTACTTGCTCCTTTTTATGTCTTGCTTTGTTGTGCTACGGTATATATCCAGGCACATTATCTGGTTGATTCACTGGTAGGGTTAGTGAGTGCTTTCTTCGTTTATCAGCTGGCAACTCTGATGTATAAACGCTGGTTTATTTCGCCAGTATTCCGGTTAATGGGATAATGAACAGATAAGGAATAAAAAACAGAAGAAGGTTTGTCAAAATTCGCACCTTCTTTTTTATGCCCAAAGAAGGTGCATCGGGTATTACGACACATCTTCAAAAATGGGCTTTTTAAGGGACGACTACATACATCCTGTCCACTACGATGCTTTCCGTCAGGTAAGCCATGTCAGACCACTGTATCCGGTAGCATTTGGAAACTTCATCAAACACAGGTTTCTTGAACTTTCCCATAACAGGACGTTTCTCGTAAAGCACATAAAAACCGCGTTCGTAATGAAGTATCTTAACGACCTTCCGGTTCCTGGACATGAACATATATACATTGGATGCATCGCTCGGGTCAAGTGACATCTCTTCCCTTATACTCTCACACAGGCGGAAGATTCCTTTCCGCAAATCCACATTACCGTTGAACAGGTAATAGTTCAGGTTAGCACTCAGTCCAAGCATATCATCCTATCATTTTATTAAGCAACAGACTCAAATCAAGAACTGTGGTGTTTCTCAGGAACAATGTGGCACCTGATGTCAATTGCAGTTTTACCCACTTAATCGGAGATTCACCTTCAGGTTGTTTCACCTCCAACTTTACGGTTGGACTGTTGCAAGGCTTGCCGGTTATCCGGACTTTGGCAACCTTGGGTTGCTCAACCTGAACTGTCTTGCCTAACTTTTCGCTCCATAGCTGATGACGCTGCCAGTTCATGAACTTGTCGTAATTTACTCCATAATCCGCACAGAACTCACGAAGATCCTTGGTCTCGCTGCATAACTGATAGAGGTCATATACCTCCTGGTAGTTTACTTTTTCTTTTGCCATAATCATTGTTGTTTAAGGGTTACGGCGCAAAGGTAGGTTTAGGGAACATGCGTGTCAAGGCGGAAAATAGAATGGTTACCCTTTGTGAAACTTTAAAATTATCTTAGTTCCACGAAATATGCTAAGCTGAGGTGATTTTCAACTTCAAATAACTGGAGCGGAATTCTTCAACTTATAGCCATGTAATGTAAAGTATTCACAGTCTAATATCTTTGCTGCAAAGATAGAACTACTTAGGCAATTCACAACATATTTTTATAATCAAATATTTTATAATCTTTAATTATTGAAGATCCAATGCCTTCTTCATCTAATACCTTTTGTATATCATCTAAAGATATTTTAAAAAACTCTTTTCTCCAGTTCCTCTTATTCATTTTTTGTTCATCAAATATCCTATGAAGTTTTGCTTCTAAAGCAGGAGCATCATCGCTTTCTATGATAGCATTTATCTGAAATGGGAATGGAACACTTGCGTTACTTAATTCATCTATTCTTTCTGTAGGATCTAGTCTACGAGTAAGTCCAATTTTATACACATTCTCTCCAAAGCTGTTTACATTACTTATTATATACACAAATCCTTTCTTGGTTTGTTGAGCCATACTCATAGCTCTTTCTCCTCTTTCTATGGCATCCTGAAGGGCTTGTTCTAATTTCTTTATTTGTTCTTTAAGCTGATTGTATTTCTTTTCATTCTCCTTTTGATTCTCTAGCTCTTTTTGAGCTTCTTCCAATTTTCTGCGAGCTGTGGCTTCGTCTTTTTCCGCCTGTCGTATTGCTTTTTCGTATTCTTTTTCTGCTTTTATACGTTCCCTTTCTGCTTCTTTTTCTTCTCTTTCTTGTACTTTTCTATTTCTTCTGAATAAATCAAGAGATGAGCATGTTTTTAATAGTTCTTCCCACAATGTAAAATAACTTTCAGATAGTTTCAGTCCGTATCCTTTTAAAAGTTCATTTATCCCATAATAGCTATCTACAACTTTTGGTAGAGACTTTCTAAATCCCAATTTGGGAAGAAGTTCAACATATAGGCTGGCCACATCATCAAAATAATCTGCAAGTCTTGTACCCCATTCTTGCCATGAATCAAAGTCCATATGTTCTGGTCTTAGTGAGCTATCAGTCCAATCTATTCTCATATCAAAAGAACAGCTATCCTTTTTACTTTCTCTTTGATACCTTGAAATATCCTTTTTTATATCTTTTATTTTATTTCTGAATGATTCTTCGTCTTTATACAATATTACATCGTCTTCGTTTTGATAGATAGTTAGAAAATTAAGCATATCATGTAATTCTTCTTCTCTTGTAGTAGAATTGCGACTGGCTACTACAGAAAGGTAATTTTTTAGTCTTTCAGAGTATCTGTTTAATTTGTCTTTCTCTATATTTATTTCTTCAAGAGCCTTTTTCCTCATATCAACACAATCTGCTTCTGTTCGTTCAAGGATCTTTTTTCTTTCAATGTAAGCTTTTGATTTTGCAGACCTTATAATTTTATCGGCTTCCGTCTGTGCCTTTTCTATATTTTCCTCATTATTCCAGGGGGTATTTATTGTTATTTGGAATGTAAGTTTATTTCCTTTGGTTATATCAGTTATCCTGGCTTCCCATTCTTCATTTAAGCCTTTTATTTGAAGAGACCTACTATATATATCGTATTCTCTATATAATTCTTCGTCCTTAAAAGATATATCACTTTTTATACCACATTTAGATTCTTCTGTGTTGTAAATAATAAATATGCGATTGACTTCAGTTTCTTTTATTCGTAGCCAAACTTTAACATACCCTTTATTCCAAAACTCATGTACTATCCTCTTTATGTCAGGAGAAATAGGACTCTCATAATATTCTATAGGTATTAAAATATTTCTTTCTATTTGCTTCATATATCCATGTAATTTAATATTATAAATTGTTCATTCTATCTATCACCAACATATAATTTTTTGAATTATGTTCAATGCTCCAAAGATACTAATAGATAAGCTGATTTGTATGATTTACCTATAATATAATCTAAGTCTTGTTTGTACAATCTCTATTGCTTTCTATAATTGCAAAATCATATACCTATTATTGCAGCAATTACTAACGTATATAACCATATACTACATACGTTAGCTATCAGCTATTACATACGTTAGTTACAATCAACAACTAACGTATGCAATAAAGCACAAGAAAACTTTGTTATTTCAAATAAAATTGTAACTTTGCCATTACAGTCCCAACAAATAAAAAAGGAGGTCAGTATGTACAAGTACAAGCTCGTAAAGAAAATCAATCCGCAGGATAAGGAAGCACCTAAGAAATGGTATGCAATTCCTATCAGCGAAGTTCCCCAGACTGTAAAAGCCATGACACGTGCAGCTACGGAAAACACAACAACCGCTCCCATAGAAATGGAAGCCGCTCTTGAATTACTTGGAAGACACGCACGTCAGCAATTGCAGCAGGGGCACACAGTAAGAGTAGGTGATTTAGGTACTATACGTGTTTCGTTCAAAAGTGACGGTGTAGAAAACATTACCGATTTCAATGCCGGAGCAATGATTAAGAATCCACGTATCATATTCACTCCAAGTAAGGAATTCCGTGAAAGTGTACTTCAAGGTATTCAATTCCAAAATGCCGGAGTATTGGACGAAGGCATTAGCTATGCAAGCCTTTCTGACTATAAAAAAGCAAAAGGCATTACTTCCGGTGGAAGTGATGACAGCGGTGGAAGCAGTACCGGAGGCAGTGGTACCGGAGAAGATGGAGAAGGTGGATTTAGTTAATAGCCATCTAATATCAATAACCAATATAAGCCTGTTTCTTTTATAAATCAACTAATTAGGGACTGAACATGATTAAAAGAAACGGGCTTATATAGTATTCAATAATTCATCACACTTTAATAAGAATAATTTGGATAAGAATGGCAAATAAAGAACATAAGAACGGATATTGGACTAAAGAACGTTGTGCAATAGAAGCGCTCAAATATCATCGTTGCACAGACTTTCGTAAAGGAAATCAAGCAGCTTATTTTAAAGTTCGTAAGTCTGGATGGTGGAGTGAATTATGTTCACACTTTGACAAAAAGCATTTTTGGACTATTGATGAATGTTTTGATGCAGCTAAGAAATGTAACAGCAGGAAAGAGTTTCGTCATAGATATAGTGCAGCTTATAATATTTTATGTAAAAATAATTTGGCGAATTTAGCATGTTCCCATATGCATAAGATTGGTGATAAACTCCATAGAGCTATTTATGCTTTTGAATTTAGTGATAATTTTGCTTATATAGGCCTCACTTTCAATCCTTCAAAAAGGAAATGGCAACATATTACAGGACAAGGGAATACAGCCGTTTATCAACACCTCCAAATGACAGAATCCTCTTATACATTTAAAGTCTTAACAGATTTCTTAGAAGTAGAAGAAGCTCAAAAAAAGGAAAGTGAATTTATAGAGAAATATAGAAGTCAAGGTTGGATTATATTGAATACAAAAAATGCCGGAGATTTAGGAGGACATGAATCTAATTGGAACTATGAAACATTAAAACAAGAAGCATTAAAATATCAAACAAAGACGGATTTTAAGAAATCGAACTCTGTTGCATACGATAATGCTCGTAAACAAGGAATTATTGATGAAATATGCGCTCATATGAAAATAAAAAGGCGTAGATGGACTGATGAAACGGCTATTTTAGAAGCTAAAAAGTATAAAAACAGAAATGAAATGCAAGAACATAATTATCCAGCTTTTGTATACATATATCGTCATAATTTGGTAGATATTGCATTTGCACATATGGAGACTACACAAAAATGGACTATTGATGATGCAAAAGAAGAAGCTTTAAGATTTGATACACGAAGCCTTTTTCATAAACAGTCACCATACGCATATCATTTATTATGGAATAATGGACTTTTAGATTCAGCATGCTCTCATATGAAAATCTGTAGAGAAGATTGGACTATTGACAAGATTAGAGAAATAGCATTGAAATATAATAATATCAAAGACTTTAAAAAATATGATATGAAGGCTTATATGGCATCTTTTAAATATAAATGTTTAAAAGATGTAACTTCTCACATGAAAAGATTAGTACAACCCAAAGGATTCTATACATTAGAGAAGTGTAAAGAAGAGGCTTTAAAATATCAAACCAAAAAGGATTTTATGTTAGGCTCGCCTAGATTTTATGATGCAGCTCACAGATTTAAATGGATAGATCTATGCTGTGAACATATGACGAAAAGTAATGGAAACAATTTTTCTAAAAAAGAAAAATGGAATCACAATAATATAATAGAAGCTGCACTTAAATATGATTCTAAAGATGAATTCCGGAAATATAATTATGCAGCTTACATCGCTGCCAATAAACATAAGATGATTCATTAGTGTCCCGTTAAAATCGAGACAAATTAATATTAATCAAACAATCCCGGAAAAAGGAAAGAATTGAGTTCTTTGACATTGTTGAAATTAGTCTTCTCAAACAGTTCTTTAAGGCATGTTTTGTCCGTAAGAGAAATGCTTAGAATTTGTAGAACTTCATATGTTGACCTTTTCAGCTGCATGTCATGTTGCACTATAGCAACAAGGCAATAACTGATAATGGCAGTACTGATTTGGATTCGAACAGCGTTCTCCGTAGTACCCCAAAACTTCTTAATTTTGAGGTGCTGCTTTAGCCATTTGAAGAACAACTCAACCTGCCAACGGTTTTTATACAGTTCGGCGATTTCAAGTGAAGTGAGATGAAAAGCATTGGTAAGAAAGACAAACTCTCTATCCTGACTTTCGTCTCTGTACTTCACTAAGCGCAACCGCTCAGGGTACTTCTGCCGAGTGATTATGTCGGTAAGTTCTATTACAGAATCGGTAAGTACATTCTTTGGCAATCTGCGTCTCCATCGGATACATTTAAACTGTAGATTCTTGGCTCTCACCACAAAGAAAGACTCGTGCAAATGTATCTTATATAGTTCTTTGAAGGCATTGTAACCGCGGTCAAACACATAGTAAGACCCTGGCTCATAAGGAATATACTTCATCGCTTTTGAATCGTGGACAGATGCTGTAGAGATATGGAAGTATGCTGGAACTTGTGTTTCCAAGTCATACAACACATGAGTTTTTACACCACCCTTCTTCTTACGAAACTTGGCCCACCAGAAGATAGACAGACATAAAGGTATTGTTGTAGAATCGAAAGCATACACATGCCCTTTCAACTTAAAAATATCTGTTGCCTGTTTCTTCCGAGCCTGTTCCATCATGAAGAATGCAAAGTCTTCAAAGATGCGATAATCTCGATTTTGGTTGGCTGAAGCAAATGTCGTTTTAGCAATAGGATTCCGTCCTATTCCAAGATGATAGCATTTGGTATGATGCGCTTCCAGCGCCACGACTACATCGCGTAAACTTTCACGATTACTAAGCTGACCAAACATCAGTGCAAGAAGTTGGTTCCAGCACGTGAATGACTTGACATACCGATTGCCATTATATTTGTCAACCAAGTGACGAAACTTGTCTTTATCGAGAAATTCTACCAATTGGGCAAAGACATATTTGTTTTTGTTCATATGCAGTCTATCTTATAGACTACAATTTAGCAAATTCAAATCGTCGCACCTTAAAAATGCTTGTAAAAGACTATATTTCAATTATTTCAAAGACCAATTCCCATTTTTAACGGGACAGTAGTGTCCTTCTAATGAAAAATAAAATCCTTATTACATTCGAGGTTATTTTAAAGATTTGAAGCTTGATATTATAGATGAAGTTTGAGCGAAAATTGCAGATAAAAATAGCGTTTGGATATGTAGTCATGCTTGCCATCGGAATAAGCATGGCTTTTATATTGGTACATGAACGGAAGCGAATGAAGAATATAGAAACAGAAACTACCAACATACGCAATGTTCGCAAAAGCATAGGTATTGTACACCGTTTCATAACAGAACTTGCTATATCAGGTGAAACTATAATTGGGTGGAAAAATTCTGATTATCAACACTATCATTCCATGCGACAACAAGCAGACAGTTTATTGCAAATTATGAAACCCTGCTGTAAGGAATATGTTCGTATCAAACAAATAGATTCACTGCGCTATCTGTTGACCGACAAAGAAACGCATTTACTGCATATTTGGGAAGTTCTTAGAAAGCAGACGCAAACAGATAGTATTATGATAAACTATCTGCCCGAAGTGGCGAAGCGCGCAACCCGTGTATGCACCGTACAACAAAAGAAAAAAGGCATCGCAGGTTTCTTCGGCGGCAAAAAGACAGTGCAGGTACTTCCGTCAGCCCAAGAACTGCACGAGTTCAGCGACAGTCTGATTACCCTGCAACGGAAACAGGCGGCAGAAATGGACGCATACGCCGACAGCCTGCGCACACGTAACCGGACATTGAACACACAACTGAACCGCCTTGTCAGCGGCCTTGACATACAGGCACAGTCTGCTTTCAAACAGAGAGAACAGAAAATAACGGAAGCACAAAACTTATCCGTGCGCTTATACACGGCTACCATATCGGCAGCTATCATCCTGCTATTCCTATCCTATCTCACAATTCACAGGGAGTTAAAGCGTAATGCAGACGAGAAAAGGAAACGTGAAGAACTTATCGGCAAATTGCAGGAGAGCAATGCCAAGAATGAGGAACTGATACGCTTACGGCGCAACCTCATACAGAATGTAAGCCATGAACTGCGTACACCTTTGACCGCCATCAGCGGCAACGCCGAACTTCTGCTGAACGATGACAACAGGGATAGCCGTATGCGCCATGCGAAAATAATAAAGGCATCGGCAGGACGCATGGCATCCATGCTGAACAGCCTCTTGGACTATTTCAGGCTCGACAACAGGAAAGTGACAATCCTGTCCAAACCTTTCAAACTAAGTTTGATAGCGGACACGCTCGAAACGGAGTTTGCCATGCAAGCAAATTCGAAGCATCTGACCTTGATTGTCCGCAACCACGCAAGTAAAGTAGTGAACGGCGACAAGAACCGTATTTTGAGCATAGGCGGCAACCTGCTTTCCAATGCCATCAAATTCACGGACAACGGCACCATCACGCTGACAACCCAATGCAAGGACGGTGTGTTTACGCTGACGGTGGAGGATACGGGTACGGGCATCAGTGAAGGACAAAAAAAACTGATATTCAAGCCTTTCGAGCGGTTGGGCAATGCCGCCACGCAGGACGGTTTCGGGCTTGGTCTTTCCATCGTGAAACAGCTTGTGGAACTGATGGACGGGAGTATATCGGTGGAAAGCGAAAAGGGCAAGGGCAGCAAGTTCACCGTCAGCCTGCCGCTGGCTATGGCAATAGAAAGCCAAACTGACACTAATCTGCCGATAACGTCAAATGGTTTGTCTATATCCGACAGTTCCGTATTGGTGATAGACAATGACCTTGTGACGCTCGGCATGATACGGGATATGTGCGCACAGAATGGCATAAGTTGCGACACTTGCATAAGTGTTGGGGAACTGACAGACAAAATGCGCGGCAAGGATTATGACCTGTTGATAACCGACTTGAAGATGCCGGACATGAACGGTTACGAGGTACTGGAGCTCTTACGCACGTCCGACATTGGCAACTCACGCACAATTCCAATTGTGGCTGCAACGGCGGCAGGCTTCATTACGGAAGAAGGACTGCAATCGGCAGGTTTCACCGCCATGCTTGGCAAACCGTTTTCCATCGCTGAACTGCTGAACGTGATAACCCAATATGCCAATAAAGAGCATAGACAACAGCCCGATTTCTCGGCTTTGCTCGCCTTTGGCGACAGGCGGCACACATTGGAACGGCTGATAATGGAGACGAAAAAAGAAATGGATGAATTACGCAAGGCAGCGGAAACAAAGGACATGGAAGCGTTGGACGGCTGGATACACCACCTTAGAAGCTCATGGATGTTGATGAAAGCCGAACAACCTTTGACGGTACTATACAAAGCAATCCATAATGAAAATATATCGGAAAGCAAGGTAAATGCAGCCGTTGATGCGGTATTGGCGCAAGGCAAACTGATTGTGGACTTGGCAAGAAAGGAGATGGAACGATGGAAAGGATAATCGTCGTGGAGGACAACCTTACTTTTTCCGGCTATGTATGCAGGCTGTTGGAAAGCAAGGGCTTTCAAACCGTCAGCACTTCCACTTGCAACGGGGCACGCAAGCTGTTCGCCAAGATGCGCGAGGACGACATCGTGCTTGCCGACATGCGCCTTCCTGACGGCGACGGCCTGTTGGAAATGAGCCTGCCTCCGCTCCTGAAAAACTTACGTGAAAGGATGGCACGGCACGAAACGCCCATTTACGAGCGGCAGAGCGTAGCTTTCCGTGAGATAGACCATAAGATAAGATTAGTCGCACCGACAAACATGGGTGTATTGGTGTTGGGCGAGAACGGCACAGGCAAGGAGCACATTGCCGAGAAAATACATACAATGAGCAAACGGGCAGGCAAGCCTTTTGTCGCGGTGGACTGCGGCTTGCTGTCGAAGGAACTTGCCGCATCAGCCCTGTTCGGACACGAGAAAGGGGCGTTCACGGGTGCGGACAGTGCCAGGAAAGGTTATTTCCATGAGGCGGAAGGCGGCACGCTGTTTTTGGACGAGGTGGGCAACCTCGCACCGGAAACCCAGCAGATGCTTCTGCGTGCCATACAGGAACGGAGATACCGTCCGGTAGGTGACA
>OGMQ01000512.1_pt1 | contig 25790 bp, 42 predicted proteins | sample 1573291 | NCBI WGS metagenome assembly OGMQ01 (sample SAMEA2582008, study PRJEB24529) | metagenome | biome: Human gut stool | place: China | collected 2011
GGATCTTGACACGGCCATAAGGAAAGTGGCTTCCGATCTGTCCACGTTTATAACGGGAGATCCGGACGCGGACAATGTCATCAACAGATGGCAGGAGGTGGTGGAGTTCTTGTCCGGTATGACAGAGGATAAGGATATGGCCGGAGTGTTGCTGGATTTGAAAAAACAAATACTTGCGGAGGTCACGAGTATCTTGTCAGGTTATTACACGTCCGGACAGATTGACGATAGGTTTGTCGAGAAGATCAAAGGGAAGGGACTTAGCACAAACGACCTTACGGATGAGCTGTTATCTAAGATCAACGGCTTATCTAACTATGATGATGAATGGGTCAGGAGTGAGATCGCCTCTATCAAGGCGGATATCGACACGTTATTGGGTGATGGAGCGAGCGACGCTATAGATACCTTCCATGAGATCGAGCTTTTTTTGCAGGGTATTACTGATAAGGAAACCCTAACCGGTCTTCTCAATGACTTGCGTGCGGAGATAACGGCTTTGATCCCAACCAAGACATCCCAATTAACAAATGACGATCACATCGTAAAAGACGCTAATTACGTCCATACGGACAATAATTATACTGACGAAGATAAGGGTAAGTTGGATGGATTGGATAATTACGACGATACGGATATCCGGAATCTGGTCACCGGCCTAAGGACGGACGTTGATAAGTTAAAGCCCGTTGTCACATCCACCCCGTCTAACGGTCAGATAACCATAACGCCGGACAAGGCCCAAAACGAAGATTCGGACGTGTCGATAACGCTGGAGACCAAGGGAGACAAGGATAAGTCTCTGATGGCCGACGGTAAGTACCGCAAGCTGCCCGTGTACGGGAGGAATCTGTTGTTGGGATCGGGGAAGGAGGTAAGTAACTCTAGTTACAAGATCGCTGATTATTGGTTGGCGGAACAGATACCCGATGGGACGCAGGTCACTGTAACTATATGGGGTGAGATAGGGGACGGCAAAGAGTCGTTCGACTTATTTAATTCTGGAGCGTATGTGGGGTCATTAGCCAAGTTTCTTCCTACAGATTTTGTAAATGGGAAAGCTCACAAGACATTTAAATGGCTTACTACTTTAGTTGGTCATCAAGCGGATAATACACGTCTTGTTATATTTACCACTCCAAATACAGTTACCTCTACCTCCACCATCCACAAGATCAAGCTCGAGTACGGCGACATCTCCACCGAGTGGACCCCCGCTTGGGAGGATATACCAGATCTAGAAGAAAGATACGCATATGGTGTTGAATGGGATACTGCATCATCTAGTCCTGATGGAGTTAGAGTAGGTAATATGCAATTACATAGAGAACTACCTATCCAAAGTAAGATGAGAATGTGTGAAGTTGATAGGTTAGGTGCGGTTACTGCTGCTTCTGTTAGTGGTATGGTTCAAAGACTGGATGGAAGTATTATGACAGAAATCCCTGAGCATTGGTACAAATTATATACTAATGGTACAAAGTTTAGAATGATGCTATCAGAAATTCCATTACCCGGATATAATCATATAGATAAATTTTATATCTCTACTTATGAAGCATGTATTTCAAGAAGTGAAGGAAAACTATGGTCAGAAAATTTATATGCATATTCTGATGGAAATAGTAGTTTAAATAACTTAAGAGGAGGGGATAATACTTCTGATTGGGACGGCACCTACCGTTCCTTGCTAGGCCGTCCCGTCACCAACCTCACCCGGGACCAATTCCGGCAAGCCGCGAGGAAAAGAGGCAGCGGATGGGAAATGTATACCTATAACGCCCACAAGATCCTGTTCTGGCTATTCGCCGTCGAGTACGCCACGCTGGACAGCCAGAAGCCTTTCAACGCCCAGAAGGACGCTAACGGTTTCGCACAAGGCGGCTTAGGTCCGGGACCGACGCAAATGACGGATTGGACTAACTTCAATAACGCCAATCCCCTTATCCCATGCGGCTATACCAACGAGTTCGGGAACGGCTCGGGAGAGAAGGCATATGTGGTGAAGAACGCTTCCGGCGGTACTCACGCCACGTTGATGGCTAACAGGTATCGTGGCATAGAGAATCCGTTCGGACACATATGGAAATACACTGACGGGGCCAATATACAGGTCACCACGGGCGATGCGGGATTATCCATATTATGGACTACCGATGACCCGTCGAATTTCAGCGACACCTCTTACACCGGCTATGACAAGAAGGGCAATATCTGCCGTACCAATGGTTATGCCAAGAAGATGCTCCTAGGTGAGGATGGTGATATCGTAGCTACGGAGATCGGCGGTAGTAGTTCTACCTACTGGTGCGACTACTACTACACCTACACATCGGCTAACCGCATGCAGGTGGTGCTGGTTGGCGGTAGCGCGGGCAACGGGTCGTATGCGGGCCTCGCTTACGTCTTTACGGCTGGTGCCCCTTCCGATGCGGGTCGTAACTTCGGTTCGCGCCTTTGCTTTTTCCCCGAATTTCGTAAAACGTCGGCGTAGCCGCACGTATCACGTCGGGAATTTTTTGTATAACGATTAAATAACAAGACATGAAAAGAACATATAGCGACACTATACCGATCACTATGGAAAAGGACGGTGACGGATCCTACCTTTACCGGTGGGACGTTAGAGAGGAGACAAGGGAGATGGGTGACGATATGGCCCCCGTGATCTCCTATAGTTACAACGAGGTCAGGGTATGGCCCACGTTGACGGCCAACAAGATATTGGAGGCCTGTATCAACGCCCTATGGGACAAGGACGTGGAGCAAAAGAAGCTGAACGACTACAACGCCGCCCAGCTGGGCATACTGGACTTGTCATACGTGGAGTCTTATAAGACGTTCCTTAACGAAAGGAAGGCGTTGAAAGACCGTGTGGATAGCGATTTCGCCGAGTGGGAGGCGGCGAGAGAGGATGAGAGCGTAGTGGTTGTTTAACTAATTAAAAAAAGCATCGGAAGAATGGATTGGACGATGATGTTAACCGCCGTATTAACCTTTGTTGGAGGAGGTGGTCTTGGAGCAGTGCTGATGTTTCCGCAAAAGAGGAAATCGGCCGAGTTGGAGAATGAGACGAAAGCGAGTGAGCAATGGAAGGAATTGTATATCAAAAGTCAGGAGGAAAAGAAAGGTTTGAGCAATCTTATAGATAAACTATACGACGATCAGGGACATTTTCGTGACGAGAATAACCGTCTTACAACCCAGATAGCGGTATACAAAGTACTTAAATGCAGAGATTTGAAATGTACCAATAGGAATCCTCCTATCGAGAACAATATAAATAGTGAGGATAAGGAGGATAAAGATTGCGATAAAGAAGGCTCCCCAGATCCAAAAGGATAGGGGAGCCGGATAAATTTTAGCTTCCTGTCTTTCGCAAGGGAGGATAGCAAGGTTAACAAAGCGCATAAAAGTATAAAAAATAATTGATATGAGAACGATTAACAGGAAAATCAACTTGATCGTGATCCATTGTTCGGCCACTAGGGTAGATAAGGATTATACCCCTGAGCAATTAGAGAGAGACCACAAGGCGAGAGGATTCAACTCCGCGGGTTATAACTATTATATCCGGAAGAGCGGGGAGATAGTATCTATGCGTCCATTGGAATTGATTCCGGCTCATGTGACCGGATATAACAAGAACAGTATAGGAATATGCTATGAGGGTGGTCTTGATCCGGACGGGAATCCGGATGATACACGTACGGAGGCACAGAGACAGTCGATTATAAGGCTGTTGTTGGATTTGGTCGTACAGTTCCCGGATAGTAGGATCTGCGGTCATCGTGACCTATCCCCGGATCTTAACGGTAACGGTAAGATTGAACCGGACGAGTGGATGAAGATGTGTCCGTGTTTTAATGCCGAGGAGGAGTATCACAATATATGAAACCTTGGCAAGTAATATTAATACTAGTGTGCTTGGTAGCCAGTTTCACGACTGGCTACCATATCCGGGGGGATGTGGATGGCAATCAAATACATAAGACCGACACGTTTACTTATGTTGACACGATCCATGACAGTATCCCGTATCCTGTTTACGAGACATTGGTGCAGACGATACCGGAGCCGTTCCCTGTTTATATCACGTTGGACGGTGACACGGTAAAGGAACCTGTATATGTTCCGGTACCCATAACCAGCAAGGAGTACAAGACGGATGATTACCGTCTGTCGATATCCGGCTATAAGCCTAATCTTGATTACATCGAGGTTTATAGAAGGACTGAGTATATAACCAAGACGATCACCCCACGTAGATGGGGAATCGGCGCGATAGCCGGTTATGGGATCGGAAAGCATGGCTTGTCACCCTATGTCGGGATAGGCGGGTTCTATAGGATTTGGTGAAAAAGGTTAAGCCCACCGAATCTCACGATCAAGCGAGCTTAATATTTATTTATGAATGCGTGCGGGGTAAAGCCCCTATTCCTTCTCTGATTCGACCCGGACGAAGGAAAACATAGCCAAGCCATGTGTGTTTATTCGGGGCTTCCCTTATATAACATGCGTGGCGTTATTTTGTTAATGAAATCTGCAAAAAAATGAACAAGGTCGAAAATTTTTACAGGAAAGTAATCGAGGCGGTCTGCAAGGAGTGCGGAACCGATCCGGTAATGATGTTTAGCAACAACAAGGAGAGGAACGTTGACGCTAGGGGAGTGGCTATAACCATACTGGCCGATCGCAAGTTGAGCGACAATATCATATCCGATCTGACTGGAATGACGAGGCAAGCCGTCAACCGGATGCGTAACTTTTACCCGGACAGGATAAGGAGGAGTTACTACCTGAGGAGGACGGTGGAGAGCGTCAAAGAGGAGTTATCCGGTATGGTCTGAGGTTGCGTTATGTTGTAAGGCATGTGATTTGTCTATGAAAAAATTTTCATATAACAAAATTTTTTGCGACATTTGCGGCGTAAAAGGTGATTTTGTAGCCTCGTCAAGTAACCAGCCTTGTCAGAGGCTTTGTTGTATACGAAAAGTTTCATTATGGAAATATATATGCCACATGCGGTAAATGATATTAGGATAGGAGAAGCCTTCAATCATCTATTCAGGATAATCCTGAAAATGGAGAATTCCGATGATGATGATTTCATATGGAACTTCCAATATACGGCATTTGTGACTCCATTTTTCTTATTGCCTCTTATGCTTTATAGAGATAAGTGCGGTAAGAATGTGGTTTGCAAGAATATATCGGACAGTGTTAAAAGCTATCTGGACTCTATTCATTTTGAAGGAGGTGTAGTAGCTGACAGTGTTAGTGATTTTCATAATTATATGGAATATTTTTCCATGAAAAAATATATTCCTATAATAAAGTTCCCGGGATGTAAAAGCAAGGATAGCATAAAAAACGATATACTATCTGTAGCAGAGAATATAATGATAAGGCAATTAAATATTGAAGGAGAGTTGAGAAAGGCTTTATCTTATATGCTGACTGAGACGATTGACAATATATCTGAACATTCAGAGAGTGAATTTGGTTATATATTTGCTCAGTATTATCCGTCAAAGAGTTATATAGACATTTGCATAGCGGATAATGGTATAAGTATACTGGGTAGTTATGTTAAGTCAGGCAAGGGAGGTATAACTAACGATGTGGAGGCTTTAAAAAGCGCGGGAAAGGGTATATCGACTAAAAATTTACCAGATACCGAGAATCGTGGTTATGGTATAAGTACTTGCAAGAGAATGTTGTCTAAGGGACTTGGAGGAACATATTTTTTGCTGTCTGGGCAAGCGTTTCATCTTATGTCAGAGGAAGAGACATCATATATAGGACTTCCTGATTATATAAAATGGGATGGAACTATAGTGGCATTAAGGATACCATATAAAGAGGAAAGGATGTTTAATTTTTATGAATATTTAGAATGAAGATCATGGAAAAGACAATTGTGATATCAGAATTGATAAGGGGAGAGCTTCGTTCTAGGACAGAAGCTAAAAAAATCTATATGAGGGCTAAGGATTTGAATAGCCCATGTGTACGTATAGATTTTAAGGATGTATATTTTATGTCTCGATCATTTGCGGATGAGTTATGCAATACAATAGAGGCTTTGGCCTTGGATAAAGTGAGGGTCTCTATGGAGAATGAGAGCGACTCTATAGATCTGATGATGAAAATAGTAAAAGGTAATAGAAATAAACCGAGGAATATGCATGAGGACAGTGAGGTTAAAGAATTTTCGGACATGGATTCATTGTCAGAGTTCCTGTCTACCATATAAAATTATTTCATGCTATATAAAATAGAATGATATGAAAAATTTAGATGAACCAAAAGCTAAGGAGTATGATGAATTCCTAGAAAGGAATAGTTTCGATAAATACTCAGATAGAAAAAAAACATATATCTAGTCCAACCACGCTACAATGCATGTATTGGAAACAGGTGGAACCGGTAGATATAAAAAGTAACCAACCATAAAAAATAAGCCTTGCATAAATTAGGAGAAGAGCTCCTTTCCATATCATTATAAAGCCTCCCTTAAAAGGTAAAAGCGTCGTCAACACAAATTGGCGGCGCTTTTTTTGTCTCATCCCCTTCCGCAAAGAACTAGCAACAACCTCGCAACAAGCTAGCAAGGAGATATTTATTTAGCAAAGCACTTCTCTGGATTTTTGTGGTGTCCGGGATAACCCGGATATGACCATAAAAAACTTCACATATGGAAGCAGAGAAAATCATTAAAGAGAAAGAGATCGTCCATGAGGATGAGCACAAGGATTACGCAAGCAAGGGCGTGGGTAACGCCGGCTTGACATTGGGTATCATTGGTACGGCTCTTGGAGCTTGGGCGGTGTCACGTAACCGTGGCGGCTTGTTCGGCGGTGGCTGGGGAGCCGGTATGCCGGAGAACGTTAACATCAACACGACCACAGGAGGCGGTGGTGGTTCCGGTGTAGGCGCTCCGACAGCGTTCATGGCTTGGGAGAAAGGCTGTGAGGAGGCGTTATCGCTTACAAACGCAATGTGGGGATTGAAAGTCTCAGGTATGCAAGCCGATTACGATCACCGCCAGACGGATATCGCCGAGAAATTCGCCTTGTGGAAATCACAGGTAGACGCTGATTTCGGATTGTACAAGTCACAGGTAGACGCTGATTTTGGTCTATACAAGAACCAAAGAGACCAGTTCGATGTCTTGAAGGCTCAGATTGATGAATTGAGGTGTCAGGTGGCTGTAGGTTCGGCGATTCGTCCTTACCAAGACAAGTTGCTTCAATGCGAGATCGAGAAGGCGTTCACGGCTAGTGTCAATTACACCGATCGTAGAACCTGCCGTATGATCACGGGAGAATTGGTATTGCCAAATAACCCTAAGGTAACAGGCTATAATAGCTACAATACGTGATCATGACCGGCATCAGATCAGGCACCTACGGCTTAAGGTAAAGTTAGTGGCTTGTGCTCCCTAGGGGGCGCTTGCCGCTTTCCTTTTTTTAACCACTAACAGTATTATCATGCAGACAAATGTTTTTTTAGGGGGGAGTGACCCTGTATTAGGTAGCAATCCTTATAATCCGAATATAAGCGAGATAGAAGCAAACATTCAGCGTCTCCAGCAAGCGCAGCAACAGATGGAGATCCAGAAGCAACGTATGCTTAACCCTTCTGCGCAACAGGCCCAAAGCCGTAATCCGGTGTGGGACGAGATAGATAAGCTCGTTAGCGAGATGTCGGATAGCGAGTTCGAAATGGTCAATAACAATCCGGAGTATCAACAGGCCTACCAAAAGGTAATGTCCATCCTTAACCGTGAATACATGCGCATCATGCGTCCGTTGGTGGAGGAGAGCAAGGACGGAAAGGCCGCCTTGGAGGAATTGTTGGGAATGGCCAAGAAGATAAAGAAATCGGCCTCAGAGGAGGTTAACAAGAACATGGCGTTGTTCGCTGAGTACACGGCCAAATACGCCGATATGCCATACGCCGACTTCCTTAAATTGAAGAATAGCGGAAAAGGAGGTAAGAAATGACACGTGAGGAAGGTATGCTTATCGAATTGATCGATAAGGTCAAGAGACAAGGGTATGCTATCAGTACCTTGAGAGAGGAAGTGGAACAATTAAAGAAAGAGTCCTATGGAACTAAAGCAACAAGCTCTAGAGCTAAAAAGCAGGCTAATTAACTCGGTGGAGATATGGGCGGAGGAAAGGGTTGACTCTTTCGTCTCCGGGAACACGGCGTTCAAGCCTCTTGGAAAGTATCTTAAAAGGGGTGTCCATAACATCCTCGTGCAAAAGGATAAGGAGATCACTGAGAAAGTGGAAGGATTCATGTTGTTTGCGGCTGACGAGAACGGCAATTACGATAAGGAAGAGTTATTCGATGACGCTATGAACGTATTCAAGAGCATGAAGCCGTATAAGTTCGAGCAAGGATTCTTGAAGGGTACGATCGGGGAGGGATCTATATTGGTGGAACTTCCGGATAACGCTCTTATGAATTTTATCCTAGGCGAAACGAACGCTATCCGTATAACGGAAGCGGATTTTCTGGAACTGAAATCAATATTCACAGAATAAAATAAATGACAGGGTATGAGATACAAGGAATTGATGAAGGACTATCATTCGAAAGGGATGGTATCCGAGAAAAAGATGTGGGAGGCCATATGCGAGCTGGACGAGGCGATGGAGTGTCTAAAGGAAAAAGATCCCGAGAAATATGACGAGGCCATACGTGATATACATGAGGTTTTTTGCGGTCCTCATTATAATGAGCATTTCGCTAAGATGGACGTGGCGGCAATGCACCATAAAGGCAAGTCGGGGGAGGATAAGGGTGAGCACTGGAACATCCAGCAAGTAACCGCCGTCGCTAAAGGCATGAGCGTACCGGGCAACGCTAATATTTGGGATGTTTACGTTGCGCTAAATTCAGCGTGGCACGACAAGGAAGTAAAGTTCACGGAATGGTTCGGCCCGGACGCCGAAAAAAAGATCATTGAGGACGCTATAAACTTCTATTTTCTTGACGATGACGCTCCTGAAGGCAAGGTCTGGATTTATATGTGCGCTATGGATGATTAGGACACGATCACATAACAAGAAAAGAAACGATTCTGTAAGACGGGAAATAGACCGCCTTATAGAATCGTTGTCGTTCGAGCCTATAAACTTTCATGAGGTTATGGCTCGGATTAGGCACTTGATGTGCCTGTTATAGTGGATCTATCATTCCACATAGGCAACCATCAAGGAAGTACCTCAATTTCCTAATATCGCCACTCCTCATTGATATTATCCCTGATATTTCCTATGTTGAGTCATCGTTACACATGGATACCATGATCTTGGGCGTTTTGCTTCCGGGTATTGGGAGACCATTTTTATCAGGAGTATAGACATATGTAGGATAAAACTCAATCCTACTTCCATCATCTAGGGATATAGCCACTGCGTCATGATCTTTTTCCCATTTCTTTATTTCTTCGCAATTCATATCGGCTGTTGCGATATACTCTAATTTCTCAGTTTCCATATTAAGCTATTTTTTTATTTTTAAAAACGTTGATGAAATATACTTGTCCTTCTCCTGTGACATAACATGTGAACTTAGTGAATACGGGTTCTCCCGGATTGGAGATAGTTTTCTCTTCGACCCAGAACAACTTCTTTTTGGCCGCAAGCTGGGTTGGGGTATAATAATTATCATATTTCCCCTTTGATTTGCTGAATCTTTGATGCCTTATAAGGTATTTATTTTTCACCATCCACTCATATAGCCGTTGCTGCCCGATCTCGTGGCCATTTTGCGTTATCAATTTGGCGAGATCACGGATAAGTATGTTTGTCTGGCTTGATTTCACGCTGTTTGTAAATATAACTGCCGGTTTCTGATCTTCTATCTCTTTCATTAAATCCTCATTTGCCAATTGAAGTCTCTCTTTCTCTTCTTCCGAGGCTATAACCATCATGGCTAAATCTTTTCTGGAAATTTCTTTTCTTTCGTTTTCAAGCTGCTCCCATCGAATAACCAGTTTAGCTCGTGCCTCGTCATTGAATTTGGTGGCGACATACAGGCATTCGGACCTTGTTAGTTGATACATAGGACGCATTTCTCCTTTTGCGTCCTTGTATTCAACGAGCGCAAAATTGCGTCCGTTGATTTTAATCCATGCAGGTTCCATCCCTCGGATAGACCGCATAACATCTGCGTGTCTCATACTTGTGAGTTCTGCAATCTCCATAGAACTCATCATTTTATTCGCTAATATTAAATTTGCTTCCATGATAATCCAATTTTAAAATTTAAATGCTGAGCGATCTCTTGATCTCTTCCGTGATCCTTTTAGTTATCCGTTCCTGATTCCACTCGTGCCATTCGGTATACAAGCCTTTTCCTACGAGATAAAAGAAACAGGAGTTCTTTAGATCGGTTTCTTGCTGAGAGGTTATCTTGGCCCATTTAAGGCGGTCCTCTAAGATTGATATATCCTTCTTTAGCTCTTGGATCTTTTTGCCCTCCAATGTTATTGATGCGTTTTTAGCGATAGTCGTATGAAAGACTTTCCGGTACACCTCAAAGACAGGGCGTATTTTCCGGGCGATAAAAAATTCCATGCAGGGCACGGATAGTCGATACTCGATCTTTGGCCTTCCTCCTTTGGGGTTTTGCGGATTTTGCCGCAAAACTTGATAGTCAATATCTTGCATGAATGTTTTCTGCAAGACATCTACGGCATCCGATCTCTTGTTGTACACTAAAGGATATACCTCGTCAAGGTTCACGGGGAACTCTTGATCTGATTTTGACAGTTTGAGTACTGCCATGAAGTAGCGTCTGATTTCTACGGTGCTACTTTCTCTTGTAAGAATTGTTTGCTTCATCTGGTGTGACAGTTAGATGAATAAAAAATAGCGACCCCACATAATCCAAAAGTTGTCACACCACACATATCGCAAAGATATATGAACGGATTATGGGAGCCGCTTATGCTTCTCTCATCTTTGCTGGCCTACTCGCTTGCAGCGCCTATGTGTAATGTGACGCCGCAAACTTACGAATTTTCCCGGAAAAGCAAACGATATCTTCTATTCTTTTTATTATGAGCCTTCACGGGAAGGCTCGGTTAATACTATTCCCCAAGATCGGGTATAGGCATCCAAAAATCATATTCGCTAACTATCATATCGGTTCTTTCGTCTTCGTTTACCCTCCACCAGATCGATTTCATAGAATAATACATAAAGCCGACATAGAATCTATATTCATGATATATGACAACTTCTGTGTTACATTCAGGCAACCGTTCCTCAACGCTTATCCATGGTGATTGCTTTGCCTGCCATTCGGCACCTGCTTTGAAAGCTTTAAAGCTGGCGCTTCTTACTGGTAAGCCTTTTGTTATATCACTTAGCGCAAATTCCTTTGCCGCTACTTCTACTGCTTGTTCCATTTCAATATCTCTTTCCATGTTTATTCTCCCTTAATTCGTTGTATCTAATTTTGTTATCGATGTGCTATAAGAGATCTATATACAGCAAGTCCGCATTAAGAAATATAATTACGATTGAAGCCTTGATTACTTCCGCTATATCCCCATCGTTGGTTAGGATAGATGTTAAAAAGAACATCCTCTCAGTAAAAGACATTTCCTTTAAAGCATCATCCCAGTCTTTATATTCCGGCTCTTTCATGAAATCGTAGATATCTTCAAGGCTGATATCTAACGCTCCTGCGAGATCCAGCAAGCGGATAACCGCATCGGCCATTTCATCGGATATCGTGTCCTTGACACATTTCTCAAATGCGCGTTCAAAACATTTGTTTTCATCAACTAAAACGGAATAACGGTTAAACTCACGCTCAAAAGTCGATATGCCTTTGAAATATTTTCCTTTCCTATCCGCTTCAACGGCCTCCGAAAGCTCTGTTATCACTAGCATCAGAAGATGTCCATTGCTCAAATCCGTGTCATGAAACCCATGATCGCATGCGCATTTGTACGAACGGTCACGGAGTGCGTTGAAATCAATCTTGCTCATATTTATTTTCTTTTTTAATTAAACCTATCACATATTCGCATCCTGCTTCAAACCCCTTGTTATATCCCATACTATCACGGCCCTTGAAATAAAAAGAACCTAAGCATAACATAAATCCTATTATCATCAATATGAGTCCTAGGCCGAAGAAGGGTTGGGAAAAAGATATATGGAAAGGCTTAAACTGTATTGTCATTCCGGAGGATAATATGAATATTACTGAAAGCATAATGACTGCGGGTAGTATTGCCTTAATCATTTGATCCTCCTTTCAGCAATTCGAGATTGTCATAAACATTCCCAATAACACTTCCTTGGCACACCTCAAAGTCTAGCAGTCCACATGGATTAACCCCATCTAGGGATATGCACCATCCTGTATGTTCATATATATCAATTATTTTTAGAAACTCTCTTTTCTCTTCATGTTTCCATGTTGAGAATATAACGGCATAAATACGTCCGCTTGGGGCTTTTATTAAATCCCCCTCGTAAATCTCCTTTCCGTTCTTGTCTTTTAGGCCTGTGTACTGGCCTATAGTTGTTTTATCGCACATAACTCCAGACAATCGAAAGAAGTGAGTATCACCTCTAAAATTATACTCTATCTCAACATACAGTTCATTCCGCTGGTCTATAATGCAATAGTCGTCGGCTTGAACCAATCCACCATACGCCCATTTATTATTATCAATACGCTTCGCTCTGAATTTAATCTCACGCATTTGATCCTCCTTTCTCTGTTAAATATTTCTTATTCAAGTGACCTCTCTTGATGAGCCATTCTATAGCGTCAACCACATTGTCCATTAGGTTCTCCTTGTTAAAGGAGTTTGCGCAAGTGTAAGTCTTGTCGCCTTCCTCGTCCTCGATCTTGTCCGATGCGTACATTAACTCGACGAAATTCCCGGATAGGTAATAAATCATTCCGTCTATATCGTCTTGGTATGATTTAGGCAGTATCTCTATCATCTTAGATAGAGACCAAGCCGGGAATGCCATATCTTGACCCACGTGCCCTTCAATCCTTCTATATTCAAATGCGACCGGCAATTCAAATTCATCCAAATACATGTCTGCCGTATCCGGTCTCACCCCGGCCTCTAATAGCCGGGATGATTGTTTTTTATTCGTGCATATTTGATTCATGATTGTTTATTTAATTGTTAAATCGGTCATTGAACATTATTTTCTTCATGCTTTATTTCTCCTTCTTGTTGATCGCCTCATGAAGCGAATTATACACCCGGGCGAATATTTTTCTTTGCTTTTTGTCTTTTAATGAATCGGCGAACTTGTGCATGACCATCTTCTTCTTGTTATCCCAGATTATCCGTGCCTTATCCACTCCGTCAACAAACAATATATGCGGATATTTACCCCATTGTATCAATATGCCATTATCGATAAGATCTGTGATCTCCTTTGGCATTAGCTCCTTATTACGGGCCATGCCTATGAGCTTACCTTCCTCTCGCTCTATGGCCGACTTGGTTTTGTCTATCTCCTTTTGGAGATTGGATATAGCGTTGTTCTGCCTATCCCATCTTCGCATAGTGGCCGGGCCGTTCCTCTTATCGTTAAGAGGTTGCCCGTTAGCGGAGGCTACATCCCCAAAGTGTTCGTTGATCTTTTTGTCTAATTTATCCTCTTTCTTTTTAAGAGAGGATTTTAGTATTTTTAGTCTACTCATATCTACCCCTCCTGAATAATTACACATTCTATCTCTTCGTCCCATGTTACATCCACCGGATCGTACTCATACTCTCCATCGGACGTGCGGATCATTACCTCCGCTTCCGGGTCTTGCTCTTGGAGAAGAGCGATTAGTTCTTTATTTCTCATGCTAATTTTCTCCTGTTGATTTAAGGGGGTATTCCTTGGACGGAATACCCCGGGTAAGTATTAGTTCTGCTCGGCAAGTTTCTTGAACTCCCCAAGCAACATATAGATCGTGGCGATATCGTCCTTGAAACGATCCACCGTTTCCTCGTTGATGCACCATGAGTAATTGAATACAAGGTCTGTCAATTGTTCGCACATTTCCGATGGATTGATAACCTTGTTAATGAACTCGTTGAAGGACGTGAAATCGTATTCTTTAGCCTGCATAGTTCAACTCCTCCATCTTTGAAAATCCCAATACTAACATAAGAGAATCGAATTTGTCCACATACCACTCCGGTTGAGTTTCCTTAGGGTTGTTCTTGTTTATCTGATTCTCTCCGTATTCGAGTCCTTTCTTGGATATGGAGTTGAAATATTTGATCTTGCCTTTAGATGATTTACGTGATATACGTTCGATATATCCTAGCTCGATAGCCCTTTTGTAGAATTGATTCCGTGATACCTTGTAACCTTTCTCGTAGAGTAGATCGGTAGCCGACTTCATCACTCCCTTTGACGGTACGTAATCGGGCAATGGCAATCCAAGTGGCGTGGCTACCTTCTCCAGCAATGACAACTTGGAAACGTCATTGAGGTTCAGCATCTCGCTTACGCCTTTCACCCATTCGATTCCGGCACGGACTTTTGTCGGGGTGACGGACGATGGTCTGGATTGGTTGGCTATAGGATCGGCTTTTCCGGTTTCTAGATCGTCCCAGCGAAGAACTAGTTTCGCTCTTGTCTCATCATTGAATTTGGATGCGATGTACATGCATTCCTTGTAGTCTAACTCGTAACATGGGAGTAATCGCCCGGAAGGATCTTTATATTCACTGAGCCGAAATTTCCGCCCAGTGATTTTCTCCCATGCTGGCTCCATGCTTCTAATAGATTCTAAGACATCTTTGTGCCTTCTTACTGCAAGCTCAGCTATTTCTAGCGAACTCATCGTTTGTTTTGATAAAATAATTTCTGTTGCCATAATTTAGACGATTTAAAATGGCATTGCGGAAAGAAGACGGTCCGCAATTAACCCGCCGTCTAACACCTCAATAGGCTGGAGTCCCATTACAGTTCCCCACGGGTTTGCGAACCGATATCATAGATACGATGATCTTACAAGCATAAAAAATGCCCGCTATATATGGCAGGCTTCCGCTTGCCTATTGAGAAATGTTAGACATCGCAAATGTACCACTTCTTTCCAAAACGCCAAATAAAATCCTTGAAAAATTATCCCGCCCTGTCAAACGCCTTCTCAAAGACCTCCGGCCTTAGCAAGGCGTTGCTTATCGCCGTGAACGCCTTCACGATCTCGGGCTGCTCATTTAAGTTTATTTTCACGTCCTTCCCGGTGACCTCGCTTGATAACCGGTCACTTAGGAACTCTACCCTGCCCAAATCTAGATAGGACAGGGGATTGTACGCCAACGGGACGATCCCCCGCATCCTTTCGCCGAAATCGTATATCGTGATCCTAGACATCTGCGCAATCATGTTTATCGTGGATGACAAGGATGCTATCCTGTTCGCCGAACCGGATACCCCGTGATCCAGCAATATCTGGCTGATCGTATAGTAGTACCGGTCTATATGAGGTTGCACGTCCTCCTCCATGCTTTGCGTTATCTCGGCGAACGCCTCCTTGTTGGCCTTGGCTATCCGGAAGATGTTGGTGTTATAAGCGTTTATCCCCCTCTCGATAGCGTTGGCCGTCCGTTTTGCGTTATGCCTGTAGTGCTCGCTATTCCTTATGGCCTCCATGAGTGATACCGTGTAGTTATACACTTGGTCGTTCAAGAAAAGCACCATGTAGGTTAGCGAGGTGACAAGGCCGTTCGTGTCCTTGTCGATCTCTTCCCAATCGTTGTATTGTTTCATTCCTCCATCCTCCTGATCATATAATCAACAACGTCCTTTACGGTATGGCATCGTCCGAGATCATCATCAGGGATCAATATGCCAAACTCTTTCTCCAGCTCCATCAATATCTCTACCTCGTCAAGACTGTCCATCCATAGATCATCCTCCAGCTTGGATTCCATCGTAAGTGGCGTATCTTTGTGAAAAAGTCTACTCTTTATGATCTCAAATACTTTGTTTTTTATAGTTTCTTTTTTCATTGCTGTAATTATTTTTTATTGCTCTCATCATAGATGAATAGATACCTCTATCGCCTTGAATATCTCAAATGCTACTTGTGGGACGATGGCGTTTCCATAGGCTTTTATGGATTCTTGTCTCCATTTTGTGAAAGGAATGGCAAGGTAGTCCACATCAAAGGGTAACCCATCATCTCTTCCACGAACAGGGGGTTGAGTTGGGAAGTCTTTCCATCGTTTTGCTGACAATGCTGGCCAATCATTACTGGTATATTGCATAAGGCATCGTCTCTTCTTGTCGGATTCGGCAAAAGCCCTGATACAGCAAGATCGTTCAACTCCATTGTCCAGCCTTGCGATATTTTCCTCCTCGATCTCCCGTCCGTTATTTTTGAGCCATGTTTGTAGCTTCTCGCCGTAGGTGTCGGTAGTATCTTTTTGTAGGCCGCCTCCGGTAATCCCTGTTGTTTGCTGTTCGGTCCCCTTCGCTTGAAATCTTGTGCCGTTGGAGTGGGAAGTAGACTCACGTCCATGAATTTCGTTTTCCCGTTCTTGTCGCAAACCTTCAATCCTTGCGTCTGAACGGTCGGAAGCAATAAACCATACCCTGTCCCTCCTGTGCGGCGCTCCGACACCGCAAGCTGGAATAAGAATCGGCTGGACGGAATATCCCTCACGCTCAAGATCTCGGCAGACGGTCTCGATAACGTACTCTTGTTCGAGTATTGTTTCCTTGTCAGCCTTTTCAAACAAAGAGGCTTGACTTTCCACCGTAACCTCACTGCCGGGTTGTACCATGCTGGTGATTCCAGCAACGTTCTCACCAATGACCCAAGCGGGTCGTATCTCCCGTATTGCCCGAAGCATTTCCGGCCAGAGGTAACGGTCATCTTCCGCTCCCCTTCGCTTTCCTGCCGTTGAAAATGGCTGACAAGGGAACCCTCCTGTGAGTACGTCAACCTTCCCTCTCCACGGAGTGAAATCAGTTCTTGTAATATCGTCATATTGAATGCTTTTTGGGAAATGAAACCTCAGTACCTTTTGGCACCACTCGTTAATCTCGCAATGGAACAGGTTCTCCCATCCCATCCATTCGGCGGCAAGGTCAAAACCGCCAACCTAAATGCCAGAGAACAGAGATCCGTGAGTTAACCGGCCTCCTTCTCTGGCAAATATTCCTTTCTTATTTTTTTCGTTTAACATTATTCTTTACTCCTTCTTTTGATTTGTCAAATTTTCTATGGCAGCTACAGCACATTCTCCTATATCCATGTTCTACATCAGCGTAATCTCCGGTAACATTGGCCCATTCATATCTTTTAGAAGGGTCTACTGTTCCACACACCTCGCAATGTGTAGTACGGCCTGTACTTTTCCACGATAATTTTCATGTCTCCTACCAACACGATCAAACCGGTAGGGGTGTTCTTCAGTCTGTTGATTATTTCCATGATCTGTTTTTAAAATGGCATGTCCTTGTCACAACTCCCGTAATCGTAGAACTTGGTCATGCCGTCATTATGCTTAAATTTCACTAATCCAGTGGCCCCATCTCTATTCTTGGCCACGATCAACTCTCCGTAATTGCGTTCTACGTTGCCGTTCTTGTCCTTGACCTCGATCTTGTAATACTCCGGTCTATGAATGAACATTACGATATCAGCGTCTTGCTCGATAGCCCCGGATTCCCTAAGATCGGATAGGAGGGGTTTCTTGTCCGGTCTGGCCTCGTTTCCCCTGTTCAATTGGGATAAGAGCAAGAAGGGAACCTTTAACTCCTTCGCCGTGATCTTGGCGGTTCTGGACATCTTCGCTACCTCACGTTCACGGCTTCCTTCCCGTTCACCGCTCTCCGCCAATTGGAGATAGTCGGCCATGATTATCCCGCACTTGCCTTGTTTCTTCAGTATTTTACATCGTGACCGGATATAGTCCATCGTCACGCACGGGTTGTCATCGACGTAGATCGGAAGTCTCCAAAGCTCATTCACTGCCGTCTCTACCTTGTTGATCTCCTCGTTTGTCATATACCCGGACTTGAACCGTTCCGGATCTACGTCGCACTCGGAGAGGATCAGCCTGTTAGCCAAGCTTATGTCTGACATCTCAAGCGAGAATATCGCAACCGGGATCTTGGATCTAGCCGCTGATTTGGCCAAGTGAAGCATCACGGCCGTTTTTCCCATGGAGGGCCTAGCGGCTATTATCACCAAGTTTCCCGTTTGCCAGCCGTTAGTGATCTTATTCAGGTCGTGAAGCCCAGTGTCTACACCAGACCGGATGTTTTTCCTAGCCATCTCCACACGCTTGTATAAACCGTCCATGGAGCCTTTAAGAGCCTTGGATATATGCTCGCCATTGGACTTCCCGATAAGCTCCTCCATGAGGCTCTCTGATCCGTTTATGGCCTTGTGCAGTACGTCACCTATATCCTCGTTGGAATAGATAGCGTTCTCAAGTTCATTGGCTATCACCAGCCCTTTCCTCTGTATGGATCGCTCCTTGACTATCATTGCGTGGTCCAGTATATGGGCCGATGACCCAATCTTGGAGGTAAGGGAGGCTATGTAGATCGGCCCCCCTATACTCTCGAGATCTCCGGATGACAACATCGCTTGGGTGACCGTCATCATGTCTATGGGCTTTCTCTCCTTGTATAGCCCAGATATGGCCTTGAATACTGATTGGTTCCTCTTGTCGTAGAAATCGGCCTCAGATAGTTCCGAGGCGATTTTCTCGAAAGCGTCGCTCTCTATGAGGCAAGCCCCTAGTATTATCTGATAGATCTCCTTGGCTTGGGGAGGTAGTTTCCCGTCAATCTGGGACGATGTAAACCTGTCTCGATCCATTCTGTTGTTTGTCTTCATTCTCGTTTATATTTTCAAACTCACTCTCCCATCTTCGCTGGTTTATCCAAGTTGTCAAGTGCGGATATTCGGGCACCCAATTGCCGGAATTCTTTTTCTCGTTATGCCATTCTATCTCTTTGCTTATGGCTAAAGGCAATAAGTCTATGACCTCGGCATAATCCTTATGCTTTTTGACAAAATTGTTGAATTCAACGTCAAGACCTTTTTTAGTGCCCGGATATGATTTTCGGAAAGCCTCGAATTTTTCTTTTATATATTTTCTTTTTTTATCATTATCAATATCATTATCATATAGGGTTATCTTCGGTAATGTTGGGTTATCTTCGGTAATCTTCGGTAATGTTGGGTTATCTTCTTTACCCTTTGAGTAATAGGGGTTTGACTTGCCTTTCTTGAAATTTGGATTACCTCCTTTTTTACCGGATTCCCTATTGTTGGATACTCTCTCATCATATTTTTTTTGATTGAAATCGATTTCTCTTTTAATGAAGGAGAATGCCATTTTAGCCTGCGGTCTCAGCTCCGATAGTGTCCCCGATACGGCATACCTAATAACCGCCTCGTACACTTCAAGTCTGATCTCCGAAGGATAATCCACTAACACCTCGTACCAATCAGCATTAAAAAGAAATGTTTTTTTAGATGTGTCCATGTCAATATATTATTCCTCTATTATATAATTCCTCCCTATATTGCTCCAACGCCTGAAGGCATCGTTCCTTGTCCATGTATCCCATTGGCATTATTCCGGCCAACCTTGCGTTGCATCGGTCTATGCCATATTTGAGATCCTTGTTTGACATTTTCTTTATATCCATGATTACTTAAATTTAAAGTGTACGATATACTCCCCGGTCTGAACCGGGGCTTTTAAAATCTTAATATGCTTTATTCTTTAGATTTTAGACAAAAGAATTTCCAAGCAATCCTCGTGTGGATCACTTGAATGATAGTTGTTACAGAACTCACGAAACGCATCGTAAAGTCCATTGGAGAGGATGAAGAAATACGCCTTGTTCTTGGCGTTCTTCTCGGTTTCAAACTTTTGGTAGGATACAGTTCTCGCACTGTTAGACGTAGATGTAGAAGTTACTATACTTCGCTTCTCCTCTAATTTCAAGTTTCTTGGCATTGTAGTTGAAATTTGAGTTATGTACAAAAAGAAAGCTGTTCGCTTCCTTATTTTTCCGCCAAGAAACACTACATCAGTATCTGAGGTAGCCTACAAAGGAATACGAACAGCTCTTTATCTTTGCAGATATAAGCAATCGGATGGATATAAAAAATCCACCTTAGATACTAATATGTAAATGTTTTCTTGGCGGGAAAACATCGCAAAGATACAACTCAAATTCAAAATGCCAAACAAAAAACTAATATTTATCTTTCTTATTTACGCTTCTATATGCGTAATAAATGGCAGACAAAAAATTTAGTATTACTATTATAAGCAATGCGGTTTGTAAAAATTTCGGCATACCGGACATACGGCTTACCATGAAGGCCATAAACGATAGCCAAAATGAAATCTCCTCAAATTGATATGTTTTCATATTGAAGTTTTTTTAGAACCACGGGATATATCCCGGTGGCGTGTTGTCCTTGTCCTTGAATCTTTTTAGATGCTCTTCCACGTTCAATCCCTCCCTTACGAGGATGATCGTGTTCTTGTCAACTCTTACGGGTATCCTCTTGAATTTAGGCTCCGGGAGTATATCCCCGTTTGCCTTCGTGTTCGCTTTGATCGTTCTCATATAAGTTATCGTTTATAGTTGTCACAATACCGGAAAGAGTTCGCTACCCTTCCGGTATTCAATATTTCGCACCATACGGCCAGACCCTTGTGAGGCTTGCCGTGCACGCAATCGGCGCATCTGATACGCTCGGGTTGCTTCCCATATTTCATTAGAGAAAAACTTACGAGAGAGCATTATGAAACCCTTATCCATATATTAAAAATCAAAATCCGGAGACTCGCCGTCCTGCAGGGACTTTAGTTTTTGGTCTACAAGGTGTCTTACGTCCCATATGTTTACAGGTTGTATTTGCAGGTTCTCCGCTATTTGCCTTGCAACTCCCTCGGAGACAGGATTTATAGCGTATATGGCCCCCGATGAGAGAAAGCGGGTGAAACCGGGCTGGTTACTCGTATCCGGAACGTCTACCCGAAGCATATTGGTACCGGCCACGTTCTGTTCCGTACATCTTCCCGCTATCCTTGAATGGCCGAATAACTCGACCACGCACCATAAATCAAATTTCTCTTGTTCCATATTATTTTCTATTTTTAAAAGTGTTACAAAATCTCGTGGAGTTAGCTACCCGTCCAGCATCATGTATGATGCACCAAACGCATAGCCCCTTGTGAGGATGTCCGTTGGCGCAATCGCCACATTTCACCTTTTCTTGCTCGTCTTTCTTCTTAGCCATTTCAATCCTTTATGCCTTTCTGATCCCTCAAATCCTTTATTCGTTTCTTGTAATCTTCGATCATCAATTGGTAATCGAATGCCGAGAGTTTAGAGATAGAGTGCTTTTTCACCTCAAGCTCGTTAATTACTTTTATGCCATACTTATTTATCAAGCCCTTGGCATAACCGATGTTGTTGCCCTCGTCGAAACGGTTGCAAGACCTGCATTGAGCGTTGCAGTTTCTCTCGCTGTATCTGGTACCCATATGTGACCGGTTGACGAAATGTCCGCAATCTGCCTCTTTCCAATGCACGATCTTCCCACAGCTTATGCAACGGCAATAACCGTTGTTGTCAGCATCCCTTATTCTTATAAATACGGAGAATATACGGTCTAGTCTGTTCTTTAAAGAGGTTATGTTCTTTACTTTTCCCATGGATGTTTTCTTTTTTCGTTTATTAATAAGAATCCTGCCAAGATCACTGCTATAAGTCCGAGTATTGCGGTGATAAGGTATATGGCCATTGTCAAGTGATCTAAATCTTGTATTGTTCCCATGATTATATGTTTGTTATTCGTGGACGGTGCCGGGATCGAACCGGCCTCTTTACGTCATGCGCACTCCGTAACGTTTCATCCCGGAATACTTACCGCCCGAAATCCCCGCGTATCCTCACGGACGGCGGGGATAATAATTAACTAACCCAAATCTAATACCATGAAAAACACGAAACTTGCGTTATTATATCTCTATTATTACGATATCTGGAGCGATCTTTCTGATGGCATCCAGTTGCTCGTCAATCACTTTATTCTTGTATTCCTCAATGGCTTCATTTGCCCCAGCTGACACAAGGGATAGCGAAACGTCTCTTCCGTCCACATCAGCGTAAATCTCAACCTCGATTTCCTCACACGCAAAACCCTTGAAAAGTGGGATGTTCAACTTGAACGACCCCGGGAGATTGGAATCAACCACCTGCGAATAGTTATCGGTTCTGCTGCCATTCTCTTCCTTGCTTCGCTCTATGTCTTGGTTTACCTTTGCCTTGAAGTTTTTCAAGGCAGACACCAGCGTCATGTTTTCCGATTTGTCCTTGAAGAAGGCACGATGCATCTTGAAGAACTTGGATAACTTGATAGGTTCCCACTTCTTTTCCGCATTGATACCAAACTCAACCATTTCTTTGGACGGCTGTAATACTCCAGTAATACAGTTTCTATAATGATCAGTCTCTTTATCCACTAAAGATATTTCCATATCATCACGGTTTACCGTTATATTTGCCCGCTTTTGATCGATAAGCCCCACTCGTTTTTCGAGCCAACGCAAAGGGCTGTCAATCGTTCCTTCAATATTAACGGGAGTTGGTTCTTTCGGGTCGAGCGCTACGGGGGCTTTTCCTTCTCTCAATACTACTTCGATTGGTGCACCACTATAATCTTTCGGTACAACCACATTTAATTTGTTCTCACTCATGATTCTGTTCCTGTTTTACGATTAATATTAAAAATTGATTTCTGCATTTCTTGGGGTTGCATCCTCCGGAAATAGACAAGTTCGCCGGCACCATTATAATAATTGGCTTCCTTGTTCTCGTGATCAAGGAACTTATAGCACTTGTCCTTGATATCCTCGGATTTACGCTTGATCTGGTCAAGATACTTTGCTTTGGCCGTATTAAGCGGTTTTAGCCGTGATTTGTACGACTCCATCCAGTCCGCTTTCTCCTGTTCCAATTCGGCTATATCAATTGACGTGTCCGCTAGCTTGGTCTTGATCTCATTCAACTCGTCCTCGGTAAAAGGATGATTGTACCAGATCTCCTCGACGGCGTCGCATGAGTCCTCTAGGACTTGCGGCCTGTTTGATAAAGGCTCGTTTTGAGCGATGAATTTTTCCATATACTTTAATAATTAATGTTATATTTTTTTCTGTCATATTGTGGGATATATCCTTTGCAAGGAGTATTCCCGTCAAATAAGGCCGATTCCGGCCTTACAGTTTCCCCATCTTTTTTAGACGGGTCTTTCCAATGTTTTTGCCGTTGATGGCAGAGGCAATGTCTTTTAGAGCATGCCTCATTGAGGCAGTATTTAAGATCTCTCATTTTTCTTATAGGTTTCCAGCTTCTTGACTTCCTTTTTAAGGAGTCTGGCAGCATCCATGTATTTGACGCTGCCATAAGGAGCGGTAATAATAATGTTGGTATGCCTCACGATCTTATCTATAAGATAATTTGGAGGCCTGTCACTTTTTCTCATGACTAAAAATTCGAAAGGTTTCTCATGAAATCGTATTCGGATATATCACGAAGGAATACCGAGAAAAGCACGTCCTTCACACGCTCGTAGAGATCCATGAACTCGGCCTCGTCCATCTTGTCGAAGGCTATCGACTTCGGGACCTCTATCCATTCCTTACGTGATATGCTATAGGCCGTATCGCAATGCCCGGCGGCGATCTCGACGGTCTTCCGGAAACACTCCACGCTCTCCTTGAAATGCGCCGTGGTCTTCTCGTTCTGGTAAGACCATGCGCAATTTATCAAGGCGAAATACTTTTTCAGAAAGTCGTAGTTCCGTGCCAGCGTTATCTTGGCCTTGTAGATCTTACCTAGCTTGAGTTTTTTCTTCTCGTCATAGTCGGAATCATAGCATGGCCTCAATCCGCTGGCTGTGTTGAGCAAGTATAGTTCCATGGTCAGAACGGCAATCCATCGTCTTCTCCAACCGATGGGGCGTTGTTGATATCCTCCGGTGAGGGGATATTGCTCTTGAACGTGGATTCCATCAAGTCACCTATGCCATAATAAACGCCTTCCTTTCGCTCCTCTTTCCTTGGGGCGCAAGACACATAATGCGTATAGGTGCGGTTGTCGAACGTGACAGGCTCTTTTTTCTCCCCGATCGAGATATTGAGGAAGATCTTCTCTCCCTTGGCCGTCATTACTTTTTTCATCAACTCCTTCGGTATGTCGCTCAAGCAGATTGAGCCGTATAAATTCGCCATAATGTTTATGATTTTAAATTTTAGATTTATAAGCGGGGCGGTCGGTTATTCGCTACGGCGGGGATAACCACCGTCCCGTAGCCACGGCATGCGTGGATTATTTTTTGTTGAATGTTATAGAATATGACATCTTAGCCATCCGTATCGCCGGATGGATCGTGTATATCTCTCCGGTCTCGTCATCAATGACCGTGGTATTATCCGGCACCGTCTTCAGGAACGCCTCCCGTTCTTTTATCTTGGCATCGAGAAGCAGCCTTTCCTCGATCAGCCTAGCGTAGACCGGATCATTGCAATTGGAGTGGTCGTAGGATACGCCTGTCTCCTTTATCTTGACCGTGGCCCCGTTCCAAGAGCGCTCCTTCCCGTATTTCTCGATCTCGGAAAGGACAGCGTCCTTCATCCGGTCATCGTCCAGCGTCCTCTTGATGGTCTCTTGCATCGCCTTTAACTTGACGACGTGTGATACGGGATCTACCTCACCTTCCAGTACCGGGTTCAAAAGGTCTATGGATAAAGCCTCGATATCGCTTTTCGTTAGCGGGGTCTTGCCGCTTAGCTCTAGTTCTTTGCTCATGACAGGTTGTTGTTTATTTTATAGTTGTTGTATATCTCTACGAAAGAATCCATCTCTACCTTTCCTATAATGTAAGCATTGTTGATAACGCTTTCTACGGAGAATGGTTGGTTGGCCTCCTTGGCTATCTTCTCTTTATTGTATAGCCACTCCGATATGGATTTCATTGCGCTCTCATTGTTTAGATGATCTCTCGTAAGCTCTTTCTTTACTCTGGAGTTTGCCGTTTTTTTAGGCTGCTCTTTAGGCTGCTCCTTTTGGGCGGTATTACCGCTCGCTATGTTAGCGTCCTCGTCATCGTCGGCCACGATGCCTAGGATGGCGCAAAATGCGTATCTTTTGGCGTACGTGATGGCCGATCCGATGGATTGAGCGTTCGCCGTATTGGATGGCATCCTTACCTTGGACGATATCCATTGACCGGAGGAATGAAGCAGTATGGTACGGATGGAGTAATCATCCTCTATTAGCTGACATACAGCAAGTTCGTTTTCCGCTAATGGTTGTTTCGCCGCCCTTTTGCATTCGGATAGATCTGCGTATTTAAACTTGTACTTTCCTCCCGTTTTAGTTTCTACCTCAACCTCGGAATTGAGGCTTGGTTGCTCTAGCGATCCTTGGAACTTGGCCAACGCTATCGCTAATTTGTCAATCTCTTCTGATTTATCCATGTTATCGTGTATTTAAATTCGTCAGCCTCCGGGAGTCGAACCCGGACTAAGACCATCGGCCGCCCTGCCCTCACTACCGTGTCCCTTTCCACCGGGCCAATGATATCGTCATGGCCTACCACTTGTCTAGGATATCGGTTGCCGGTCTGGGTCGGGGTTGCACCTCGTAAGGGCAGGTTTACCAATTATAAGAATCTAACAGGAACCTAAGCTCTTCCATGCTCTCCTCATA
>OGMQ01000525.1_pt1 | contig 25303 bp, 19 predicted proteins | sample 1573291 | NCBI WGS metagenome assembly OGMQ01 (sample SAMEA2582008, study PRJEB24529) | metagenome | biome: Human gut stool | place: China | collected 2011
CGGAAACGGGATGATAACGCAATAGTGGGAATTTCCCCTTCAGGCGCATTGATAACAGTCAATAATCAACCTGATATCAAGTTGGGAAGCGTCTTCCCCAAGTGTAATCTGGCATGGAGCAATCAATTCTCATGGAAAGGATTTAATGTCAGTGCTCTGTTGACCGCACGTATTGGCGGTATTGTTTATTCTGCCACAGCAGCAGCCATGGATCAATACGGTGTGTCCGAAAGCTAGGCGCTTGCCCGGGACAACGGTGGTGTATTGATAAACGGAAGTAACAGGGTGGATGCACAGACATGGTTCACCGCCATTGGTTCCCAGCTGGGATTGCCACAATATTATACCTACAGCGCCACCAACGTACGCCTACAGGAAGCAGCTATAGGATATACCCTCCCCCGTAAATGGTTACATGATGTATGTGACATACAGGTGTCCGTTGTAGGACGCAACCTCTGTATGATATATAACAAAGCTCCCTTCGACCCTGAAGCGGTTGCCACAACCGGCAATTATTATCAAGGAATCGACTACTTTATGCTACCGAGTACACGCAATATCGGTTTTAACGTGAAAATAAACTTTTAACGGATAAAAAACAGCTATAATGAAACATACTACATCTATTATAAAGTTGTTCTCACTTGCACTATTTGTTCTTGTCGGAACTGCGTGTATAGACAACTTTGACAAAATAAACCAGAAGGACTATCAGGTGGACAAGGAAGAGTTGGGCCGTGAAGGATACAATGTTGGTGCCAGTCTCAAAGGATTACAGGGATTGGTTATTCCTACGGAGGAGCATCTTTACCAATTTGTCGAAGCACTTGCCGCCGGAGCTTTCTCCGGATATATCGGCTGTACTGTGGAGTGGACAGCCAAATTTGAGACATACAATCCGCCAACAGACTGGCAGGAAGCGCCTTTCTCTGATCTTATCACACGTACTTACCCGTTCTATCGTGACTTGCTCGACGAAACAGAAGATCCGGTCGCATTAGCATTAGGAAAACTACTGCGTGTTACCATCATGCACCGGGTGACAGACATGTATGGGCCTATTCCCTATTCCAAAATCATTTCTAAAACCGGTGAGGTTTCTCTGACCGTACCATACGATTCACAGGAAGAGGTATACAAGCAAATGTTTAAGGAGTTAGACGAAGTGAGTGATGTGCTTAAAGAGAATCTTAATTTAAGTACAGAAGCCTTCCGCAAATTTGATGATGTATATCAGGGTGATCTCTCAAAATGGTTAAAGTACACTAACTCGCTCAAGTTACGCATGGCAATGCGTTTGACATACGTACCGGAGATGAAAGAGGAAGCCCGGCGAATAGCCGAAGAAGCCGTAACCGCTGGCGTCATTACCCAAAATGCAGACAACGCTTTCTTGAAAGTAGAGGAAAATCGTGCAGCAATGGTGTTCAACAACTGGAATGACCAGCGTGTGGGCGGTGATATCATCTCATATATGAACGGTTATAAAGACCCGAGACGGGAGAAAATGTTTACCACAGTAAAGGTTACTGACCAGGAAACATGGATGGAAGTGGATGGATATGCCGGAATACGCATCGGTATTGATGTGCGCACTAAAGATGAAATGATAGGAGCATACAGTAAGCCGATCATCACGAGCACCAGCCCCTATATGTGGATGAACGCTGCAGAGATCACTTTCTTACGTGCCGAGGGTGCTTTGTGGGGATGGAATATGGGAGGTGAAGCCAAAGATTTGTATAACCAAGCCATAGCTCTCTCTTTTGAACAATATGGAGTGACGGGTGCAGATACATATACCGCAAATACAATCGATATGCCACAGGCATATGACGACCCCCAATATGAATATACAGATTATGAAGGTCCGCGCAGTACTATCACCATAGCATGGGAAGAAGGGGATAATTATTTTGAGCGGAACCTTGAACGTATCATCACCCAAAAGTGGATTGCTAACTTCCCTTTGGGAGTGGAAGCATGGAGCGAATACCGGCGCACGGGATATCCGCATCTGTTACCCGTAATAAAGAACAAAAGCGGTGGTGCCATTGATACCGATCACATGATACGCCGGTTATGGTACCCTCCTATCGAGTACTCCGAAAATCTTTCTAATATTAAGCTAGCGACAGGCATGTTAGGAGGCCCTGACAACGGAGGCACACGGTTGTGGTGGGATAAGAAACCTTATGCCAATCCATGAGAAATGAATGAGTATGATTAATACGAATGAAAAATAAGAAAAAATGAAAGCAATAATATATAACATATTTACCTGCACTCTATTACTCTTAGCGTGCGTTCTGCCTACGGCATGTAGTGACTGGAACGAACCGGAGCCGGTGGATGTGAACATAAATAGTCCAAAAGATCAGAATCCGGAACTTTGGGCAAGCTACATGCAGGTATTGAATACCTACAAGCAAAGTAAGCATTATATAGCTTATACACGATTTGACAATTCTCCGGAGAAACCTGTAAATGAAGGGAGTTTCCTTCGTTCACTGCCCGACTCACTGGACATTGTTGCCTTATGCAATCCAGGCAATATCAGCGATAATGACCGTGAAGACATTCTTCTATTACATGAAAAGAGTACCCGGATAATCTATCTTGTAGATTATGCTGCACAGGCAGCTACCTTTACTGATGCCGCAGCTTTGGGAACTTGGCTTGATAAAGCAGTTGCCGCAGCCACAGAATTGAACCTGGATGGTTTTGCCTTTACAGGCGTCCGTCTATATAGTGGGACAGATGCTGAAATGGTAGCCCGTAAGGAGGCCGCACAGCTTATCGTCTCTAAGCTATCCGCTGCAACGGGTGGTGGCAAGTTATTAGTATTTGAAGGTAATCCCGACTTTATAGAGTCTACCGACCTTGAAAAGCTAAACTACATTGTGTTAAATACTGCTGACCTCACTAATGTGAGCGAACTAAATCTATTGATTGCCGGATTACCGGATAGCAATATACTACCTCGTGAGAAAGTTCTATTATCTGCCCGTATAGGCGACCAAATAGTAGACGAAAAGAATGAAAAACAAAGTGTAGTGCCTCTGATGACAGATTGTGTAGCTGCAATGGGGCCACTTGGAGGCCTTGCCATTCACAATATCGGCAGCGATTATTATAGTGCGAATATGAATTATGAAACCACTCGTACGGCTATTCAACAGATGAATCCGTCGAAATAAAAACGTACGATTATGAAAAAGAAATTTATCATATATATACTGTTCCCGCTCCTGATACTAGCGGTTGGAATGTCAGCTTGCACCGAAGATACTATTTTGGCGGATGCAGGTAAGTTGCCGGATGAAACGACAATGGGAAGTATTGGCAGTACGCTGCGTAGCAATTCGTCCTTCTCCGGGAAAGCAGTTATTGAACTGACGAATGACAGTGAGGATGAAATAGTTGTCGATGAAATATTCTATCAGTTAAGCCGTCCTGCGACAAGCGATGTGAAGGTAACGGTCAAATTGGAAAACGAGATGAGTATGGAGTTTGAAGCTGAAATAAAGGCAGATAATGCGAAGATTGAAGCGTTTAATGAAAGTATGGTTGCAGCACATTGGAGACAAAAACCCTTGTTAAAATCAGCAGTGTTCCCCAAAGGGAATGTAATCTCGGGAGAAGGCATCCTGACTATACCTGCCGGAAAAGAGAAGTCATCAAGTATCAAACTTACGCTTTCTACACATAATCTGCCTGCAGATTATGATGCTTACGAATTACTCTTTGCCATAGAGCAAACTAATGCGGACGGTGAAACAGAGAAGCAATATCTTAGATACAGAGTCAATGTACGCCAAAAGGCAGGTGAAATAATTTCTGAAGATGGCGTTAATATCGCAACATTGGATACCCGTTTCCTTTCTGTATTCTATCTCAACACCTCTACTTACCAACCTATACTTGCTGATATTTTTATATACGTGAGAACAAATACTGAAACCCGGGAAAAGGAAGCGTACAGTATGGGGAATATTGTCAACTTGCGTATTGCAACGGTAGGTTATGATAAAGAATCCGGTCGCGCCATACTAACATTGAATAATGATCTACGCTATGTATTAGAGAATACAGCCACTTACATCCGCCCTCTTCAAGATCACGAACGCAAAGTGTGTCTGTGCATCGAAGGCGGTGGTAAAGGCTTAGGCTTCTGTAATATGAATGATGCCCAGATAGCAGACTTTACCAAACAAGTAAAAGATGCAATAGAGTATTACCAGTTAGATGGTGTGAACCTTTGGGACGTAGGCAGTGGATATGATAAAGCGGGAATGCCTCCAGTAAATACCACCTCATATCCCAAACTTATCAAAAGTTTGCGTGACGCAATGCCTGGTAAAATGCTGACTTTAGTAGATAAGGACGAGCCTACTGCATCCTTCTATGATCCTGCTTTATGCGAAGGTATAGAAGTGGGAAAATACATTGATTACGCATGGCATGGTTATGTTTCAGAGGAAGAAGAAGTGCAAATTATAGAACCGTGGGAAACCGAACACCCTTACAGCGACTATACTCGTAAACCCATAGCAGGACTGACAGCTGAACGCTATGGAAGCGTAAATATGCCTCTGTATCCTAAGAGTGCAGAGGGAATATTAAATGCCTCAAAGAAAAAGGCGATAATGTGGAAAAAAGAAGAAAATCGAAAAAAGAACAATATTATCGTATTTGGCAGCGATATGATTAGTGATGAACAGAATCAATACGAATATCGCATGGAAAATGGATATCTATCTTTTATTGGAGCAATAGCAGAAGATGGTCTAGAGTGGGGTAAAAATCCACGCCCTCCATTCATGGAGGGAGAGAAAAATGGAGAATACAGCTATCGTATATCTGAAACTGTAACAGATGAACATCGACAAAAATTTCATTCAGGATATCGCTATCTCGCCAAAGATTGGTAGAACTAGCGGTCGAGATCAATAAAAAGAGAATATTATGAAAACAAAACATATTCATCGAGACATTCCATTATTCGTCTCTTTTGCAGGTTCTGTCATAATCCTACTTCTGTTAGTAGCGGCATGTGACAACAAGGATTATAGTAAAGCGTCTCCTTTTGACAATGCCGTATATATAGATGTGGCAAAAGTGAAGGATGTAGCTAATTTCACATTTAATAATCTCAAACAAACAGGGTAGCAATAGCTTTCTGCTGTGTTGGCATATCCTGCCGAACAATATATTGATGTTAATTTTCAGGTAGATCCTTCGTTGATAGGTTATTATAACGCGCGTCTCGGCACCAATTATGCAATGCTGGACGCTAAATATTATAAGTTTTCTACACAGCATGTCGTCATCCCCAAAGGAGACGTAAACTCGGAAGTCGTAACGATCAGTTTCTCCGACCTCACGGATTTGGACATTGACACTAATTTCCTGCTACCTGTCACTATTCAGCAAGCGTCAGGAGGTATGGGATTATTGAAGGGATCAAAAACTATTTGTTACATAGTACGTCGTTCCAGTGCCATTACTACAGCAGTGAGCCTTTCAAACAACTACTTTGAAGTTCCCGGATTCGAAAAAGACAGCCCTACAGCTGATGTGGTAAATGGGCTAACACAACTAACCTTCGAAACCATTATCCGGGTAAATAGATTCGATCCTAAAAATGAGATTTCAACTATAATGGGTATAGAGCAATACTGTTTGTTCCGTTTGGGCGATTCAGGATTCCCCAAACAGCAATTGCAGTTTGCCGCCAACGAGATTAAATTCCCAAAGGCAGACGAAGGAAAATTGTTGCAACCAAGCGAATGGTATCATGTAGCCGTGACTTATGACACCGAAGAAAAGACTTTATGTTTAAAATAGGACACTCCTATGGTGAGCCAGAGGATATGACTCGTCAATTAGATGGTGAAATCTGCGAAGTACGAATATGGAACGTGATACGCTCACAAGAAGAAATTTACAAAAATATGTATGATGTCGATCCTCAAACTACAGGTTTAAAAGCCTATTGGAAGTTTAATGAAGGCAAAGGGGATATAGCGAAAGACTATACAGAAAACGGTAATGATGCAAAAGCATATGCTAAAGCTATTTGGCCGGAAGGCATTGAAGTGACACAGAAAAATAAGGAATAATAACGACCTAAAATTTCAATCTAAAACGCTGCCACATTTTTACTCCTACTTTAAGTTACATAAAAGGGAATAGTAAAATGTGACAGCGTTAATAATTAACTCTCTACTATAGAATAATTTAAATTGCCCCTGATGAATTTGCCAAATATGCACAGATTCATTCACTGAAAATATAAAGTCAAAGAGTAGCCATTATCTAAAAAAAAGTCGTAGCTTTGCAATAACCTAAAAATTAAATTGATATGGAACAACAAGACAAATATATACGCTTTGACTGGGCTGTGAAAAGGCTTCTCCGCCAAAAGGCAAATTTCGGCGTACTGGAAGGTTTCTTGACTGTCCTTCTCGGTGAAAACGTGAAAATCATAGAGATATTGGAAAGTGAAAGCAACCAACAAACAATCGATGATAAATTCAACCGGGTAGATATTAAAGCCAGAAATAGTAAGGACGAAATCATTATTGTAGAGATCCAAAATACACGGGAGCTCTATTATCTGGAACGCATCTTGTACGGAGTGGCAAAAGCTATCACTGAACATATTTCTTTAGGAGAACGCTACTATGCGGTGAAAAAAATATACTCTATCAGTATTCTATACTTCGATATCGGCAAGGGAGAAGATTATTTGTATCATGGACAAAACCACTTTATCGGAGTACATACAGGAGACAGACTGGAAGTAACTACTAAAGAAAAAGACGCCATCGTCCATAAGATTCCGGCAGAAATCTTTCCGGAGTATTTCTTGATTCGTGTGAATGAATTCGATAAAGTGGCCGTCACTCCATTGGAAGAGTGGATTGAATACTTGAAAACCGGTTGCATTCGCCCCGATACAACAGCTCCCGGTCTGGAAGAAGCACGCCGGAAACTTATTTATTACAATATGTCCAAGGAAGAAAGACATGCCTACGACGAGCACCTTAGTGCCATCATGATACAAAATGATGTATTAGATGGAGCAAAACTGGAAGGGCGTATGGAGGGACGCATGGAAGGAAAAATGGAAGGAAAAATGGAAGAAAGATTAGAAATTGCTAATAATTTAAAGTCATTAGGAGTAGACATAACAGCCATCCATAAAGCTACCGGGCTATCACCGGAGGAGATTGAAAAGTTATAAACAATCAAAGGCTATATATTAAATTACAAACAAGAGTCGTGTGAGAAAATCATACGACTCTTGTTTGTAATTTAATATATAGCCAATAGTAACAGACTGGAAGTAACTACCAAAGAAAAAAGATACCATCAATATATTACCAATATTTCACACTCCATTTTAACAATTAGAATTCATCCACAAATCACACACTCTAAATCATCAGCACCCATATACAGCAGAATATATAACAATAAAATATTTTATACAACTTTTATTTGTGATTAGTCATAGAAAACATGTATATTAGCAGTAAGCCTAACATTTACACAAATAAATCAATTGATTTATTATTACTTTTTAGTACCTTTACTTCATAAATACAATTTCCTATCCATAAGAAGGAAAGACATTTATATTAGTTGATTATTTGTATATGATAAAACACAAGCAAACAGCTATTGAGATATGTTCCGATAGCACTCTATTTAAACCCAGACCGCCCCCTCTTCAAATATTCACATATTAGACTGATTCATCATGCCTGAAAACAAAAAGAATAAATCAAATTAATCATCGTTACTTGGAGGGAAAGCCTTCCTTATCATAAAATTTAAAACATTAATCAAGATTAAAAACCTCCTGTGACACTTCTATTATCCCGATTATCCTATATGGCTCTCCTATTGATATGAACCAAGACTATAAAAGAAATGCTTCTTTAGCCGATACATTCTTGTATATGCCATTCAATATCGAAAACTTAAAAATCGAGATATCTGTTCTTATCAAAAACTACCGCTTTCTTAGAAAGTCATTCTTACAGAAAATATTCGGAGAAAAGTTTCTGGAAACAGATATCGAAGAAATGCCGGAAGAGGATAACTACCAACTCATCAACAAGGTAAAGAAATTCATATTGGACAACTTGGATAACGAATCACTAAAGATAAGCCATATTGCCAGTGAAACGGGCATGAGCCGGACTAAGTTTTTCATTAAATGGAAATTCCTGACAGGGGAAGCTCCCATAGAATTCATGACCAGGATTCGTATGGAAAAAGCACGCGAACTATTGGAAAGCGGAAAATATCGCATACAGGAGATACCTGAAATGGTCGGACTAAAAGATGTAAAGAACTTCCGCAATAAATACAAGAAACACTTCGGCATAGCGCCAAGTGAAACATTAAGAAATATTTAAAAGCGGGAAAATTCAATATTACTATTGTCTTAATAAAAAAGAGATGTATTTAATGGAAAAATGGTATATCTCTTTTGCAAGTATACCGACAAGCAAAACATAATTGCCAACAAATCACAACTCAATCATACCATTCATCGCATCATTAATACCAAATAGAAACATCCCAACATTCAAAACTGACAACAGTATCTACTTATTAAAACTTATCATTATTTTTACTTCGTAGAAATATACCAATCATTCCTTCTTATAAAAAAACCTAACCTCCATTATCTTTCCAGTTTATATATTATGAGGAAATACAGAATGGTATTAAATGAGACATTCCTCAATAATACCCAATATACAATACGCTCCCCTACACATCTACAGGAGACAAAATAATATTCAACCAATAAAACTAATTAATTATTGTTACTTAGAGGATATTCACCGTTTCTTCCCCCCCCAAAAAAAAATGATGTTAAATATTAGGATAGTGAATTTCCTCTTTTTTCTGAAATGAAAGAAATGGGTCTATTTCATCTGAGTGACGTCACTAAAAAATATAATATGAAATACTTATTACAAACGTCACCCCTCGTTTACAGTGCCATAGCAATACTCATTCTTTATCAATTAAACTTTACCTCAATACTCCTGGCAGGAGGTATTTCTATTTATTGGATTATAACACATATCATTACGATACAGAAAGAAAAAAATCTTCTAAAAGAAGGGAGTCAATATTTTATAGACTCTTTCGAGAGCATTCGTGCTCCGCTTACATTAGTTCATACTCCATTGAAAATAGCATATAATGACGTTTCCCCCGAAAATATCAGAAAAGAGCTATCACTAGCTATCCAAAACATAGATTGCCTCAACATACATTTAACCAGATTGATGGATTTAAAGCAATTGTTTGCAAACACTGAAAAGCTGAATTCCTCGGAATATGAACTGGGAGCATTTATCAAAAACAGAATTACTTCTTTAAAAACACATGCTGCCAACAATTTGGTAGGGCTGAACATTAAAACAGACTTTAATTATGCCAGCGTCTGGTTCGACCAAAGCAAAATATCTCCGGTGATCGACAAATTTATAAAATATGCCATAGACCATACCGAACAAAAAAAAACTATTACCCTGCTAATCACCTCTAATCCTGAATACTGGCAAATAAAAATAACTGATTTCGAAAATAAGAAAATACTTCAATGTTATAAATGTAAAAATTGGCAACTATTCAAACGAAAAGAAGAACTCGAATACAATTTTGCAAAAAATATATTCTGCAAAAGGTTGATAAAGATATGCAATGGAAAGATTCTGATTAACCATTCCAGCCACACTATTGCTCTAAAATTCCCTTCAAAAGATTCGCCGGAAAATGTTCACCAACATACCGCCATACAAATCGAGTCAAATCCGGCAGAAGAAAGAACAGATACTTTATTCGGCAAGGATTCACAAAAGAGAAATTCCACTAAACCGTTGGTCGTCCTCGCTGACAGCAATAAAGAATTCAGGTTGTACCTGGAAGAACGTTTATCAAAGGATTTTATCGTAAAAAGTTTCGAGAATGGTTTGGACGCTTTAGAATGTATAAAAGAGGAATATCCGGATTTAGTGATTTGCGACATTATGCTCCATGGAATGTACGGCAATGAACTATCATCGAGACTAAAAACATCAGGAGAAACATCCGTTATCCCTATTATCCTCTATGGCTCACATATAGATACAGGACAACGCAGCAAAAGGGAAAGCTCCCTGGCTGACATATTCTTATATATACCTTTTCACGTCGAAGATTTAAAAACAGAAATGAATGTCCTTATCAGAAACAACCGTTTCCTCAGAAAATCATTCTTAGAAAGAATATTTGGAAAGAAGTTTCTGGAAGTTGAGGAAGACAAAATTTCAGATGAGGAAAATTACGGCCTTATCAATCAGGTAAAGGAGTTTATTCTAAAAAATATAGATAAGGAAAATCTGACAATAGATGAAATCGCCTCAGAACTATATATGAGTAGAACCGCTTTCTTTACGAAATGGAAAGCACTGACAGGAGAAGCGCCCAAGTACTTGATTTACCGGATTCGTATGGAAAAAGCACGTGAGCTATTGGAAAGCGGGAAATACTCCGTCAATGTTCTTCCCGAAATGATCGGATTGAAGAGCCTCAAAAACTTCCGTCATAAATACAAAGAGTATTTTGGAATAACGCCAAGCGAGTCTATCATGAAAAAACAATAAAACAAATACGAAGCTATATATCCGAAGATCCCACCAACAGGGATCTTCACTATAACACTTGCATAAAGAAGCCTTTCTTTTTTTACTTCTTCATGCAGTATTGTATTAATCGTAGCATTTACACTATGTACGTACACCTTAATTTTGAAATTAATAATCTAATTATTTAAACAGTATGAAAACTTTAACTAAAATGAAAAAAGTTTGTTGTTTTAATCGCTTTGTCTTATTGGCAATGACACTGAGCATGGTCACTTCTTTTACTGCCTGTAGCAGTGACGACGATTCGGACATTCCCGTATATTCCCTTAAAGATGTTGATGGCAATTATTCCGGCACAATGCTGACGGAATCCCCCCCGTCAGTCCCCAGGCAAATGCAGAAGAGGGAGAAGAACCGGCAGGAGCCGAAGTTACTGCCGAAGTAAAAGACAATCAGATTATGATTAAGAAACTTCCGGTTGACGACCTGATTAAAAGCATCGTCGGTGAAGAAAATGCAGGAGCTATCATCGAAAATTTGGGTGATATTAACTACAACATTCCTTATACACCGACCTTTGATGAAGGTAAATCTAACATCTTACTTCAACTAAAACCTGAACCACTGGAAATTAAATACACCGAACCGATTCAAGTACAAGAAGAAGGACAAGAACCGGCTGAAAATCTTATAACAGTAACTATTGAAGCTGAAAAGAATGGCGTTTATGCTTATGACGGCAAAAAACTGGCATTCGTTATCAAAGCAACTGGAGTAAAAGTCGGAGATGTAAATTTCCCCAATTTCCCCGTTACAACATTCACTTTCAGCATGGTCAAGAAGTAATACAAACCTTTCGCTGAAAAAAAGAAAATGGAGCATGCCTGCGCGCAAGACATGCTCTTTTTTTATACCTTTGTGAAGAAACCAACTATACAAAATGACTACAACAGAAAACATTCGAAAAGAATTGCAGGATTTGGTAGATTCCAAGTATCAGGAATTTCATTCTGCCCTGGTTCCCGGAATCGGGAATATTCTTGGTGTACGTATTCCGCAACTACGAATATTGGCTAAAGAAATCGCAAAGAGAGATAACTGGCGTATGTTTGTGGAAGCAACCGATACTAAGTTTTATGAAGAGACAATGCTTCAGGGAATGGTTATCGGATTAGCTAAAATGGAACTGGACGAACGAATGAAACACATAAGCATGTTCGTTCCACGTATCGACAACTGGGCTGTATGTGATATCTTTTGCGGCGAACTGAAGACTGCCGTGAAGAAAGGAAAAGAAACTGTATGGCAGTTTATCCAGCCTTACCTCATATCTCCCCAAGAGTTCGAAATCCGCTTCGGGATTGTGATGCTTTTCCATTATGTAGACGAAGAACATATCGACGCATTACTGGCATACGCAGACACTTTCAGCCACGATGCTTATTATGCACGTATGGCTATGGCCTGGATGATATCCATCTGTTTCATCAAATTCCCCGAAAAGACAATGGAGTACCTTAAACAGAGCAAGCTGGATAACTGGACTTATAATAAATCATTGCAGAAAACTATCGAATCTCTCCGTGTAGACAAGGAAACTAAAGATATACTTCGCGGTATGAAACGGAGGTAATGACGCCATAAAAAATAAAGCTCGGTAACTGTTCTGCTTACCGGGCTTTATTTTTTATGATGTATCAAATGATTTATGATATAGCAAATGAATTAATTCCTCTTTACCTTTTTTCTTCTGCTTCTGCGCCTTTGTTGTTTCCGGCGGCTGTAACGTTGCCATCTTTTATATATCATCCAGCCGCTCATCAAAGCAACGACGACAAAGATAAGAATAGTGATACCCACTCCTAAATTATCCCCCTTAATACGCGACCAGATATCAAGAACTTCTTTTGTCTTATCGCCGAAGTCACGAATCATAGCGCATCGTTCCACTACTTTGCGGTCGGGATATTGTATCTTGTCAATCTGTATGCTATCGGCGTCCGGACCGAAGAAATAACTAAGATCGGAAAAATAAGTAAGTGTCGTGTCTATCTTCTCTTCCAGAATCTCCGGGGTAGCAATCGAACTTACATATCCGCAAAAGTCCATATTTCTCAGAGCAATGTCCGGACGACACATGAAATTGATAAAATAGCTAGCTGCTGCCGGATTCCTTGCATATTTCGGAATCACCCAACCGTCATACCATATATTACTTCCTTCCTTCGGAACTTCATAATCCAAGTCCACACCTACTGCATCGGCTTCTTCAATCGCCCATATTGCGTCACCACTCCACGTCATATTCAGCCAGGCCTTGTTCTTCGTCATCATCTCCTTGCCGAAATCGGCTTCCCAGCCTGCTATATTCGGTTTCAGGGCTTTCAGATATTTTTCCGCAAGCTCCATAGCCTGTGGAGAATAGTCGTTCATCAGTTCTTCCACTGTCACACTCCCCGCTTCCAGTTCCTTGGCGTGCGCATAAATGATAGCCGTACCGTAAGCGTCGCGGTAACTATCCTTCATAAGGATTTTGCCGGCATACTTCTTATTCCAAAGACAATCCCAGGATGCTGCAACCGAATCGGGAACATAAGCCCGGTTATAAAGAAGTCCCGCAGTTCCCCACATATAGCATACCGCATAACGGCTGGCTTCTTCACCCGGCTGGCTCAATTTATTAATCTGCTCCCGTATGAACGGAGCCACATTTTTCATATAGTTGGGAGAATGGGCAAAATTCGTATCAATAGGCAGAAGCAGGCGCTTCTTCAACATACGCTCAATAATGTATTCCGAAGGGCAGACCACGTCGAAATCCTCATGTCCCTTCTCTATCTTGGTCAACATTATCTCATTAATGTCAAATGTCTGATAAACGATGCGGATATTTTCGCCTGTCTGTTCTTTATAATATGCTTGAAAATCCTCGAGCACACCATCCCCGATATAATCCGCCCAGTTATAGATTTTAAGAACCCGTTCGCGAGGCTCGCCGGAATTATAACATCCCGTCAAACTCAGCAACAACAGGATAGCAGGAATTATTCTTTTCATAATTAATAATTTTACAATGTACAAATATACCAATACAGAAAACGTGCCGCCATGCAATCAGCATATCAGTGTATTGGCATATTGAATAATTATTTCTTCTTCGCTTTCCCTGCCCGGTGATTGATCACAATAAGCAACGCCAACACCACAACAAAAATAATAGCGGAAAGCGGACGAAGCTCCGGGGTTAGACCACCTTTGCGGGCATCGGCATAGATATAAGTAGAGAGCGTCTCCAGACCTTGATTACCGATGGTAAAGACAGTTACGGCAAAATCATCAATGGATAGAGTCAATGCAAGCATAAAACCACTAATCATTCCCGGACGAATCTCCGGAACAATAACTTTCCACAAAGCTTGCATGGGAGTCGCTCCCAAGTCAAGAGCGGCCTCATAAATATTCGGATTCATCTGCTTCAAACGAGGCAGAACGCTCAAAACAACGTATGGCGTACAAAAAGTAATATGAGCAAGCACTACGGTTGTGTATCCTTGTGTGATTCCTAAAGAAACAAACAAAAGGAAAAGCGAAATACCCGTGATGATATCTCCGTTCAGAATAGGAATACTATTCACAAAACTAATCGCTTTACGCGAACGGGATTTCAGATTAAAGATGCCGATAGCAGCCACACTACCCAGCAAAGTAGATGCCGTTGCAGCCAGCAGAGCAATAGTAATCGTGTTAATCAATGCATTCATCAAAGAATGATGCGTGCCTGTAGTGAAAAGCGAAGTATAAAGTTTTGTGGAGAAACCAGTCCAGTTGCCCAGCACTTTCGCTTCGGTGAAAGAATAGATGACGATAATCACGATAGGAGAATAAAGCAACAATAGCAATATCCACAAGTAAGCCTGCGCAAATATTTTCTTTACCATAGCCCGCCTCCTTCGTTCGAATTGTCCTTATCGTCTGTGCTAAACAAAGAAGTAGCAGCAATCAGCAGCAACATAATAAGCGAAAGTGCCGCTCCATAGTTCCACATGCTGTTATTGATATTTTCCTGAATCGTTGTACCAAAGAGTTTGATGTTATTCATCGTCAGCAACTCGGCAATGGCAAATGTCGATATAGTCGGCATGAACACCATCATAATTCCACTCATCACACCCGGCATGGAAAGCGGAAGGACTGCTTTCAGAAAGACTTGCAGCGGATTGGCTCCCAAATCTTGTGCAGCTTCAATATAACTATGATCCATCTTCTGCAACGTGTTGTAAATAGGATAAATCATAAAGGGGATAAAGTTGTATACCATACCGAATATCAATGCTCCCTCGCCCAACGGTACACTAAAAAAGTCGAACAAGGCAACCGTAGCAAGGGTACGCACAAGAATATTTACCCACATCGGCAGGATAAACAGTACGACCATCGTCTTGGAACGGTTCAGCTTACTGTTACTCAATATCCATGCTGCAGGATAACCCAGCAAAATACAAACAAGGGTGGTAATGATAGCAATACCGATAGAATATACAAAGGTATTGATTGCTTCAGGATGTTCGAAGAACTTCTGAAAATTGGCGAGTGTCAAATGACCGCTATCATCGGTAAAGGCATATACGACAATTAAAAACAGCGGTATAATCACAAAGATCGCCGAAAAAATAATGTAAGGGAGAGTCCAACTCTTACGTGATGACAAAAAGACTATAAACTTCTTATTCACTTCCTTTCCTGTTAATCGGTTATTTTAATTATACGAATGGCATCTGGAGGGATGGTAATACCTACACGGTCTCCGTCGTCCCATACATCGTTCGTATCTACAAATACATTCTCGTCCCAGTCTGACAATACGGTCAGATGATAATGGTCGCCCTTGTAAAGGATGAATTTCACCTCACCTGTGAGCGTTCCGTCTTCTTCATTATCCTGAAGAATCACTTTTTCAAAGTCTATCTCCACTTTGACATTCGTATCGGCAGCTATATCTTCCACCGGAGTACATTCAAAGTTACAGCCCAGGAATTCCACATGAGTGGCATCCAGCAATTTTCCTTCAAACGTATTGCAGATACGCTCTTTCTTCATGATGTGAATATCAAACGGCTTCACCACCAGTCCGACTTCCGCTCCTACTTCAAAATGATGGTAATCCTGCACCAGGAATTCATATCCGCCGCACATCACCGTCATTTCATAATGCACACCTTTGAAAATAGAAGTTTCTACCACGCCTACCAACTGCGCCATATCCGAAACGGGGAAAATATAAAGATCTTCCGGACGGATGACTACGTCTACCGGAACATTTTCACCAAATCCTTCATCCACACATTCAAACTCCGTGCCGCAGAAGCGTACCAGCTTATCATGAATCATGGTACCATTGAGGATATTGCTTTCTCCGATAAAGTCGGCAACAAAAGCGTTGATGGGTTCATTATAAATATCAATCGGTGTACCGATCTGCTGAATCTTTCCTTCACTCATCACAACAATCGTATCGCTCAACGTCAATGCCTCTTCCTGATCGTGAGTGACGTAAACAAACGTTATACCCAAAGATTTATGCATTTCTTTGAGCTCCATTTGCATATCCTTACGCATTTTCAGGTCGAGCGCTGCCAGCGGCTCATCCAATAGCAACACTTCCGGCTCATTCACAATGGCACGGGCAATGGCTACACGTTGTTGCTGACCACCGGAAAGAGAATCCACATCGCGGTATTCATAATCTGTCATACCTACCATCTTTAAAGCAGCTTTCACTTTCTTCTCAATGGTTTGTTTCGGTGTCTTTTTCAGTTTCAGGCCGAAAGCAATGTTATCATATACATTCAAGTGCGGGAATAAGGCATATTTCTGAAATACCGTATTCACGGGACGCTTGTGGGGAGGAGTTTGTGTTATTTCCATCCCCGAAATTCGGATCTCGCCTTCCGAAGCCGTCTGAAAACCGGCAATGAGACGCAACAACGTGGTTTTACCGCAACCGGAAGGACCAAGTATAGTGACAAACTCGCCCTTTTTCACGTTTAGAGTCACATCATCCAATGCTGTTTTATCGCCAAAATACTTCGATACATGGCTCACCTCAATGATGGATTTATCTTCTTGCATATTCATACTAAAGTTTGGGCTGCAAAGGTACACATTTCTGCGGTTTTCACCTAGGTGTTAATCTAATATAACAGTGTTTTTCGATGCCCGACAGAAAAAAAATCTATCTTTGCATAAATATTTATTCACTAATTTTACAAAAGCATGAAAAAGTTAACTTATTTAGTTATTGCAACGGCAGCGTTAGGCATGGTAGCTTGTACGGGCGGAAACAAAGCCGGATACGTTGTCACAGGTACGGTAGAAGGTGCAAGCGATGGTGACACCGTTTATCTTCAGGAAGCTACTGGCAGAAATTTGACCAAACTAGATACAGCCGTTATCACCAAAGGTACTTTTACCTTTGAAGGTACACAAGATTCTGTGGTTAGCCGCTATGTCACTTGCGAAGTGAACGGAGAGCCATTGATGATTGATTTCTTCCTCGAAAACGGAAAAATCAACGTTGCCCTGACCAAGGACAACGACGCTGTAACCGGTACTCCTAACAATGATGCATACCAGGAAATCAGAGCTCAAATCAATGACATCAGCAAGAAAATGAATACCATTTATGAAGCAATGGGCGACACTTCTTTAAGTGATGAGCAGAAAGAAGCCAAACAAAAAGAGGGTGCCCAGCTGGAAGAACAGTATGACAAAGCAATCAAAGAAGGTGTTAAAAAGAACATCACCAATCCGGTTGGGGTATTCTTGTTTAAACAAACGTTCTACAATAACTCTACTGACGAAAATGAAGCTTTGTTGCAACAAATTCCTGCGAATTTCCAGAATGACGAAACAATCGTAAGAATCAAAGAGATGACCGACAAGCAGAAAAAGACTGCCGTAGGTACTCAATTTGTTGATTTCGAAATGCAGACTCCGGAAGGAAAGGCTGTGAAGTTGTCCGACTACGTTGGTAAAGGTAAAGTGGTATTGGTTGACTTCTGGGCTAGCTGGTGCGGTCCTTGCCGTCGCGAAATGCCTAATCTGGTAGAAACTTACGCTAAGTATAAAGGTAAGAACTTCGAAATTGTAGGCGTATCTCTCGACCAGGATGGAGCTGCATGGAAAGAAGCAATCAAGAAGATGAATATGACTTGGCCACAAATGTCCGACCTGAAATTCTGGCAAAGTGAAGGTGCACAGCTTTATGCAGTAAACAGTATTCCTCACACTGTATTGATCGATGGCAGTGGTAAAATTATCGCTCGCGGTTTGCATGGAGAAGAACTTCAGGCTAAAATTGCAGAAGCTGTAAAATAACAGATCGAAAGAGAAGGTTTTTCAAAGGCTTTAAAGTTCAAACAAGGGGCTGTTCGAAAAGCCTTGATCCTATAAAATCACGCTTACTACGACATGTTGCAGTAAGCGTGATTTTTCTTTTTAGAGACTTTTCAGATGGTTTCTTGCTTATTAAAAACTTCACAAGTCAGCAACCAAACAGATAAAATTCAGCCCCTGTAATTCTCGAAAGAACACAGGGGCTGAATCTATATATGAAAGTAAGGGAGAAGGACTCCCCTACTTTTATTTCAAACAAATTAGATAAACCAACGTACGTAGCAGAAGTCTTGACGGTGTGGAAGCTCCGGATTCTTCGGGAACATACGGTAAGACACCTTGAAGCTACCTGCATTTGACAAGCTGTGTTTAACTTGGAATGTATACAAGTTACCTTCTTTCTTGATGACACTAAACGGTTCTACAGAGTAAACATGTTGTTTGCCGTCTGCAGTTGTGTAAGTAGTAACCAATTCAAGTCCCACTGCATCATTCAAGCCTTTTTCATCGATCACGTAAGTAATAGTATATTCTTTTCCGCTTTCGATGTCACCGTTCTTCAGGTCTTCTACCTTGTCGCAAGATACGATTTCAATAGCATCCCATTTAGCAACCACTTCTTCTTTCCAAGCTGCGATTTCTTTTGCTTTTGCATTATCATTAGCAGCCAAAGTCTGGAAGCGTTTCGCCAGTTTGCAATAGAATTTGCTATAGTAATCATCCAACTGACGCTTCATTGTATAATGAGGAGCGATCTGTGCGATAGAATTCTTCACCACTTTGATCCAGCCTTCAGAATATCCTTTCTTATTACGTGCATAATACAACGGCAAGATTTCAGTTTCAAGAATACTGTAAATAGTAGCAGCATCCAACTGATCCTGATGTTCCTGGTTCTGATAAGTACGTTTTTCTGTCAACGCCCAACCTGCACCTTCACGGTAACCTTCCAGCCACCATCCGTCTAATACAGAGAAGTTAACAACACCGTTCATCAAAGCCTTTTCGCCCGATGTACCGGATGCTTCCAACGGACGAGTCGGAGTATTCAACCAGATATCAACGCCTGAAACCAGACGACGAGCCAATTGCATATCATAATTTTCAAGGAAGATAATCTTACCCAGGAATTCCGGACGACGAGAGATCTCGATAATACGCTTAATCAAACCCTGACCTGCACCATCGTGCGGATGAGCTTTACCTGTAAACAGGAATTGTACCGGGTAATCAGGATTATTCACAATCTTAGAAAGACGATCCAAGTCGGTGAACAACAAGTGTGCACGTTTGTAAGTAGCAAAACGACGGCCGAAACCAATCAGCAATGCATTCGGATTGATCTTATCCATCAGTGAAACGATACGGGAAGGGTCTCCCTGGTTCTTCAACCATGTATCGCGGAATGACTTACGGATATAGTCAACCAACTTATTCTTCATAGTCATACGAGTCTTCCAAATCTCTTCATCGGGCACATTGTAGATAGCTTCCCAAATCTTAGGATTAGATTGATCGAACCAGAAGTTTTCGTTGAAATATTTAAAGTACAGTTCTTTCCATTCAGTTGCACTCCAAGTCGGGAAGTGAACACCATTCGTTACATATCCTACATGGCTTTCTTCCGGGAAATAACCTTTCCAGATAGAAGAGAACATTTCTTGAGAAACCTTTCCGTGCAGCCAGCTCACACCGTTCACTTCCTGTGAAGTGTTACAAGCAAAAACAGACATACAGAAACGTTCGCCCTTGTCACCCGGATTGTTACGTCCAAGATCCATCAAGTCATCCCAAGTGATACCCATTCTGGAAGGATAACCACCCATATATTTGCCGAACAGGCCTTCATCAAAATAGTCGTGACCTGCAGGAACCGGAGTATGAACAGTGTAAAGAGAAGAAGCACGAACCAACTCGATAGCTTGATCGAAAGTCAATCCTGTAGCTACATAGTCGCAGATACGCTGAACATTGATTAATGCAGCATGTCCTTCATTACAGTGATAAACATCTTTCTTGATGCCCAGTGCTTTCAAAGTCAGGATACCACCGATACCCAACAAGATTTCTTGTTTCAAACGGTTTTCCCAGTCGCCGCCATAAAGCTGGTGAGTGATAGGACGGTCGAATTCACTGTTCATTTCATTATCCGTATCAAGCAGATACAAAGAAATACGTCCAACGTTTACACGCCATACGTTTGCATGAACAAAATAATCAAGATAAGGAACGTCAACTATCAACGGCTGACCATTGGCATCCATTACACGTTCAATAGGAAGTTGACCGAAGTTTTGTGCTTCGTAGTTGGCAATCTGCTGTCCATCCATAGACAACGTTTGAGTAAAGTAGCCGTAACGATACAAGAAGCCTACCGCACACAAATCAACATTGCTGTCGGAAGCCTCTTTCAGATAGTCACCAGCCAATACACCCAGACCACCGGAATATATTTTCAGGACGCTGCTCAAGCCATATTCCATACTGAAATAAGCGATAGATGGGCGTTGCTCATCCGGCTTCACATCCATGTAATCTCTGAATTTCGTATAAACTTCATTCATTCTTCTTAGAATCACTTTGTCTTTTGCCAGCGCTTCCAGCTTTTCATAGCTCATACGTTCCAACAACAGTACTGGATTCTGTCCACATTCTTTCCAAAGTTCCGGATCTAGATCTCTAAACAGTTCAGTCGCTTCAAAATTCCATGCCCACCAAATGTTGCGTGCGATTTCAGACAACTTCTCCAACTCTTCCGGTATACGTGATTTTACAGTAACCTCTTTCCAGTTGGGAGTATTCACATTACTAACTTTGATTTTCATAATGTTTACGTTTACTTATTGATAAATAATTCTTTCTTAACTCAACTGACGCTTCATAGCATTGCGCAAGGCAATGTCATAAGCCTCATAGTAATATTGTATAAAGTGCTTCCATAAAGCCTGTTCTGCCACTTCGGCAGCACGCTTACGGATTTCCTTCACTTCTTTCTCCGTCTTATCCGCAAATAACGTAATCGTATCTTTAATACCATCCGCTACTTCCGAATAATTATAGTCCGAACGATGCAGCACTTCTACTCCATCATTAATGCCATGCTGGTTCTTCAGGCTGTTTACCCAAAGTCCGAATCCTGCCAGATCAGTAGTGATTGTCGGCACATGGAATGCTACACTTTCCAACGGAGTATATCCCCACGGTTCGTAATAAGAAGCATAGACACTCAAATCCTGTCCCAACAATATATCATAATATTCTTTATTCATGATGCCATCACGACCATTCAGATAACAAGGTACAAAAATCACTTTTACCTTATCTTCCGGACGATTGCCCATTCCCAGATATTTCAACATGTCCAACACCTGGTCATGAGTCATATTATGCAGCCAATGAGTGATAAATGGTACTTCGAGCGGAGTGTCAAACTTCTCCTTGCTCTTCAAACGTCCCTGCAAATCCTCACGGGGGTCTCCTACCCAACCGGGTACATTGATGAATGCCAAAACATTCTTATGCAAATTCTTATCCCTGTTCAAGCGGTTTAATGATTCCAAAAAGACATCAATACCTTTATTCTTAAACTCATATCGTCCACTGGTTCCGACAATTAACGTATCATCACCCAGATTTGTTCCCAATAATTTATTCGCTACATTGAGCATCAAGGCACGCGCACGTTTACGTTTTCCAGTAAATGTGCTTCCTTTCGGTACAAAATCATCTTCAAAACCGTTCATCAGAACAACATCTGCCGGTTTATCCAGTAATTCCTTACACTCATTATTGGTTATTTCGCTCACTGTCGTAAAACAGTCTACATAATGTGCAGTCTGTTTTTCAATCGAGTGTTTCGATTGCATGTTCAGTTCTTGCGCCATCTGGTCGCCATTATAAGCAAACAGATAGTCGTACAACGGTTTATGATTACCGGCAATAGAACGACCGATAGAAGTAGCATGGGTCGTAAAAATAGTAGCCACCTCCGGCACAGCCTCCTGTACATAAAGTGCTCCCATTCCAGTCATCCATTCATGCGCCTGATATACCACCTTATCCGTTTCTGTCAGGTTGTAGCGATAGAAACTCTCTACCACCTTGCCGGCAGCATACGAAAACATGGATGCTTCATCATAATCACCGTATGCATGCAGTGAATCCACCTGATAGTGGTTCCACATTTCTGTATAAATTTCATTCTTCTGCGCGAAAAACGGTTGGAAATCAACCAATATAACGATCGGATTGCCCGGAATGTTCCAGCGCCCTATGCGGACGGAAAGGTTATCTTCTGTAAATGCATGCTTTTTCCATGCTGCACAAAGGTTATCGGACTCGATAAACAAAGGGTTCTCTTTCCCCTGCCAAAAATCAGGTCCTATGAAAAACAATCTATCATGAAATCTTGCCTGCAAGGTATTTGCTCGCGTGGACAAAACCGTATAGATACCTCCAACCTTGTTACATACTTCCCAGCTTGACTCGAAGATGTAGTCGGGGGTTAACAGCTCTTTAGTCATATTACTTTTAATCTCTATTACTTAATACCGGCTGCAAAAATACACATTATTCTTTGAAAAATAGCCTATTAATCGAAAAAACTAATGAAATATGCATAAACAATCGTTTGCGAAAAATAGTTAGATGGACTGACTATCGTTTCAAATGCCACACTTGAATAAGGTAAATGCCACACTTCGCGACATACAAAGTGTGGCATTTCACTTGCCGAGGTGTGACATTTACCTTATTCAAGTGGGGCATCCGGAAACAATTAACCCGGAGTTGACATCAAAAAGGCAACCCCGGGTCAGCAAATTATTCAGAAATAGATTCTTATGCAACCAATGCGCTACCGATCAAGAATGTTGCAGCCAGAGCAACAATAGCGTAAAGTTCCGGGAATACAGCGAGGATCAGGGTGTTGCTGAATACATCGTGACCTTGTCCGATAGCTGCGATACCATTTGCACAAACCTGTCCCTGACGGATAGCTGAGAACAAGGCAACCAATCCCAAGGCGATACCTGCACCAAGAATAGCGGCAGCCTGGATGGCTGTCATTTCAGGAGTAAGGATACCGAAAATAGTCTGGAACATAAAGTAACCGGCAAAACCATACAAACCCTGCGTACCGGGAAGTGCTGTCAATACGAGGAAGTTTCCGAATGCACCGTCGTTCTTCTTCAAAGCACCGATAGCTGCGTTACCGGCAATCGTCACTCCATAGGCACTACCGATGCCAGACAAACCAATCATTACTGCGATGCCGATGTAGGCAATCAATAAGTTCATTTCCATAATCTTACGTTTTTTATTGTTTTAATTTTTAATTCTATAATTGTTATTTTTTAAATGGCTTATATTCTTTTCCGCCTCCTTCGTAACCGGAATTCTTAAAGAACTCCACGAAAGTCAGACGCATGGGGTGAACCATCGCACCCAGTACATTCATAAACATGTTAATGGCATGTCCGATAACGAATATCAGTACCATCACGATCGGACCGACAATCACATTGTCAGGGCTCATGCCCACAGCCAGACTGTTGAATACTCCTGCAAGGATACCTCCCGACAGACCGAGGGCAAACAAACGAACGTATGAAAGCACGTCTCCAAGTAAGCCTGTAGCCATATTGTAAGAATCCCACAATCCCAGCCCGATGTTCAGGAACACGTTCTTACCGGGACTATTGAAGAGGAATATCATGGCAGCGGCCACACCGAGGATACACAGATGTACCGTTCCGCCCAACGGCATGATTTCGGGCAACAAGGCTCCTACTCCGCAGGATACCAGCAGTATGATCCAACCAATCGTAGCCACGGCATACTTGAAGCCAAACTGTATCGCCTGATTCACAGCTTTCAGTATCATACCGAAGAGAATCTGTATCACACCCAATATCAATGAGAGCTGGAACATGGCATTGTTGTCCATGAACAAATGCTCCTTCATATACTGTAGGAAAGGTATATTGATGTCATAGAGACTTACCCCGAAGAACGTACCTGTCAGCATTCCACAGAAGAATGTAGAGGCAGCCAATATCTGCACCAATGAAAGAATCGGCTTCATCGTAGCACTGATGTTCTTGGCAAACATACGGTACAACGTAGCAGCAAGGAACAGGAACAACCCGTAACCGGAGTCACCCAGACACAGTCCGAAGAACACCATAAAGAACGGTGCAAAAAACGGTGTCAAGTCCAACTCACTGTATTTCGGAAGCATGTAGAGTTTGCATATCGGCTCAAACCAGGCAAAGAACCCCTTATTGTTCAATTGGATAGGCACATTATCTTCCGGTGTCGGATTCGTTATTTCATAATAAATATGCTGTTCATCCAGCCATGCAGCGATTTCCTTTTCTTTGGAAGCCGGTGCCCAACCTTGTAGTAACATCAATTTCTCTCCTGCCGTAGCCTCCGTATTCAGCATAACTTTGGAGAACTCTATTTCAGTGTTCACCTCTTTCAAGGCTGCTTGTAATGAAGGTTGCTCCTTCTCAGCAAGCACAGCCAGCTTTTGGTCATTGTCCGCCAAAGCCTGTTCAGTCTCCTGACAAAGTATCTGCACACGGGTCAATGAATAAGGAGGTAACTTTATCTGCTCTGCATCCAAATCTACTTCCACTTCATTCTTAGTTACAGTAATGAAATAGATACGTGAGGATACACGATTGATAATCATCGCATTATAAATCTCTTCCCAAGTCTCGTCATAGCTACCCTCCGAACAACTGTAGAAGTTCACCGTGAAACCGGCATCGTGCAGTTTACTAAGGCTTTCGGGCTCAAAATCACCCCAGGGTTCCAGGGCGGCTCTCTCCTTCTGATAGTTCTGCAACTGTTGTTGCAGCTTCGCCTTTTCACTTTGCAGCACATCTACTTCGTCCAGAACTTCCAGTCCACGGGCAGCAGAAGCGGGTGTAGGTTCCTTCGCTTCGCTCAAGCCATGCAGCATTTTCAATGTCGCTTGCAGACGTGAGGAAAGCCGGATGCTATCCTGCAATTCTACATTATCGGCTACGCCTTGCTGTTTTTCGGCTACGTGCACTACTCCAAGTTCGCGCACTCCGTTCAGAAATGCCTCGTACTCCTTATGATATACAAGGAATGTGAGCTTCTTCATTTTTGTAATCATGCTTCTGCCTCCTTCCTACTCTCTTGATGGGATTTCATGATTTTCTGCGATGACTTGGAGAGGTTCTCCTCGTCTTCCATAAACCGCT
>OGMQ01000573.1_pt1 | contig 23925 bp, 20 predicted proteins | sample 1573291 | NCBI WGS metagenome assembly OGMQ01 (sample SAMEA2582008, study PRJEB24529) | metagenome | biome: Human gut stool | place: China | collected 2011
CTTGGACTTCTGTCATTAAATAATGAGACAACGTTGTCTGTGGCTTTTGCAGCTATGGCTGAGGCTCCGAGACAGTATGATGACCAGATTCGGCTCCTGTTGGAGGATAATGCGACGATCGGAATATATCTTCGTGGAGATGTTGAGTTCTTCTTTCTGAAAATGCTCAGGGCATGGTATGAGACGTTGAATGAAAATGACGCTGAGAGGTATCAGCGGGCTTTATTATCGTATAAGTCTGAATTTGATTTTAAATACGATGCAGAAAGACGATGGAGTCAGTTTTTGTGTCCCCATTTATGGCAAGACAAATGGGAATTGATATGCAATACATTGCCAGAGGATCATATGATTCCGGAGATGAGGAGATGCTACCAAGAACTTTTGCGCAGATTCGGACAGAAACGTATAGTGGAGAGAAATTATCATTCCGTCGGTGTCGCACATTTTTATGGAGGTATTGTAGATGATGAGGCATATGCGAGATGGCCAATTTCTAACTGGTTGAGCTCATTCCTAAGACTTGATGAACATAAGTGGCACAAGGGACGGTGTCCTATCAACCTGAGGGAGCATGCCGATGCATTTAAAAAGTGTGTATCCTCTAATCCGGATAGATTTTACGATTTCGTGCTTGAAATTAGTGATATGGCGGATATTCAAGATATGTACAAGATTGCAGGTTTAGAAGGGCTTTTAGCAGGTGGAGTCAATCCATATTCACTTTGGAATTTATCAAAACGATACATTTCAGAAGAGTTCGCTAAAGCAAATCCCTATACTTTTAGTCAGATTGTTGAGTACTATATCAAGGAAGAGAATGAGTGCATTGAGGAAATAATGGAGCTTTGTAAAACCTTGACCATCTCTCCTTTTTCTGAAGAAAGTAGTTTGTTTACGGCGGAAGATGGTAAGAGGGATATGAGTAGGCGAGCTACAGACATGCTTACAAAAGCAATTAATTCATACCAAGGTTGTGCCGCAGAATTGTTAGTACGCATGTGTGCGATTCCTTCGAGAAGACCGATAGTTTATACATTCTTTGCCGATAATAATATTCTTCTGCATGAGTATATCAAAACAGTACCACTCCATTATTTGAACATGGAAGATTATTATGATGAAGAGTTGTATTTCCCTCTGGTGAGATCTCTTTTGTCAGGTATGGGGCCAGAGTCCTTATATCTCCAGGTGAATGCGATCCAATGGTGCTTTTATTATAGGAATGATGTGGTCTGTAATTATATTGACCGTATTGAGCCCGATCCTTCAACTCATGAATTGCTTGTCCAGATATACTTTTACGGTATGAAAGGGACTCCTATTTCGGAAGAATGCGAAAGGCGGCTTGAGAAGATACTAGCCATTAACAATGAAGAGATTGTTGCCAAACTTGTTGAGACGGCAATGAAATCATATGAGCATGTAGAGTACCGAGATTTGAGTGTGAAAATTCTTGAACATTATGCATCTGACAGTCGGGAAAAAGTTGTTAATGCCTATTGTATGCATTGTGATTCTCTCCCGACGGAGGCTTTCAATTGGTATTGTAGCATTACCCCAGTATATTTAGGAAAAAAGTATCAGCAAGTTCATTTTGAGCTTGGTTATGTGAAGAAATGTATTTCGACTAGCCCAGTATTATGTTATAGATTCATATCGTCTCAGAGGTATTTTGATACTGAGGATGCATCTCTAGTCGATGATGAGGTTGTAAATGTTTTGCTTGAGATTTACAAGAAACTAAGTTTGCATGAAGATACAGATGCTATGAATGAGGTATTGGATCTGTTTGATGAATACATTTATCGGGACAATCGAGTTATGAAGGCTGCGGTTTCACTATTGACATAACTGATCATTTTGTAGTCTAGTCGAACGTGTGTTTGCAATGCCATTTATGTGTACATATTATCGGAAGCAGTCCATAGGACTGTTTTGCCAAAGGAACGTAGAAAAGATCTTATGAGTATACAGAAATAAACAAGAGGAAGATCATGGATAGAAGGTTTCTTGCCGATTTGGCGAAGGAGTTTGGTCTGAACGCTTTGCATTTGGAGGCGTTGGGCGAAAGCCGCCAATGGGAGATTGTCGTTGGTGGCGATATGCTTGAACGGCTGGTTGAGATTCAACATCGGCTCGAGAAGCTGGCCGTAATGGGTGACGATGAGTACCGGGGATTCTATATCGAAGTGCCACGGCCTGCGCCGGGAGAGTGGGGGAATGCCGAGGAATTGGTCGCTTCAGGGGAATATGACAGTCGGGAAGCGTTCCTTGCGGATTGGCTTGCATTCAACCCGATGGAGACCAGGTGGTTCCATGTCGCTTCAAGCAGATATGGGGATTCCCGGTCAATCCGTGTTACAGACCGGAAGCATACCCATTTTATCATTACGAATCATTCCAAGTGTACGGATACGGAGCCAGATGATACATGGTGCCGAGAGAATCTAACCCGCCTCTTCGACTATCTGCAACGGATGATTGATGTCATTGTCGCTAATCCTGACGGGTTCAACGATTACGTGGCACATAACCTGCCGTACCAACAACGTATAGGACGGATTGCACAAAGGGAATTTAACCGCATAGTGCCGAATTTCAAAATTGAGGTGGAAGATAGGGAAACGGCTATCAAGGCATTGGAGGACTCGGTGTGCGGGCATTCTGTCCCTCTTTTGGAAACCATGACTATACGAAAGTATTGCACATATTACCGCATTGCCAATGAGGTGTATGAGGCTTATCACCGGAAGCGGGGACTTAGGGGACGTATTCATACAGATCCGCAGTATGTTCCTGAAGAACTGCGCGATGTAGTCTATTACAAGCGGAAGAAGTTCGTTGATGTGACGGAAATGTACGACATTGACAGTCCGGATGATTTCATGCGGTTCGCAACTGACCATTACGGAGAACTGGGACTTTCACGCCTGAATATCTTTGCCTCACACGACCGGCAACAGGGATGGAAAATTGTTGTTTCCAACAGTTATTCTGCCAATGCCGGATTGGCCATTGAAGTGGCTACAGCTTTGTATAAGGCCGGGGCACCGCTGCTGATATATGACGCAGAGAAGTTCCTGAGAATCCTGCTCGAAGAGGATTACGTACGGTTGGTTCCCGACTCCTATCATAACTATATGGGTTATCAGGAAGAGGGCATTGTTTACGAACTGCCGTGGGAATACGAGTGCTCGGACGATGCTAATTCGATTCTGACCAAGGAGCAATATCAGGCGATTGTGTCTAATGTAGAATGGCTGCCAGAGCAAAGAATAAACCTGAAATAAAAGAGCATGAGAGAAAAAACAATATGCAAATTATCGGCACTATATTGAATTAGTGCCGGTAATTTATAGGTTTTATGTATCTCTGGGAAAAGGGTATACTTTAATACGTCCAAATACCGACATTTTGTCATGACTGTCTGACATAATGTTGCGATATTCCTAGATTGGAAATCTGAAAAGCACTATAGAATTAATTAAAATGATTTTGGCGAGAAAATTGTTTAATTTGTGTAATATTTAGGAAACAATGAATAAGTACGAAAAAGAAGCAAGAATCTATCCAGCTATCGCAGGAATGATAATTCCTATCATTTTGACAACATTGTATGTCACATCGTTTATACCCGAAACTTTGGACATATGGGAGTCAATAATTGCAAAAATCGGATTGTTTATCCCAGTGGCTTTAATTTACGGAGCATTAGCCTATTGGATTCGTCAACTGTTTATTGATGCCTCTAAACGATTCTTTCAGTTTCGTTTGTTTAAAGAAGATGAAACTGAGATGCCTACAACAAAGCTTCTTCTTTGGAGTAGCGATGTGAGAAAGTCTGAAGCTGATATAAAACGGATAGCGGAAAAGATAAAGACAGATTTCGGTATTCAACTGTTATCAAAAGATGAAGAAATCGCTAATCTATCCGAGGCTAAACGTACTATTGTTGATGCCGTTGGGAAGATAAGGGAGGTGACTCGTCATAATGAGAATCTTCAACAGTACAATAGAAAATACGGATTCTGCCGTAACTATCTTGGAGCTTGTGTGTATGCTACAGGGGCAATTATACTTGCACTTGCTGCAAATTTTATTCTAGATATGCCATATGCAAGAATATTGCTTGTGGCTTTAGCGGCTCAGATTTTATTAGGTATTATAGATTATGCATCTTACAAATCTAAAGCCTATGATTACGCTAGAGCAATGTATAACGCATATATAACTGGTGCAGAGTATGAACGAGAATAAAAATGTACTAAAGTACGAGTATGAAGCCCTGAAAGTGGGAGATGCTGACGCGATACTTATCAGACACTATATTAACGATGTACCGTTTATCGTACTGATTGATGCAGGCAATGCTGGTGATGCTGCAATTATAAAAAAGCATCTTAAAGATTATTATAACAGTTACTATATAGACTTGGCAATATGTACACATCCGGATAGTGATCATAAAGATGGGTTCTTTGATCTGCTTCAAGATGATGATATTACTATAGATACATTTTGGTTAACTGATCCAGCTCAATATCTTGATGTTGATGATATACGAAGTTATAGAAACAAAAAGAATGCAACAAAGGCTGTCCGTAAGATCTGGCAAAAATCTACAGACCCCAACCTAAACCTTATTGATTTAGCATTGAACAAATGCACAACGGTGGAAAGCGTAACTGATGGAGCTGAACATCCAATATTGCCAATAAGTATTGTTGGTCCTTCTGATGAATATTATGCTGAGGTGGTTAAGACTATGGTAGCTGACTATGGTATTAAGACATACGAAGATAGTTCAAAAGAAGCGTATGACGATGCGTTCAAGATTGATGAGAATGATATAAAGAGTGTAATCGATAGTGAAGAGGACTCATCTCCTTACAATGCTTCCAGCCTCATTATATTATACGAACCGGAGAACGGTAAAAGACTACTCTTTGCAGGAGATGCAAATACTACCTCTCTTCAGATGATGCTGAACAAATATAAAAGGTTGAGAAATGTGGATTTTCTTAAAGTTCCGCATCATGGAAGCCGTAGAAATCTGAATACATCAATTATTGAGGCTCTTTCTCCGAAAAAGTGCTATATATCTGCTGCTGGCAATAAAAAACACCCAAGTGGGCGTTTAGTATATTGGCTTGCTAAATATGGAAACGTCTACTCTACTCATATTTGTAATTCCTATATGCATTGTCAGTCTGGAACCATACCAAATAGAAATGGTTCTGTAAATCTAATGCCATTAAAGGGGATTCACAATAACAAGTTGTAAACATCAAGTTAATTGTAAGCAACCGGTGAACACCGTATTGATTTGACAGAGAATATTACTATAAGGTCCGACTAGTTCCAACTTGTATAAAGTTGGCTCAAGTCGGACCTGGTTTGTACTACTTGTTACCGATTTGGTTTTCCTTTGCCCAGGCTCTGGGCAGGAGTCCCGCGAGGTCCTTGCCGTCGCGCTGCCAGTAAGGCAGTTTGTTGAGGACATCCTCCATCCATGTCCTCGGGTCAACCCCTGCAGCCCTGCAGGTGCCTATGAGGGAGTATACGATGGCTGCCCGGTATGCTGAGGCGTCGTTGCCGCAGAAGAGATAGTTCTTCCTTCCGAGAGCCAGCGGCCTGATGGCGTTCTCGATGAGGTTGTTGTCGATGTTGATCCTGCCGTCATTCACATAGCGCGACAGACGGGGAAGAAGACTGTAGGCATAGGCGAGTGCCTCCCCGAGCCTGCTCTTGGGAAGGACCTTCGCGTAAGTCTCCTTTATCCACTTCTCGAACATCAGGATTGTGGGATAGGATATATTCCGGCGTTGTTCCATGCGCTCTTCCGCGCTCAGGCCTTTATCGTCCGCATCGCTCTCCACCTTGTACAGCTTTCTTATGAAGAGTATGCCCTCCATGGCAAGCCTTTCGTCCTCTTTCAACGAGTCGACGAACTTTCTCCGGACATGCGCCCAACAGCCGTGCACGGTTATCCCGGGCATCCTTTCAAACTGGTCGTATGCCTCATAGCCGTCGCATTGTACGTTTCCCCGGTATCCGCCCAGGATTTCCCGGGCGACATGATGGCCACGGCTGCCCCTGTCATAGTGGAACATGACATCCCCTGTGATCGCGTCCCTGACGCACCACTCGTAACCCTTCCTTGTCTTGTGTTTCTCGTTGTCGATTACCGGTATCACGCTCTCGTCGATCTGGACGTATTCGCTTGAGAGTATCCGGCGCCGCAGGATGTCGTACAGAAGCTTGAGCTTCTCCACTGCCGCCTCATACCATCCTCCCATCGTGGAGTCGCTTACCGTTATCCCGGACTCCCTGTACTGCTGTATCAGGCGGTAGAACGGAAGGTGGTAGACGAACTTCCCCACTATGATGTCGGACAGGACAGATGCCCCTGCCATACATCTGGCCACCGGCACGAGAGGGCGTTCCGGTGAGAGTATCTCCCTGTCTTCGGGATATTTTGTCTCCATGTCGGACTTGAGGATGACCTTGTGGAAGACATCCTTGTGGATGTATACCTCTGCCGGCCTCTTCTCGAGACGGGAGGACTCGTCCGTGCCTATCTCGACATATTCAGCCCTGAGGCGGCCGTTTCCGTCGAGAACCCCGTCCGGATAGATATGGAAGACCTTCTCCGGAAGGCCGGTGGTGTCCAGAGGCCTGCGGGAAGGCTTGGCTTTTACAGTTATCGTCTTTGTGATTGTCTTTTCCGCTTCTTCGACCTCCCTGTCAAGCTGTGCACGTTCCTCGTCGGTGAGATGTTTCTCATCGAACAGCGACAGCTGTGCGGGATCTGCAGGAAGGGTCTTCTCGCTCATCCGGCCGAAGACTTTCTTGCGGAGCCACAGAAGCTTGTTCTGGAGATCCCGGATCATGCAGTCCTTTTCAGCGATGGCCGTACGGAGATTTTCCACCTCCGCAAGTGCTGCTGCCAACTGTTCCTCGACTGTCATAACTGCCTGTTTCATCCTTTGTTTTCAATACTTGAAGATACGGAAAAAGTGCCATATACGCAAGTCCAAGGCACTTTTTTTTCGTTTATCTACGCAGTTTTTTCAGGTTCTCGAGTCGCTGCCTGCGGCTGTCCGGCTGTTCGATTATGCCATCTACTATCATGACCAGTTCTCTCCATTCTATCCTCCCGCTGACGGCATCCTTCTCCAGCCCGGAGGGCATGCCGAAGGTTCCGGATTCAAGAAGCTTGCAGTACAGGACCAGACCGCCCGGCTCCCAGTGAAGAAGCTTTATCCTGTTCCTCGACTTGTTCATGAAGATATAGACATCACCGTTGCACGGGTCACAACCCAGTTCATTCGTCACTATTCCGCTCAGCGTGTAGTAGCTCTTCCGCATGTCGGTAGGCCGGTTGTACAGCCAGTACCTCATGCTGTCATTCAGGCTAAACATGGCTCGACGACGCCTGGATTATTGCCTGTATCATCGTCGCGTCCAGATTGCCCTGGATCCGCAATACCGTCCCTGTCTGCGTGCGCATCTCTATGCTCATCGGTGTGGACTCGTATCCCGACTTCCTGCCTTTGCCTGCTTTCCTGTTTGTCAGCTCAGGCTCCGGAAAACTGTCATTCCCCCGCACCAGCTGAAGGAACTCTCCCGATTCACGTTCACTGGCCTGTGCCTCGGCGTATCTGCGTTTGCTTTCATAGAACCGCCACTCGGTGATCCCGATTTCTTTCAGTCGGCTCTTGTATGTGACTCCATTCTCCTTGCAGTATTGGACTATCTCTGCGATTTCTTCTCGTGTAAGCATCTTTTTTTTGCGCGAAGATACCTCGCGTGGAATAAATTCACTATACGCACTTCACCGGTTGCTTACAGTTAATTTCGGAACTGTTTTGAAATATTAAGGATATGTAGATAGCTTTTTACTTGCGAATTAAAGTTGAAGGTCAGACAATGCGCAATCTAACTACTGACCGGTTTCTTAAGGTCTGTAGTCGAACATTTATATGATTAACTGTTTTTTCACATTCAATTCTTTTGCTCGTCCCGCTAAAATCCTCAAAAAATTATTTCTAACATCATCTGTTTCTGTATCTACACGAAAAATACCTATGCTCCGTTAATTATTTCGCAAAGTTAAATAACAATCCATTTACATGCGGTTGTTAATATATGGCAATTATAATTGACAATGAGTTTATCGTGCTCTCATGTGAAAACTGTCGCCATCCATGCAGAAACTTCCATTCTTTACATCACTCCCCTAACATAAAGTCCATTTTTGCCATATATTATCTGAATGAAAGGCAAGTCCTGGCTTTGCTGCTCAGTTTTCATCTCATTGAACTGCTGCTCGTCTATTGTGCTGGGGCTATTGGGCATATTAGGATGTGAGTGCCATTCTCCTAGGTAGCGAACTTGATGATATGTCAACGCTGTTATTCGCTCATACTCTTTTGTAAGCCCTCCAAAGCCCCTAACGAACGACACTGGCGTATGAATACTATCTTTTGGGGCCTCCACCATATAATAAATATATACTATGCCATAGTCTCTGTCATAACTTCCGAAGAGGCATCCTCCAGTCTCAGCATTAGGGGAAGTTTCATACATTATCTTCATTTTTGCTTCTACAACTGAAGACAGATAAATCGTTACATTCGAAGAAGAATATTGGCTCCACGTTGACACTGACATAGGCAGGCTTTCAACCGTACCATCTTCCATATTTAGATGCCAGACATTCAGAAATTCTTTCTCATCTAAGAAATGTTTTCTTATTTGTTGGGATAAGATGCCAGCCAAAATACGTACATTTTCATAATTAAGTATCACTGATTCTTCTCTGCAACTGAAAGTGTTTGTGCTCACCTTATTAGTTTGTTCTAGATGATGTTCAAAACGATGGTCTTCTATCAGATTACGATAATAGTCCATCTCCAACAAATCAAGTGTATGCGTTCTTGCAGCATCTTCCATTAAAAGCACCAAATCGTCCCCCTTGGGATTTAGAAAAGAGGTGCATCGTCTTTTATCACCTTGTTCACGAGACAAATGCCGTTCGACTGCTATAGATGTACTAACGTCTATAATCAGTTGGGTTCCATCGTTCATTCGCTCCTTGTCGTGTTTGCTCAAAGACAAATAATTGCCTTCCAGAGCTGTCAGCTTTTGGTCAAATATGCCCTTATACAGGTCCTTTATAGACTTCACCTTAGATGTCATCACTTTTTCTGCAGGTAGAATATGCCTACATATGTTATGTGGAAATAAAAAGTCAAAGTCTGTGATGACAAGTTCCTTTGTTATACCCTCTCTTACAAAGTGGTCAGTCAATGCGGAGCCTAAAGTTCCAGAACCTATAATGGCAATTTTGGATAGAGTATCACTTACTCCATTTCTTATTGCATTCTCTTGCCTTGAAGTCATATCCAACACCATTGCAACCTCCACAGGCAACTGATAGAACCATGCTTCAAAACTTTCCGTAGATAGTTTGCGTTTTTTTACCAGCACCTCACTGGGCGAACATATTGTTTTGATAACAAACAGGTTCGTATTAAATTTGGTTCCGGCCTGATCCTGCTGTGTGACATATACTAGTAAGAGTAAAGGAAGTGTGGCTTTTCCAGCCACTGTCCTTTGGAGCAAAAGGAGGAGCGTGTCTGTCAATGATTCATGAATTGACGAGTTTATCTGCTGTAAATCCCCAAGCGTCTGTGGAATACGTGCAAAGTTACTCGCATAAATCTTTTCCGTTGGCAGCCAACAGGTGTAGTGGGTGGCATTTCTCTTTTCTACAAAGTCCAGTGTAGATGTCAAATTCGATTTTTTAGTGTACCTTGCATATGGGTTCTTATCTCTAGGTACACTCATCAAACAGCACATCTCTTGGAAAGCAAAAAACACTTCTAATGGTCTGTTATCCTCATGAAGTTTATTCTCACTGTTTAGACTAAACCAACGGCGTATTGACGTAATATAGTCGTACGCATTGAATAAAGGACGAATATCTAAGAATGTAATATCTGAGATACATAAAGATACAGGCCTAGCATATGGTCTTGCATTGGAATGTGGCAACTCTGTGGGAAAATTTTTTCGCAAAGCATATACCTCAGGAAGTGACATGTCTTCTTTATGACATATGATAGCAATCTCCTCAGCGCTCCTGATGTCATTGACAGGTTCATCGGGTACTTCCAAACATATCAGCTTTGCTCTAATGATTTCATCTCCATCGTTGTTGATGTAACACGACACATCTTCTGCATAGCAATGTCTGACCAAAGCAGCATAGATGCTTCGTGCTCTCGCTAAACGTAATTGTTCTCCTCGGATTTCATGGCCTCGGATAATATTTATATTATAATCCTTCATTGACCGGCACGTGGAGCAGGGTTAGCAATAGAGGGGGTTCCGGCTATAGCCGTTAGTGCCAACAGCTTTTTCCCCGTTTCTGAAATCTTAAACACAATAGGTTGAGGTATTTCACCTACTTTGTTATGAGTAGCTGTATTCACGAAATGTACAGATCCTGATTTCAATTTCTTGATATACTGTTGCTTTGCTTGATAACAAGGTGGATTCTTGCCGTCATTTTTTATTTCATCCGAAGATGCCACGACATGTGCAGCAGTACCTATCTGTTTATCAAGAATAGTCTCCGCTGAAGGAAGAATTTCTTTTTTATTGTCTGATACATTGAAGAACGACCAAGAGCAATGATGCGGTGATAGGAAGATATTCCATTTCAATTTTTCATCGTCGCTATTGTTGTCTAGAATATGCTGCCAGATATCATGTTCGGCATCACCGCCCATCAACACTCTAGTTTTATAATACACTTCCCCTGCTATTTCCACTTTAAACCAGAATTGCACGACAATTGATGTAGCATTTTTATCATCATACTTCTTACTGGTCTCTACATCTTCCTTAAAAGGAGCATGGATAAAGATTTCAAGCCAAGAGAAACTACTGCCATGAGCAGATGTTATCACTTTGCCTGGTACATAACAGTAACGACTGTCAAACTCCTTGTCTTGGTCGTAGCCGATGATACGCAGGTAATTACCCCTGGATCCTTTGAAATCAGGATTATCGTCATATAGTTCCTTACGACGTTTAGCCTCTTTGCGAACAGCTACAGCTGTGTCAGCCAGATTATTCTTCAATCCTCGAGGCGTTATCCAAAGTTCCTCGATGATAATCTCATTTTTGTTCTTATCTTTATCATAATCATTTATCTTGCCATGATAGAAATTATCTTCAAAGCCTTTGCAATGGTCATCATGTGGGTGGGTGCTGATAAACAGATCAACATACGGTCGGCCTGAGGTATCCTTTTTCAACTCTTTGAGTAGATCTGCCTTAACATCGTAGTTAATTTGTTTTCCCTTACCGTCTGTAAGGTCTGATAAAATCTGACAATCTACGATTATTGTCATGCCATTATCTAGCTTTATCAGCGTACAGTCCGCATTACCCACAGGGTAATATTTGATTGTATGTTCCATATCCAACTTCTATTACTTTTCTTTCTTTTTACTAACAATGTATTCAACACTTTTGCGCACGTATGAAGTTTGCTTGCGATATGCAAACAAAAACAACAAGGTCAAGCATGCAATTGCGATTAGCGCCATCCAAGAAGTATGCATAAATTCATTCACACACGGAATCAAGTTCAGACCGAATAATATCAACAACGTAAGGAATGTCGCCAGAAAGGTTCGATACATGTTGTTCTCTGCCGAAAGGATTCCTATCTTGGAGTCATAGGCCTCTGCATCCTTATAATCACTATAGGGAGCAAACACAACAAACTTCCATTTTTTCAAATAGTGTTCCAATAGTAATGAGCCGATTCTGCTTAATACCATTCCGGAACAGTAACCTCCAAATAACATAAGGAACACATTGTCCAAAGATAAGTCATAAATTCCTAGAATATCTACGAGTACCAAGAATAATGTTCCCGGTATCATATAGTTTAAGAATTGATATACTGAAATTTTATCAAGAAATTTGTCCATATTAATCATAGTCTTCAATTTCGTCAAACGCACTCATTGGCGTTTGATATGGTAATTGCCAATTAAAATTGTAATAAAAAACAAAGCTGCTGCAATCTGCAGTCTTAAATATTTTTGCTGTTGGTATCTTCTCTAGCACCATATTCACCAAACGTCTTGATGGATGATGGCTATCAAGGCCATTTGGTGGGCAGGAAATAATATACTCCTTTGCCATAATCCGTTGAATTAATGCAGGAGTCACATTTTTTCTGCTACCATGATGAGGTAATTGTAACACATCAATAGACTTATGCACCAAGCTAAATTGTGAGTCCTTATAGTCCAGTGCCCCTTCTATGCTATTCTTTCCTGCGTCAGCAGTAAGAAGATAATTTTTGTTGGGCATGCATAGCAAAGAGACAATACTAGTCTCGTTGATAGCAGTTGTGTTCTCATTTCGCCATGACATAAATCCTTTGATATAATGCACCAGTTTATTCATCGTCCTAGTGAACGTCGTAGTATTGTTGCTATCATCCAGAGTGGTTGGTGTTTTATCTGACTCAAGAAGTTTGCTGCGGTAAAGATCTTTTGATGGAGATAGTATAGTAAGACAGCCAAAATAGTTGTTTCCTACTACGGGGTGTATGATATTGTTTTCTCCAATTTTGGAAATAGCAACCTGTTCCAGCTGATAAGCATACTTGAACGCCTCAGTCATTCGTTTATTAACGCTCTTGTCCGTAATCCTACTGTCTGCAAAATAATCTGCTGTTATATTGGAGTCTCGCCAAGGACGATTCATTATCAGCTTCTTAATTGTCAACGACTGTTCTTCAAATAACCTTATTAGGCCGGAAATATGATCTATGTCGGGATGGGTGTTGATAACTAAGTCTATGACAGATATATTAAGATTTTTTAGATATGCAATAATCTTTTCGCCAGTCTCTTTATAACCACCATCTACAACAATAATCGTTGGTTTTTGATCTTCATCCAAAAGCCTTATCAAAATGGCATCGCCTCCTTTAGAAGCACTACCAACCTGAAAAAATCTTATTTCATATGCATTAATCATTTTTCTTTTTTTTAGTCAATGTCCATTTCTACAGAATTTGATATAAAATTACGTTTTTTCCGTTATACGACAATAAATTCTCTATAGATTTAATGAAAATTATTTGTATGAGATAAATATTCTATAGCATGAAAATATTTTGATAAGATTAATATCGTATTATAGGTTTGAAGTTGTATAGCAGTTCTATTCACTTCTTTTTTGCAGGACTAAGTTATAGAAATACAACACAACGGTTGTTTTATTGAGGCATTTGCAGTAACTTTGCAATCAAAGCTAAAATGGTATTCTAATGAACACGACGACAAATAGAATGTCACCTGTGACTTCCATATCGACAACATGTGAAACGGAACAGGATATAAAAAATTGGTCGCAATACTCACAAGGTATTGCAGCTGCCATGTCTAAACGAATGGCGGAGCTCGGTTTGACACAACAGATGCTTGCCGAAAAAATGAACTGCACCCAACAATACATCTCCAAAGTATTGAAAGGGAAAAAGAACATGTCGTTGGAAACCATATGTAAGATTGAGAATGCATTAGGCATTGAGATTATCAAAGGCCTGAATACAAAAGAGTAACGGAACAGCATAATTATGACAATACAAAGTGAAGCGGCACTAGAAGCTGGACTTATCGCCACACTTCAGCAAATGGATTATGAGTATATTCATATTGCAGAGGAGGATAATCTTCAAGCCAATTTCAAACGGCAGTTGGAGATACACAATCGTAAGCGGTTGGAGGAACATGGCCGTACTCAGTTTACCAACGAGGAATTTGAAAAGATACTTATCTATCTTGAAGGAGGAACACGCTTTGAAAAAGCGAAAAAACTCCGGGATCTCTATCCGCTTGACACGGCAGACGGCAAACGCATTTGGGTAGAATTTCTCAACCGCCAACAATGGTGTCAAAATGAGTTTCAGGTGTCCAACCAAATCACGGTGGAAGGGCGAAAGAAATGCCGTTATGATGTAACCATTCTTATTAACGGACTTCCATTGGTTCAAATTGAGCTGAAGCGACGTGGAGTGGAACTCAAGCAGGCATATAATCAAATACAGCGTTACCACAAGACATCTTTTCACGGTTTGTTTGATTACATTCAATTATTTGTAATTTCCAATGGCGTAAACACACGCTATTTTGCAAATAATCCGAATATAGGTTACAAATTCACCTTCAACTGGACTGATGCTTCCAATCATCCATTCAATGAATTAGATATGTTTGCTGCATTCTTTCTCGAGAAATGTACACTCGGAAAAATTATTGGCAAATATATAGTGTTACATGAGGGTGATAAGTCTTTGATGGTTCTCCGTCCATATCAGTTCTATGCCGTAGAAAAGATATTGGATAAAGTAAAGAATTCAAACGACAACGGCTATATATGGCATACGACAGGTGCCGGAAAGACATTAACTTCTTTCAAGGCAGCCCAACTCGTTTCCGAACTGGATGATGTTGATAAGGTGATGTTTGTTGTTGACCGCCACGACCTTGATACGCAGACGCAGTCAGAATATGAGGCATTCGAACCAGGTGCGGTGGATGGTACGGATAATACTGATGAATTAGTAAAACGTCTACAAAGTAATTCCAAAATTATCATTACTACTATCCAAAAACTCAATGCTGCCGTCAGCAAGACTTGGTACAGTAACAAGATAGAAGCAATACGCCACTCTCGCATTGTTATGATATTCGATGAGTGCCACAGAAGCCACTTTGGGGAAAGTCACAAACGAATAATGAAGTTCTTTGACAATGCCCAAGTATTCGGTTTTACGGGTACTCCTATCTTTGCGGAGAATGCGGTGGACGGGCATACCACAAAAGAAATCTTTGGGAATTGTCTGCATAAATACCTCATCAAGGATGCCATTGCTGATGAAAATGTATTGGGGTTCCTTGTAGAGTATTATCATGGAAATGAAGAGGTGGAAAAAGAAAATGCCACCCGTATGGAGGAAATAGCAAAGTTCATCCTCAATAATTTCAGCAAGTCAACTTTTGACGGGGAATTTGATGCACTGTTTGCCGTGCAGTCTGTACCCATGCTTATCCGTTATTATAAGATATTCAAATCTCTGAATCCTAAAATCCGCATAGGTGCGGTATTTACATACGCAGCTAACGGCAGTCAGGATGACGAACAGACAGGAATGGGTACAGGGCAATATGTAAGTGGTAGTGTAGGAGATGCTGACGAATTGCAGGCCATCATGGATGACTATAATGAAATGTTCGGTACTTCATTTACAACAGAAAATTTCCGGGCATACTACGATGATATAAACCTGCGCATGAAAAAGAAGAAAGCGGACATGAAACCGCTTGATCTTTGTCTTGTTGTAGGAATGTTTCTTACCGGTTTTGACAGCAAGAAGCTGAATACGCTTTATGTGGATAAGAATTTGGAATATCACTCTTTACTACAAGCTTTTAGCCGCACAAACCGCGTATTGAATGAGAGAAAAAGATTCGGCAAAATTATATGTTTCCGTGATTTGAAATCCAATGTAGATACGGCAATCAAGCTGTTCAGTAATTCCAACAACCTGGAGGATATTATAAGGCCACCATACGAGGAAGTAAAAAAAGAATACAGACAGTTGGCATCGGATTTTTTGAAAAAATACCCTAATCCAAGTTGTATTGATATTCTGCAAAGCGAAAAAGACAAGAAAGACTTTGTACTGGCATTCCGTGATATTATCCGTAAACATGCTGAAATCCAAATATATGAAGATTACAATGAAGATGCGGAAGATCTTGGAATGACAGAACAGCAATTTAATGACTACAAAAGTAAATATCTCGATATTACTGTCGGATTTATCGATACACCTGCCAGTCCATCTGTAGTTGCCGAAGAACCTGTCCCTTACGGAAATAATCAAGGATTGGAGGATGTGGATTTCTGTTTGGAACTTCTACATAGTGATGTTATCAATGTAGCTTATATACTTGAACTCATTGCTGAACTTGACCCATATAGTGCCGATTATGCAGATCGCCGTCAGCATATCATTGACACAATGATTAAAGATGCAGAAATGCGTAGCAAGGCGAAACTAATTGACGGTTTTATCCAAAAGAATGTGGATGAGGATAAGGAGAATTTTATGGTGCAACGTAAAAAAGCGGATGGCACTAGCGATTTGGAAGAACGGTTGAATCAATATATTACTACAGAACGGGAAAAGGCAGTACGCTCTTTATCGGAAGACGAGGGTATTCCTTCTGATGTATTGACTCATTATTTGAAAGAATATGATTATCTCCAGAAGGAACAGCCGGAAATCATACAAAAGGCTTTGAAAGAGAAACATCTTGGCCTGATAAAGACAAGAAAAGCATTGACACGCATTCTTGACCGTCTGCGCGGTATTATAAGAACTTTTAGTTGGGAATAAAATATGAGTGACAATAAAGAAATAGGCTATGTATATATTCTTACGAATCCGAGTTTTCGTGAGGATTGGGTTAAGATTGGTAAAAGTTCACGTCCTGTTGATGTACGCTCAAAGGAATTGGATAACACAGCGGTTCCGCTTCCATTTGAGATTTTCGCCACTATTAAGACTGTTAAATATAATGAGGTTGAAAAGCATGTCCACAAGACAATTGACAGGTTGACAGATTTACGCATCCGTCAGAATCGTGAATTTTTCAATGTTTCTCCCCAATTAGCTTTGGAAATTTTTATTGATATTGCCAAAATGATAGATAATGCTGTTATTACTCGATATAAAGATAATAAGCCTATCAATGAAAGCATGAAAGAAAATGGAGAAGTCTTCAACGAACAAACAAAAATAGCGAAACGTGGCCGTTTTAAGTTTAGCATGGTAAATATCAAGGTTGGAGAATATATAACGTTTACTCCAACCAACCTACAAGTAAAAGTAGCGAGTGATGATACGGTAGAATATGATGGTCGCATTTACAAATTGTCTCCATTTGTAGGAACATTTATGCCAAAAGAAAGGCAAACACAATCAGGAGCTTATCAAGGAGCAAAATATTTCATATACAATGGAGAAATATTGGATGATTTGAGAACAAAAATGGAACAAAACAAAGAAGACAAATAATGTTATGATTAGATTAATAGATAATATAGACCTTGTATGGAAAAATAACCAGCCGTTAGGATGTTGTATTCATAATCGGACATGGCAAAAGATAGCTTTACAACAGGGTGATATGGATGGTGCATGCGCTGTGTATTCATTGATGATGTACCTTATAGCAATAAAGGTTCTTACTTATGCCCAAGTAAAAAATCTTAATACAAAATTTAATGGACAGACATCTAAAGGGCGACTGTTCAAGGAATTTTTTGAGAAAGAAGGCCTATGTAGAAACGGTTTTTATTTTTCCACAATTGTCGAAAAATTGAAACATTCTTTCTCGAAAGAAGTTTCTGCTGTTTCTTCCAATTATAACAGTACAGATTTCGATCAGTCAAATGCAGTACAACAGATTAAAGAGGCTATTGATGATAACTGTCCAATAATGATTGCAGAAGTGTTTAAGGGAGGTGGTGCACATGCTATCTTGGCTGTTGGATATGAATTCTGCAATGATGAATTGACGAAAATATTTTGTTTAGACCCAGGTTATCCCATCGCTGACTATTCCTATTGGAATACTGTTATCAGAATTAATGATGCAAAGGGCAAAGTTTATTCTCATACAAGCATCTCTGACAAACAGATGAACGATATTTATATTGACGAAACGTTAAGAATAAGAAAAAGATAAGCAAATATGAGCGAAGAATTACAACAGAAACTCCGTGACCAGCTTTGGGAGGTCGCAAACCGTTTGCGTGGCAATATGTCGGCAAGCGACTTTATGTATTTTACCTTGGGGTTTATCTTTTATAAATACCTGTCGGAAAAAATAGAGAAATACGCCAACAGTGCACTTGAAGATGACGAAGTCACTTTTAAAGAATTGTGGGATATGACCGATGCCGATGCAATGGAGTTACAGGAAGAGGTCAAAAACCAGTGCCTGGAAAATATCGGTTATTTTATAGAGCCCAAATATCTGTTTTCATCTGTGATAGACACAATCAAACGAAAAGAAAATATCCTGCCAATGCTGGAACGTTCTTTGAAACGCATAGAGGACAGTACACTTGGGCAGGATAGCGAAGAGGATTTCGGAGGACTGTTCTCTGATATAGATTTGGCTTCTCCTAAGTTGGGTAAGACCGCTGACGACAAGAATACATTGGTCAGCAATGTGCTTCTTGCTTTGGATGATATAGATTTTGGTGTGGAAGCCTCACAGGAAATTGATATTCTCGGTGATGCCTACGAATACATGATTTCCCAATTTGCTGCTGGAGCCGGAAAGAAAGCAGGAGAGTTCTATACGCCTCAGGAAGTCAGTCGTATATTGGCGGAGATTGTTTCTATCGGCCACCAGCGTCTGCGCAATGTGTATGATCCCACTTGTGGCAGTGGTTCGTTGTTGTTACGTGCTGCAAGTATAGGAAAGGCAGTATATATTTACGGACAGGAAAAGAATCCGACTACCTATAACCTTGCCCGAATGAATATGCTTCTTCACGGAATCAAGTTCAGCAACTTCAAGATAGAAAACGGCGATACACTAGAATGGGATGCTTTTGGCGATACCCAGTTCGATGCAGTAGTCGCAAATCCACCGTTCTCTGCCGAATGGAGTGCAGCTGACAAGTTCAATAATGATGACCGTTTCAGTAAGGCCGGACGACTCGCACCGAAGAAAACGGCCGATTACGCTTTCATTTTGCACATGATTTACCACTTGAATGAAGGCGGTACAATGGCTTGTGTCGCTCCTCATGGTGTATTGTTCCGTGGAAACGCAGAAGGTATTATACGTCGTTTCCTCATAGAAAAGAAAAACTATATAGATGCTATTATCGGATTACCAGCCAACATTTTCTATGGTACAAGTATTCCGACCTGTATTCTTGTCTTCAAAAAATGCCGTAAGGAAGATGACAATATCCTGTTCATTGACGCAAGCAAGGAGTTTGAAAAAGTAAAGACTCAAAACAAGCTTCGTCCACAGCACATACAGAAGATTGTTGAAACCTACCGTGACCGTAAAGAAATAGAAAAGTACAGTCATCTTGCCACCTTACAAGAAGTGGCCGACAATGACTACAACCTGAATATCCCCCGGTACGTTGATACCTTTGAGGAAGAAGAACCTATCGACATCAAGGCCGTAATGGCAGAAATTAAAGAACTTGAAGCCAAGCGTGCTGAACTGGACAAAGAGATTGAGGTGTATTTGAAAGAATTGGGACTAGTTGAATAAGTGGAGGTATGGCAAAACGGTTTGAGATAAGAAACAGTACGGCAGAATTCCTTATCTTCGCTATTGAGGGTAAGGAAGATGGCATACAGGTGATGTATCAGAATGATACCATCTGGTGTACGCAGAAAGCTATGGCCATCTTATTTGATTGTTCGACAGACAACATTGGTTTGCACCTGAAGAATATATATGCCACTCAGGAGTTACAGAAAGAGGCAACTACCGAGTTTTTCTCGGTAGTTCAAACAGAGGGTGAGCGCCAGGTCAACAGGAAAACCCAGTTTTACAATTTGGACGCCATTATATCTGTTGGATATCGGGTAAACAGTATTAGAGCTACACAATTTCGCCAATGGTGCACTGCTGTCATTCGCCAATTCTCTATCCGAGGCTATGTGATAGACAAAAAAAGAATGGAAAATGGTTCTTTCATTGGTGAAGATTATTTTGAACATTTACTTGCCGAGATCAGGGAGATAAGGTTGAGTGAACGCCGTTTTTATCAGAAACTTACCGATATTTATGCCACTGCAATTGACTATAACCGTGATGCTCCGACCACAAAACTGTTTTTTAAAAAAGTCCAGAACAAAATGCACTATGCCGTACATGGTCATACTGCCGCAGAACTGATCGTGAATAGAGCTAATGCAGAGAAAGAGCATATGGGACTGACTACATGGGAGAATGCCCCTGACGGAAAAATTGTAAAGACTGATGTAAGCATTGCAAAAAACTATCTGAAAGGAGTAGAACTGGAAGATATGGGACGTTTGGTCAATGCCGTGTTGGATATGGCTGAACGTATGGCAAAGCGTCATATACCCATGACGATGGAAGATTGGGCAAAACGTATAGACATCATTCTTGAAGCTGGTGGAGATGCAATCCTTTCTGATGCCGGCAAGGTTACAGCCGAATTCGCCAAAAAATTTGCTGAAACCGAATTTGAGAAATACCGTGTCATTCAAGACCGTTTGTTTAGCTCGGATTTCGACCGTTTTAATGAAGGTGACAACTTGTTGCCATTTGAAATTAACCCTGATAATGAATAGTGACTATGGCAAATAATAACGATAAAAAAGTCCTTAATGTTCCGGCTTTGAGATTCCCGGAGTTTACGGGGGAATGGATGAAATGTAAATTTGGTGAAATTGCCACAGGTTTTGACTATGGCATGAATGCAGCAGCAAAACCTTATGATGGTCAAAATAAATACATTCGTATTACAGATATAGATGAAGTATCGTCAACTTATAATAACAGTTCTATTGTATCACCAGACGGAATATTATCTGAAAACTATGTAGTTAATGAAGGAGATATATTGTTAGCACGTACTGGAGCAAGTACAGGTAAATCATATCTCTATCGAAAATCTGATGGTAAACTTTACTATGCAGGTTTTTTGATTAGAGCTAACGTAGCAGAACATAATCCATATTTTGTGTTCTCTCAATTGCATACTCATAGATACTGGAGATGGGTTTCCATAATGTCTGCTCGTTCAGGTCAGCCCGGTATTAATTCACTCGAATACGCTTCTTTCCCAATTTTTACAACAACACTGAAAGAAGAGAATAAAATTTCATCTTTATTGTCTCTCATTGATAAACGTATCGCCACTCAAAACAAAATCATTGAGAAACTGCAGTCCTTAATCAAAGGAATTGCACAGCATTGCATTAAAGAATCAACAAGTGGAAACACATATGTAAAACTTGGTGATATTTGTCAAATTACAACAGGGAAACTTGATGCAAATGCACAGGTAGATAATGGGATTTATCCATTTTTTACTTGTGCAGAACAACCATTCAAAATTGATAGCTTCGCTTTTGATACAGAAGCTTTACTAATCTCTGGAAATGGTGCTAATTTGGGATATATCAATTATTATAAGGGAAAGTTTAATGCTTATCAAAGGACTTATGTATTAGACTTGTTCTCCGAAAATATCCAATACATTAAATGGGCGTTAAAAGTACTGCTACCCAAAAGAATTGCAATAGAAAAGAGTTCAAGCAACACTCCTTATATAGTGCTATCAACTCTCACGGATTTAAGGTTGCCTATACCTTGTAAAAGTAAGCAAAGTTTCATCGCAAACCTAATGCAATCTTTGGAAAGAAAACTATCAAATCAAATCGCACAGTATGATTCCTATAATTATTTGAAGCAATACTTGCTCCGCCAGATGTTTATATGAACATTTGACGGAGTAGATACTGCTTTTGACCTATATAAAGATTTAATACTTTATGATTAATATCTATTTTGTCTTGAATTTTATCAAAAATAATTGCCTTCTGTTTTTGTTCAGAAATAGTGGGCAATGTTATTTTTAACTTTTCCAATGGAGTACGTACTATTTGCGGCTGTCCAGAGCCAGAAATAATACTATTGAAGTTATACGCAGAAAGATAATGATATAAATATCTCTTACACACCTTATCTTGATACTTATCTGTATTTATCACCATTGCATTTCCAGTTATCCAAGACATTGGTTTTGTATAATTTACCATACCACAAGTATTTCCACGGCAAGTTATACAAATTTGTTCCGTTTCATGATTGTAATCCTTATATTTGCCAATAATCCCATTTGCCCCATATACAAGAAAACCATCTTCTGTTAATTCTGTTGAAGATATTGTTTGCGGCTGATATATTTGTGCAATTTCGCTTAAATACACGTTATTGCCATAAACTCTTTGCATACAACATACTCTTAGTCCTTTGATTAAGGATTGTAAAGTTTGTAGGTCTGCGATTTCAGAAAGACTTTTCAAAAGCGTAAAAGGTTTTACTGTTCTACTGTCTGATCTATGTGACATTGTTAAGGGTAAACAAATCAATGGGGAAAATCTCTCTGATAGTGGTAATTATTATGTAATGAATGGTGGTACAGAGCCATCTGGCTATTATGACAATTACAATGTAGAAGCCAGTACTATTTCAATAAGTGAGGGCGGAAACTCTTGTGGGTATGTACAATTCAACACCTCACCATTTTGGAGCGGTGGTCATTGTTATTCCATTCAAAACATTGCAGACAAGGTGGATAATATGTACTTGTACCATTATCTTAAATCGAATGAGGATGCCATAATGAAACTGCGTATAGGTTCTGGCTTACCCAATATTCAGAAGAAAGACTTGGCAATGTTCAAAATAATAGTACCAAAAATTGAGTGGCAAATAAAAATCTCAACTTTTCTGTCATCGCTTGAAAGAAAAGCCGAGATTGAAGAAAGAATACAGAATGTCATGCAGAAACAAAAGCTATATCTATTGCAACAGATGTTCATATAAACATCTGGGCAAGGAAATATTGCTTCTGCATGGTTAGCAATGTTAGTTTCCGCTGCTCATTAATGATGTACTCATCGTATGAGTGTAATATTTTTGCGACCAAAAGAATGTTATTGACATTCGAGGAATATGGTAATACATAGCTTTCTACATCCCCTTTGCCAATATTCATTTGGGCAGCACCTTGACCACAAGCAATCATACTATTTTCAAATCTTTGAGAAGATAAAATTTGATATAGAAACTCTTGATTTACATTTTTCGCAAGTTGTAACAAACCAACTCGTTGGTTGAGCAAATAGTCTCCATCCTTACAAAGAGAAACACGCCCAACATTACCCGTAAGAGAGATTAAAATATCTCCTTCTTTTAAAACTTGGTGGTCTTGTATATCGTTCGGCAAGTTGATTATGCAATTGTAATCTTCATCGTTTATATATCGCTCGCCAGACACATTTGTTATTGTGAGGATTTTCCATTTGCCCAGTGCATTATACTTGCCACTCTGGAATGCGTAACCATTTTTCAATGTCGCAATATTCGACAAGCATATAGTAGTTTCTAACAAATCTTTGCGTGCGAACAAATGTTTACTAATCGCAGACTTTAGTTTCTTCAAGTCCTCAATGATTTTGTTTTGGGCTGCAATACGTTGGTCAAGTAAAGAAATAAATCTTGCTAGCTTATTTTGTTCTTCGATATTTGTAAAATAGAATGGGATATTCTTTACTATATCAGCAGATAGATTGCCTTGTCCTCCCTGCAAATATGTTTGAAGTAATCTTGCCACATGCTTGTTCCATACGGATTCTACAAATTTCTTATTCTGTTTGGTTCTTATACAAAGTATTGCTTGATTTATAGCTCCCTTGATTTTACTAATAGCGATATCTCCACTTGTAGCCCCATAAAGTGCTAATAACAAGTCTCCAACTTCTACCATTTTTGCAGCGGAATTATCCAATCCTTCTTTCGTTATAAATAGTTCCGTTTCATCATTATGTAGTTCTCCTGACCGAATGAATGGAATATTCCCGTTATAATATTCTTTATTTGAGGATGGAGGCGTACCTCCTGAAAAGAAAGAACAAACTTTAGATAACTTACACTTTTCCCATTCCCCCGTAAACTCCGGGAATCTCAAAGCCGGAACATTATGGTTTATATTTCTCTAATTATA
>OGMQ01000584.1_pt1 | contig 23621 bp, 10 predicted proteins | sample 1573291 | NCBI WGS metagenome assembly OGMQ01 (sample SAMEA2582008, study PRJEB24529) | metagenome | biome: Human gut stool | place: China | collected 2011
CACCCCAATAAATATATAATTGTAAGGCTTTCAGCCTAACTGCTAAATTCCCATTTATCATTTCAATTTAAAACGGTATACAACCATGGAAGCGGCTTCCAATTCGAGCGGCTGATTCAGGTCTAGTCCGACTTCCGTCTCTACCGGTTGGACTTCATTCGGGGTAAACGGGGTGTTTTCTTTTCCCGGAACCAGTACCAGGCTTGTTTTATGTGCCTTGACGGGACGTTTGAAGCCGGAAACTTCCGGTTGTAGAGTGACTTTTTTATCCTGCAGGTTTATCAGTTTCAGGATATATTGTTTGCTGGCCGTATCATATCCCATCGTAACAAAGATGTTCTGCAAACCTTCTATATCCTTGATCGCTGCATCCAGACACACGTCAAACGTGTTATCCCTGAACATCTTTGCCAGATAGAAGAAGGAAGTCTTTACGCTACTGTCTACTCCATTAATCAACATCGGCAGGAAGATACGGTGTTCCAGAAAGTCCCAATGCCTCATCACCGGACGTTCAGCAAACAAGGGATTCAAATCGCCGTTGCGTTCTATTGACATACGGATGGCTCCGGTAGCCAGCAGGTTATAAGGATATTTTCCGTTGATTCCCAATTCGCCGATAAATAGATCGGCAACACCCCGTTTGTAGTTATCAAAACGATAATGCTGTTCGCAAGCCCATTCGATTGAGTTATAATAATGTTCGTCGAACACTTTCACATTCTTCGGGTTGACAAAATTGGGAATATCCTTCCGTTTGTCATCATTCTCTCTTCCGACTACACGGATGACACTATTGGCTATATAAATCAAGTCAGGATATTTGGCGGACAACGCCTGATAGATTTTCTCATAACGCTCCCAATACACAGGTCCGAAATCTTCATTTCCAATCTCGATATATTTTAGCGGGAAAGGAGCGGGATGACCGTTCTTTGCCCGTTCAGCTCCCCATTTCGTAGTTGTATCACCAATGGCATACTCGATGGCATCCAACGCATCCTGGATATAAGCGTCCAGATCGACATCAATGTGTCTGAAATTCCACTGTGGACTTTGCTTCACCCAACCGCTGCAAATCATACCCGTAGGCATCACATACATCGCATCGGCTCCCACATATTCGCACAATTCATAAAACTCATGATAACCGATTCCGTCGGTACGGTAATAAGGCGCCCATTTGCTCCACTGTCCCGGACGATTTTCAATCGGTCCGAGCGTCTTTTTCCAGTGATACATCGTTTCTTCATTGACTCCGTGCACGATGCATCCGCCCGGAAAACGGATAAAGCTGGGAGAAAACTCTTTCAGGTTCTGAACAATGTCTTTACGGAATACGGATTTTCCATCGTTCCAGGTATCGGACGGGAACAGGGAAACGACATCTATCTGAAATTGTCCTTTCGACATCGGTTGTATGGCAAACATTCCACGCCGGACGTTCTTTTCCGGTTTCAGTTCACCGGTATATTTTGTCCAGTCCCGATTCCCTACATTCACTTCGATCACATTGCTCACCCGTTGTCCCCATTCGTCAACTAGAAATACACGTAACGGAGCGGAATAATTCCTGTTCTTCAGAAACAAGGAAAGACGGTAAGACGTATCTGTCTTCAGGTTCATTCCATAATATCCACGGTTGAGAATCAGGGCATCCGGATGGTTCGCAATATCTTCCGTGACATTAACCAGCATCGAATACTTATTTTCCCCACTCATCGGATTTTCATCCGTGCGACTGATAAATACAGGAGTATATGATAACGGATAAGTCGTCCATCCAATCAGCGGATCGGCCTGAAACACTTTTTTCTCTTTAACGCGGGGAGCCGGAACATTTTCATAAAGACCGTTCTTCACAGATAATCCGGCAGGCGGTGTAGCTTCTTCAAACGAACGGTTACGTATCAGTTCGGCGTGCAGAGCACCCTCGCCCATCATTCCTATTTCCTCATAATGGAAACCGTACTTTACGGGAGCCACTTTGTGGGTTTTCGATTTATTGATATACAACGTTCCATCGGAGGAAGACGGAGAGGAACTATTCCCATATACCAGAGGTAATGTGAAAAACAGACCGATACCAAACGTAAAGGATTTGAATGTCGAATGATTCATAGCATTTGTTTTTAGAGTTTCACATTGCAAATGTGGTCTTTTCTATCCAAGAAAAACAGAAAAATAATGCTTAATACCTGCAATCATGTATAAAAATCTGTAGCGAAGCGGCAAACTGAACATGAGTGCTGCCCGTTTGAACAATTCTACGACTGTTCAAAACAAAAAAAGACGTATCTTTAGGTCGTGAAAATCAATCAGAAAAGCCATGAGAACCACCTTACTTAAATTCGTACTCTTATTTAGTCTCGTGCTCTTAAATACAAGCTTGTCGACGGGACAGATTCAATATAATAATATACGCTTCAAACAGCTAAGTATAGCTGAAGGACTCCCGCATAATACGATCAATGCAATCACCCAGGACAACCACGGGTTCATCTGGTTTGGTACACGCAACGGATTGTGCCGATATGACGGTTATAATATCAACCTGTTCGCACATAATGAGGCCGACAGCACCTCACTCCGCCACAATTTCATCACACGCTTATATAACGATTCGCTCCGTAACATTCTATGGATCTCTACCGATCAGGGCATCTGCAGCTATAACTACGAGACAGAAGATTTCAGTCGTTACCAGATTAAAGGGAACACTAAGGATGATGTTTGTTTCCTGAATACCAGCGATGGTATGCTTCTGGCAGCTTGTAGCAACGGACTCTATCGCTACAATGAACAAGACAGTCTGTTCGTTCCTTTTCTTCTCGATGAAGAAAAACCTCATGTGAGATACCTTGCGGAGGACGGAGACAAAACCTTATGGATAGACACCAACAAAGGACTGATGCGATACAGTCTGGAGAAGAAACAGTTCGTTTCCCTCCCGACTCTCATCCAGCCTTTTACACAGCAATGCAACAATGCCGTCCTGATCTCGTCCAACCAGCTTTTATTTAATACTAACAACGATTTTTTCGTCTATCATATACAAAGCAATACGCTGTGTAATCTCTCGAAAGACCTTGAAGTGAAAGACTTCCGGTGTGCGGCAACCGACCATACGGGGAATATATGGGTAGGCACGGAGTATGGCATCTTTGTCTTCAACAAACTCTATCAACTGATTGCACATTACGAACAATCGGAACGGGATTTAAGTGCGCTGAACGATTCTCCCATTTACAGCCTTTATCAGGACAAGGCTCATAATATGTGGGTGGGAACCTATTTCGGAGGAGTCAATTATTATATATTCGGTTCCGACCAGTTCCAGATATATCCATACGGAGCCAGTTTCAATCATTTGAGCGGAAAGGCTGTCCGCCAGATTATCAATGCTCCGGACAATGGTCTGTACATCGCCACCGAAGATGGCGGATTAAACTACCTGAACAATAAGAAAGAAATCACCCGTGCCGAACGGCTTCACAAGCAAATGCAAATCTACGCCAAGAACATACATTCTTTATGGCTCGACAAAGATAACAGCTTGTGGCTCGGACTGTTCCTGAAAGGAGCTCTTCACTATATACCGCATCTAAACCGCACGGTGGACTATAATCTACTGTCGGATGAGGTTTCTTCCGGCTTCTGCATCATCGAAGACAAGAACGATCATATCTGGTACGGAGGCCCTTCCGGCTTATTCCTGATCGACAAGAAGAAAGCGAACTCCCGCCCGGAAAAGATTTCATCTCTCCGTGTCTTTAACCTGGTACAGTTTAATGACAGTATACTTTGGGCAGGAACCCGAAAAGGCAGTATATTTCAGATCAATACCCATACACTGAAAGTAACCTCGCTCCCTATCCTGCCGCATACCGATCTCTACATCACCTATATCTACCCCGATTCACATCAACGGATATGGATAGGTACAGACAACAACGGGCTTTATGTATCAGACCGCAACGGTAGCATTATCGCCTTTTACAGTAAAGAACAGTTGGGATCCAACGCCATCAAAGGTATCATTGAAGATGAGATGAGTAATGTTTGGGTAGGTACCGGAAACGGACTTTGTTGTATCAATTCCCAAACAGGAAGCATTGACCGATATACCACGGCCGACGGATTGCCCATCAACCAGTTCAACTACTCCTCCGCCTGCAAGAAGCCTGACGGAGAATTGTATTTCGGAACTATCAACGGTATGATTTCTTTCTACCCGGAACAGGTACGCTCCGTCAATCCCCGTTTCAACATTGCACTGACTGCCATTTGGAGCAACAGCGAATATATGTCGCCCAACAATGAGAAAGCATTCATCCCTTCCTCTATCTCCGAACTGACAGAGATCACCCTGACGCACGAACAAGCCCAATCCCTGCGTCTCGAATATTCCGGCCTGAATTATCAATATACCGACAACACTCAATATGCGATGAAAATGGAAGGTATCGACAAGGACTGGCAGTTTGTAGGCAACCAGCATCAGGTACGCTTCTCCAATCTGCCTTCAGGAAGATATATCTTAAAGATCAAAGCCAGCAAAGATGGTATCCACTGGGACGAAACGGGCCAAAAGGACCTTGCCATCAGAGTCCTTCCTCCTTGGTGGCTCTCACCGGGAGCATATTTAGTTTATGCACTACTCTTCCTATTAATCATTTACGCCGCATACAGATATACCAAAACGCGTATCATCCTGCTCATGCGACTGAAAACGGAGCATGAACAACGCGTCAACATAGAGAATATGAATCAACAGAAGATCAATTTCTTCACTTACATCTCCCATGACCTGAAAACACCGCTGACCCTGATTCTATCGCCTCTGCAACGATTGATCCAGCAGCCACAAATCAGCAACAACGATAAAGAGAAACTGGAAGTCATCTACCGAAACGCCAACCGGATGAATTATCTGATTAATGAACTATTGACGTTCAGTAAAATCGAGATGAAACAGATGCGTATCAGCGTCCGGAAGGGAGACATCATGCACTTTCTGGAAGAACTGTCGCACATCTTCGACATTGTAGCCGGGGAACGGGAAATTGACTTCATCGTCAATCTGGAAGACACCGAAGAGGAAGTCTGGTTCTCGCCTTCCAAACTGGAACGGATTCTTTATAACTTGCTCTCAAACGCATTTAAATATACCCAACCCGGCGGATACGTCAAGTTGAGTGCCAAACTAATAAAAGAAGAGAAAGAAACATTTGTGCAAATCTCCGTCAAAGACAATGGCAGGGGGATTCCTAAAGAAGCTCAGGAACAAATATTTGAAAGTTATTACCAGGTTGAGAAGCGCGACCATCGCGAAGGATTCGGACTGGGATTATCGCTTACGCGTTCGCTCATACACATGCACAAAGGGGAAATCCGGGTAGAAAGCGAAATCAACAAAGGTTCGGATTTTATCGTTACCCTGAATGTATCCGAGGATGCTTACAACCCCGATGAACGCTCGTCCGAGAACATCACGACCGAAGAAATACAGAAATATAACCAGCGAATCAAGGAAACCATCGAACTCATTCCCGAAAAGCTGACCAACAAAGAAAAAGATCCTGCTCGGGAATCTATTATGATTGTGGAGGACAACAAAGAAATGAATGATTATCTTGCCAGCATATTCAGTGAGAAATATGATATTATACGGGCGTATAACGGTGCGGAAGCCTGCAAGAAGATAGCCAAACAGCTGCCTAACCTCATTATATCGGATTTAATGATGCCGGTGATGGACGGATTGGAATTTACGGAACGTGTCAAACAGGACGTAACGACCAGCCATATCCCCGTTATCCTCCTGACTGCAAAGACTGATGAAAACGACCATACGGAAGGTTATCTGCGTGGAGCCGATGCATATATCACCAAACCCTTCAACGCCAAGAATCTGGAACTGCTGGTACAAAATATCCAAAAGAGCCGGAAACAGAGTATTGAACACTTCAAACAGGCAGAAGAACTGAACATCAAGCAAATAACCAATAACCCACGTGATGAAGTGTTCATGAAGGAACTAGTGGAGCTAATTATGGCTAACCTCACCAAGGAAGACTTCGGAGTAACGGAAATCACAGCCCATCTCCGCATCAGCCGCAGCCTGTTGCACATGAAGCTGAAATCACTCACCGGATGCTCCATCACTCAATTCATACGGACGATCAAAATGAAAGAGGCTAAAACTCATTTACTGAATGGTATGAATGTCTCCGAAGCATCATTTGCCGTCGGTATATCAGATCCGAACTACTTTACAAAGTGTTTCAAGAAAGAATTTAATATCACTCCGACAGAGTTTCTCAAACAGTTGAAATAGAAAGCAAAAGTAACTGCTTCAGAAATTCAACCTACCCTTAGACAACGTGTCAACTATTAATAGAAAAGTTCTTTTGCTCCCTTTGCAAAGATCTCTTCCCTTCATAGTAAAGTTGTCTTTGCCCTATTTCAAACTATAAACGCAAGTTCCGTTTATATAATTGCAAGCTTTGTTTTTATAAACGGAACTTGCATTTATAAAAACAAAGCTTGCAATTATAGTTTGGAATGAAGAAAAAGGAAGTTATCCAACCGGCAAAAAGAAGTTTGGTCTATATCAAAAGGAAGTTAGCTATTAATAGCCAACAGGGCAAGTAGGTATATCTTGTAAATCAACTACGCCCAACAGAAAAAGATATCGCCGGTAATTAATCTGCAACATTCACTGATGTAGCTAATTACCGGCGAGCAATAGAAATCTATAATCAACTAATACCTATTCTACCATTCTTGGAAGCGTAAATCAGCTTCCGGATTCTGACGACGAATCAGTTCCTCGTCAACCTGATAAGTGACGCCACCTTTCGTGTACTTATAAGAAAGGGTAAACTTAGGCTGTTTCCCTACAAATTCCAATGATTCGGCTGCAGGATCTAATGTGGCGGATGCATCCGTGATAGCGACGCTTCCTCCGGCTTCAATATTGACGCTTCCATCCGGATTGACTGTCAGATTCACCGACTCATTGTTTTCCAATGTGTTTCCGAAACCCGGTCTGCGTACTTTGTTTCTACCTAACGAAACAAAGTCGCGGGTCATATTCTGACTCAAATCCTTGTTACTGTATTCAGTAACCTGCTGGGTAGACAAATTGGTAACTTTTCCTTTCACAAAGTAGGTACCGTGATACTGGCTGACAAATTTGACAACTACAATACTGTAATCCTTCAAATTACCATTCACATCAGTACTAATTTCATCCTGATTATGATCGACCAACCGGAAAGGGATTGCATAGTGCTTGTTCAAAGCAGCATTGTCTTCATAGAAAGCATCGGAGAAAGTCACTTTCACATCTGCTATTGCCAGATTCGGATTACTAATCGTCATCTTGTTCGGATTAGCCAACTGATAATAGTTTTCCGGCATTAGTGTCAAGCCCGTACCATCCAATAAAGACGGATCGATCTCGAACGTAGCCCAATCATCGGTATGCACCTCTCTTTTACCGCCAATAGCCACTCCTACCTTTATCGACATATCTGTATCGGCTACCAGTGTCCGCAGAGGTTTTTGCGAAGCAAAGTACACAGAACTCTTATCGTAGTCCTTTTCATAATCGTCATAACAAGCAGTCATCAGAACGCTTATCAGCCCTATCCATAATATATTTAGTCTTTTCATTGTAAATAAGTATTTATATCAACAGCACGTTATTCCCAACCCTGATTATTCATTAGATTCTTATTCTTTTCCAGCTCTGCATACGGTAGCGGCATGAAATAGTTTTTCACTTCATATTTCCGTTGTTCCACTTTCTGTACTTTGAAGCTGAATGTACCATCTTCCTTACGGGTAACGGTAACACCCTCCACCTCTTCGTTCAACGGCAATACCCAACGACGCATATCAAAATAACGATGATTCTCGAAAGTAAATTCCAAGCGACGTTCGTTCTGAATCAACTTTCTGAACGAGTCCTTACTTTGAGCCATTTCATCCAGATAAAGATCAAAATTGATACCTCCGGCTTGCGAACGGATTGTTTTCAATATTTCGTATGCAGAATACAGGCATCCTTCGGCTTTCACCGTCGGGTTGCCCCAAGCCTCATTGGCAGCTTCGGCAAAGTTAAGAAGAACTTCCGATTTCCGTAACAAAGGATTGTAATGAACCGAGTTTAACGTCTGAATCGGATTCAGCATAGCCGATTTCTTGGAAACGAATTTAGCCAGATAATAACCCGTACGTGTAGCATTCTCACTAAACGAAGGAGAATCTTTTCCACCCTCGGACATATCCAACGGCTGACCGGAATCGCCAAATGTAGCACTATGATAGTAGACATTCAGCGCAAAGCGATTATCCAGTACGGCATAAAGCTGCGTCAGATCGAAATCAGGATCAGACAGATCGACACCGGAACGAACATCGGTTGCCGGATAACCATTCTTCGCATAAAAAGCCTTTACCAGATTATGAGAAGGAGTGGCACGGGCACTTCCGTAGTAGAACGGCGGGAAATGAAGGCCTTCCAACAGGTTATTATTAAAATATCTGCGGAAAGCATAATCGGAACTTTCCGTCTGAACATCGGCAATGGAGGAAGCCGCAACAGGAACATAAGTTCCGAAACCTTCCATGCCCAGAATCTTATTGATCTCTTTGGCTACCGCTTCCCATTTTGCTTGGTAAACCGTAGGGTTCAGTATTTCGAATTGTCCCATGCCGGTGATCTTCGTCACGTCATCATCCTGCATGGCAGGGCTTGCGCTATATAAAAGCGCACGACTTTTCAGAACAGCTGCCGCCGCTTTCGTGGCACGACCGATTTGTGTATTACCGAACTCCAAGTCATCTCCCTGATACACGTTCGGCAATAACTCGATGGCATTATTCAAATCGTTGACGATAAAATCGACTGTTGCCTGATAAGTAGGACGAAGAAATTCACCGTTCTGCGCGGCCTCATCCTGCGAAATAAAATGATCTGCCAACGGAATACCCAACGCTTTTCCATTCTTCGCCTTTCCGCCGTACATCTTCAATAGCTCAAAATGCCACCATGCACGCAGGAAATACGATTCACCTTCCAGACGCAGCTTGATTTGCTTGTCCACTTCCGGGTCGGTGCGGTTGTACTGCACTTGGTCGGTTAAGCCGTTTTCGAGGAAAGAGTTTACATAGTTCAGCATGTTGTACGCATTACTCCAGTTTCCGATTGGGTTGTTAAACGCTGTCATCCCACCCATATTTAATTTATAGACAGAAGAGCTGCGCAGATTAGTCACTGCATTATCGGTAGCACAATCCAGAAAGTTATCTTCAAAACAATCCGGACGGTTGGCTATGCCATTATAAGCTTTATATAGTACGCCTTGAGCAAGTTCCGGCACTCTCCAGGTATCAGAGTCTCCGATCTGCCATGTCACCTTTGTATCCAATGTGTCGTCACAAGCACAAAAGAGAAACAGACCTGCTAAAACGCAACTTCCTAATATATGTTTCATATTGCCATCTATTAATTGTTCAAAATTAAAATACAAAAGAGACTCCGCCTGTAAAAGTACGCGTCACCGGGTAGTTTGTCACACCGGCATTCAGCAATTCAGGATCCAAATCTTTCACGGAAGAAAGCACAAACAAATTTGCACCACGAGCGAAAACCTTCATCTTCTTCACTACCGAACTTGGGGAGAACTGATTGAACGTGTAGCTCAATTCAACATTCTTCATACGGAAGAAGCTTGTATTCTTCAACCAGAAAGAAGAATTGCGGAAGTTGTTCTCACCGGCAGTGGTTGTCAGGCGCGGATAACTTCCGGTCGGATTGTTTGCCGGATGATAACGGTCTAATGCCAGTTTGGAGTATTTACCTTCTCCATTATTCCAGTAATAAGCATTCGTTGCCCAAGTATGAACGCCCAGTTCGGAATATCCCTGAAGATACAATCCCCAGCCTTTGTAGCTTACATTGAAATCGATGCCCAATGTAGTACGTGGGAATGAGTTTCCGAGTTCCTTTACGTCACGACCGTCAATGATCTTATCACCGTTCAGGTCTTTGTAGGCGATGTCGCCTTCCTGATAATCGGCAAACGTCTGGGGGGCATGTCCGTTGATGGCTACATCTTTGCCAAATAATCCTTCGGCAACCAGTCCCATCATAGCATCGGTAGAACGTCCCACTGTGTAACGGTATTCTTCACCATGTTTCACCTGGTTCCATTTCAATACTTTATTCTTAGACCATACGAAATTGGCTCCTACCGAATAAGACCAATCGTTGATACGATCGCTCCAGGTGAACATTCCTTCTATACCGTGATTCAAGACGGAGCCCATGTTATCCTGGTAGGTAAAGTTGCCTGTATAATCCCCGTAAGAGGCATCGACAGAACCGATGATGTCCGTATGTTTCTCACGGAAATAGTTTATTTCGGTATATAAGCGGTTGTTCAGGAACAGGCCTTCCACACCGATGTTCCATTCTGCTGCCTTTTCCCATTTCAGGTTCGGATTGCCCGCACGGACAAAAGTGGAATAGTAAGCCGTAGCACCGTTGTTCGTTGTTCCGAACCGGAAGCTGCCGTCTTGCGACCAGGCACGTTCATACAATAAATGTTCAGTGCTTCTGTCATAGCCCAATATACCGGCGCTGGTTTTCAGTTTCAGGAAGTTCACGTATTCATTGTCTTTCAGGAAATCTTCATTGCTTAGAATCCAGGCAAGGCCGCCCGCTGCCGAGAAGAAGTATTTATTTCCCGATTTGAAACGGTTGCTTCCCATCAATGCCATGTCGGCTTCCACAGCATAACGGCGGTCATACATATAGTTTAAGCGCAATGCGTAGTTTGCATTGATGATGTCCTGGGTCACTCCCTGATTCGTTGTTTTCGAGTACATGTAAGTCAGCCGTGCCGATACATCATGCTTTTGGTTGAATGTATTCTCGTATGCAGCAAAGGCATTCCAACCCAATGTCTGTTGTAAGGTAGTCGACTTCCGGCTTTGTGAAGTGGCTACATCTGTTTTCTTCATCTGGGTGTACATGATCTGTTCCTCACCGGCAAAGTTACGATATGTTTTGATGGCATACGTCGGATAGACTTTGCTCAAAGAGAGTTGCAGGTAATCATAGTTGTCGAAAGAAAGGAAAGCACCGGCTTTCAACCCTTTTGTCAGCATATCAAGATCGAATTTCAAACCGATATTGGTCTGGCTGCGTGTATAACGCTCATCCGTATATCCTCCGTACATTGTTTCCGCGTATGCATTCATCGGACGCAGCAGACTTGCGCCAAACAAAGGAATTCCGTCCGAGCTGGCTAGTCCGGTTTCTTCCGGTGACATAGTCAGCGGGTATTCATTCGGACGATGCGTAGACAGGGCCGTAAATACCTGACCACAGTCCAATTGCCCCCATTTACGCATTTCCATACGTCCGGCAACGTCTGCGGATATAGTCAGGAAATCCGTTACATTGAAGTCGAGGTTTCCGCGAAGAGTCAGACGGTGCAGTTGCGGAGTATAGGTAACGTCTTCAAATCCGCTACCTCCTACATATCCGGCAATCAGGGCATAACGCACTCTGTCGGTACCACCCGTCATATCGAACGATACTTTCCGATAATTGGCATTTTTGTTCAACAACTGATCGTACAGATCGACGTTCGGATACAATAGGTCATTGGCTCCTTTGGAGTTTTTATATCCTTCCAGTTGTTTCTGATTATAGTAAGGAGTCAATCCGTCATTTGCACGCGCTTCATTGTACAGATTAGCATACTGATAAGAATTCAGAAAATCAGGAGTACGCGTCATCTGTACCACACCTGCTTCGGCGGTTGCGTTATAAATGCGGCGGTTGGCCTTTCCTCTGCGGGTAGTCACCCAAAGTACGCCATTCGCAGCACGTGCCCCATAAAGAATCTTGGCAGTGGCATCTTTCAGCAACTCGATACGTTCGATTTCTTCAGGAATCAAATCCGCTGCCGGACGTTCCACACCATCGATGATAACGATAGCTGTATTCTCCGACATGCCATGCTGGCCACGGATAAATAAATCAGGCGTATTATTACCCAATCCGCTGACTGTGGAGCGAACTTGCAGACCTAACATTTTACCTTGCAGCATATTAGTCAGCGTCAAATCAGGGAACGTTCCGAACTGTCCGTTCTCCAGTACGCTCGTTGCGCCTACTTCATTCCCTTTATACGTCTTGCCACCATCGGCTCTATTCACCAGCGATTCTTCGGTCAGGAACAGAGGCTCTTTCTTCAGGACAATCTTTTCAGGAACGATATTGCTGCCTGTCAGCTTATACACTTTATCTTCATATCCCAAAGCCTCCACCATGACGGTTGCGTCATTCTCGACCTTCGTCTGAAAACGTCCCTTTGCATCTGTATATAGAACGACTGCGCCTTCTCCACAAATGATAGAAACATTCTTCAACGGGCTACCTTTCTCGTCGGTAACAATAGAAACTACTTCCACCAAAGGCTTCTTCGCCGACTTTCTCTTTGATTTATTCTGTGCGAAAGTCAGGCTAGAGCCAACGATAAGGACAAATATGAGCCCTATCAGTCTTATATATCTAATCTTGTTTCTCATATACTTTTCTTTATTTTAGGTATCACCATCCGGGGTTCTGTTGAAGATTATCCAAAGCCGCCACTTCATCCATCGGTAGCGGATACCAATAATTACGCTTGTTAAACGTCCGCACGGCTGTCCTCACCGGAACATACTCGTAAGTAAAGTCGGTCAACTTATAAGTGCAGGCTTTTTCCACTTTCAACTGGTCGGCCGTATAAGAATGATTGATCGGGGTTGCTTTGACACCCATGATCGGATATTCACCCTTAAACAGGTCTTCAGCAATCATCCAACGGCGGATATCATACCAGCGGTGTCCTTCGAACATCAATTCCACACCACGTTCCCGACGATAAGCTTCTCTAAAGTCAACTCCATCCGGCAATTCACCGATTCCGGCTCTTACACGGATTTTATTCAAAGCCTGACGGGCCGACATCGTACAACCCGTAACGACTGCATCCGGATCACCTGTCGCTTCGTATGAAGCCTCTGCCATATCCAGATAAACTTGTGAAACACGAATGTACACAGCCACCAAACGATATAATTGGAAACCAGCTTCGCCAAACAAAGGCACACTTGCTTCCGGCCAAATGAACTTCTTACACATATATCCGGTCTGTTGAGAGCCTCTCGTAAACTGATTGGTAGAAATGAAGTTCTCGGAGTAACCGCCCGAATAAGTAGTCAGATAATAGGGAACACCCTGTAAATTCTTCCCCCATTGCTCACCGGGCACGAGGATATTATTAGTGAAGCGAGGGTCTCTATCCGAGTAAGGATTGGTAGTCTTTACCGCATCATAACCGGAACGCGGATCAGTGATCGGATAGTAGTTGCCGTCAGCTCCCTTACGTTCGTACATATCTACCGCATTTTGTGTCGGAGCATTATAAGGAGTACCTTCGGCACCGGTTTTATTATCGTATGGTTGTGTCAGCCATTGCGCTCTGACGAAAGCAGACCAGTTGCCATGATGCCAACGCAGGAACCATAAGTATTCCGGCTGTGCGAATTGATTGGAATTAGGCATTAATTGAATACTACGATATTCGTCGTGATTCATCAAGCGATAATATTCGTGACTTTCAATAGCATTGATCGCCTTTTGCGCACTACGGGCAGCTTCGGCAGCCATCTCTTTTCCATATCCTTTGTTTTCAATAGAATTCAAGTCGTTCTGCATCAAAGGGCTGGCAGCATAAAGCTGTGTCATCGCTTTTAATGCCATGGCGCCTACTCTGTCAGGCCGTCCATGTTCCTCGTCAGGCCAGCTTATAGGTAAATATTCAATGGCTTTATCCAAGTCTGTCTGCATCCAAGCATTGGATTCCTGATAAGTTTTACGGGGAAAGTCAAAGTCGTCCGATGCTCCCCAAAGCTGGTCAAAGATGGGCATTCCGCCATATCGCTTGATAATCTCAAAATAGAAGTAGGCACGCAGGAAATGAGCCTGTCCCAACAGTTTTTTCCTTTGGTCGTCTGTGATGGATTTCACTTGATCTACTCCGCTAATTACACGGTTCACGATACGAAGTCCGGTATAAGCACGAGAAATAGCACTTTTGAAATTCTTCCCATCACTTTTACTTCCTATTTCGAAACGTGTACCGGCATTCTCCAGCCAGTTACCTGCATTGACAAACTTCGACGGATCATTATCGCGAACGGATGCATATTCATCCGATAAATTACCTACCGTTACGTATGTATTCGAATAAGAGTTGATACCATGTGTAAAGATTAATATATCATCATTTTGAAAGATGCGGTCCATGAACCCTAACAAACTGCTATAATCTTTATAAACATCATCTTCGGAAAGTCCGTCATCGGGAGAGCGGTCCAGATAGTCCTCACAGCTTCCTATAAACAGCCCCAATAGAATGATCCATATCCAATTCAACTTATGTCTTCTCATATCAGTAAATTTAAAGTGTCTCATAATCCTAATCTAAAACCAATGTTATAACGTCTCACCATCGGATAAACATTCTGTCCCGAATGTTCGGGGTCACGGCGGGAATCACCTTTCGAGAACGTCAACAAATTGGTACCGTTGACATATACTTGCAGTTTTGTCAGACGTAAAGGCTGCAACCAACGTTTCGGAATCTGATAATTCACTTCCAGGTTCTTCAAACGAAGATAAGCATGGTTGGTATATGTGTATGTACTGGCCACCGAATTATAACTTCTCTGAACATGAATACTGGGGCGAACCGGACCGCTTTGAATCGGAGCATCGGCTGTCCATGTATTCAATGTATTCGGTTGAGCCTTGATATTACCTTCCGGGAAATCCCATAAGTAAGATGGTATTGCTTCTTTATAAACATCCATAGCACTGTACCACAACATATTGAATCCGATTCCTTTGTAAGAACCTCCCAATGTAAATCCGAGGGTAGTGGTCGGATAGTTCAGGTTTTTCATCGGAACCATATCCTTAGCATCAATCATACCGTCTCCATTATAATCGATGTAGTACAAGTCTCCCGGAATCAGCGTGTTGTGTGTACCATTGGCAATAGTGGACTGCGCCGAGTTATAAATATCATCCAATGACTGGAAGTTTCCTGTTGCCAGGTATTTATTCACATATCCGATTGACTTTCCGGCTTTTTTCAAATATTCGCTCTGGTTCTTCGGATCATCAATAAAAACGACACGATTCTCACTGGTTGCAAAATTAAACTTCGCGTAATAATTAAACTTTCCAATATGGTCGTTCCAGGCAATATCCAGTTCGAGACCGTGATTTTTAGTCTTACCCAGATTCACCTGCGGAAAAGCAATACCACTATCGGCCCATGACGGAATCGTATTACGTGTCATCAAAATGTTATTACGCTTTTCGTCGAACAAATCCACAGTAAAGTTTAGTTTACCCCACAAACCTATTTCGATACCGATATTCTGCTTGATAGATTCTTCCCAAGTAGCGTCGGGGTCGGCCAGTTTTCCTTCTTTGTACAAAGGTCCCCAGTTACTGGTCTGATATTTACCAAACTGTGCATTGGCAGATAGTTGCTCAAACTTCTGAATATAGTTAAAACGTGTAGCACCTTTATCATTACCAACTACTCCATACGAATAACGCACTTTCAGGTTGGTCAGTACACCTTTGGTCAATTTCTTCACCCATGGTTCTTCACTGATACGCCAACCGATAGAAGCGGACGGGAAGAAACCGAAACGGCGTCCCGGAGCAAATTTTTCCGAACCAGTGTAGGCACCGTTAAATTCAGCAAGATAACGCTCTTTGAAGTTGTAAGTGACACGGCCTACCCAGTCTTCTTCGTAAGCCGGGAAGTTCATCACACCCGAATTAGCAGTATTGGTTGATTCGTTCATCTTACGGTTAAACACAAATAAGGCACTTACATCGTGATCGCCAAATTGACGACTATAATTCAATGCTAATTCGTAATAAAGTTTACGTCCGTAAGCCTTGAATCCGTCATAAACACCACCAACAGGTAAATCTCCGGGAGCATTTTCATCCGGATAGCGTTTCTCGGTATAATTATAAGTAATTGTTCCGTCAGCATTATAAATAGGATTCGTGTAATCATACACACGATTAATACGAATATGCGTACGCTGGGCAACCAAATCGTCTTTACCCAAAACCTTACCCGGCATCAACTGGGTGGTCCATGATGAAGAAGTAGTATAAGACAACGATGCTTTCAATGATAGCCCCTTTGTAATAAAGTCTAGTTTCTGATTCAAGATTACATCGTAGAAACCTTGATGCTGTTTGATATTACGACTACCTCCTTCGTTCATCAGACAGGCTATATTCTGATCGGAACTTAACCCGTCCCCCCATATTCCATTGCTATATTTAATCGGAAATTCATTACTTGGAGCCGTGAAAAACGTTTTAAAAAAGCGCTCATCCGGAGAATCAACATTCTCATAATAAGACGGTTGGTTCTGATACCCCATCTTACCGGCCACATTGAACGACAGTTTGGTGGTACTTGTTATATTGAAGTCGAAATTACTACGCCAGTTATAACGACGGTAGGAGAAAGAAGGATCGAAATCCTCTTGTTTGGTGGTATTAAAAATATCTCCGTCATGCAAATAACCCAAAGAAACGAAATAACTCATTTTCTTCGTACCACCGCGTACATTAAGATTATAAGCCTGTTCATAACCTACATTCTTTACCAGTTCTTTCCACCAGTCCACTTCAGGAAAGACATCATTATACGGGCCGTAATTTCCGGTAGCATACGCATTCTCCCATGCGGCAATGGTAGATTCGGGAACCATTGCTCCCCAATTACCATCATTGGCCTGTGCTCTGTTATACTGTTTCATAGAGGTCACATAGTCAGACCATTCAGGAGCAGCAGAAGGTTGTTTAAAACCGAAGTTAGCTGTGAATGAGATTTCCGGTTTCTGTTCGAGTCCGCGTTTGGTTGTCAACAAGATAACGCCGTTCGCACCTTTCACACCGTAAACCGCAGTTGCCGAAGCGTCTTTCAGTACAGAAATAGATTCGATTTCGTTCACATCGACATCGTTGAAGTCACGTTCGATACCATCCACTAATACCAGTGGCTCCGCTTCTCCCCAGGTAGACTTACCACGAATCAATAAAGAAGCCTTATCGGCTCCCGGCTTTGAAGTGGAATTGATGGCAACCACACCCGGCATCTGACCTTGCAAGGCTTCGGAAACGGAGTTCACGCTACCTATCTTTAATAAATCATCTCCTTTTGCAGTAGCAATGGAACCGACACTGGATACCTTTTTCTGTACACCGTATCCAACCACTACCACTTCTTCCAGTGTCTCCGTATCTTCTCCTAAAGAGATTACTCCTAAAGTCGTTTTATTCTTTAAATCCAGTTCCAGAGTTTTATAACCCACATAAGAAATGACAAGTATGTCTCCTTTCGATGCCTTCACAGTAAAATTACCGTCAAAATCAGTAATCGTACCGCTTCCCGTACCTTTCACGCGAACACTGACGCCAATCATCGGTTCACCAGATACTGCATCCTTCACTTGTCCCTTCCAATAGATTTGTTGTGCCTGCACGTCCAGCGCACAAAGCAAAAAGCAACAAAGACAGAAGAAAGAAAAATAAAGTCTGTTCCTTTTCATAAACATTATTTTTAACTGTTAACAAATTCTTTATCTCATAGCACAAATTAAGCGGGAAAATCTTCAAATGAAAGGGAAGAATCTCCTTAAAACCCGTACAAATGTGCAAAATAGATTTCTCTACTACATTTCTGAACAAATCATTTCCACATTGGCTTTATGACGTGCTCTTTGTCTACGGTGATGTTGTATATGCCATCGTTTCCTTTCTTCAGGATGAGCGGAACAATACGTGTTTTACGAGGGGACACGGTGGAATCTGAACGATGAACGTGGTAAACATAGTAATATTTTCCATCCAGACCTTTAAATACATCTCCATGTCCTGATCCGTTTTCTCCTACGAGACTGCGATGAATGATCGGACTGTTCGGATGCTTTTTCCACGGACCGAAAGGGGAAGAAGCAGTGGCATAACCTACCGAATAGTCGATATTCATAAAATGATTGGCAGAATAGAAGAGGTAATATACCCCGTCCCACTTCATAACAGTCGGTCCTTCCATCACCGGTGCAGACTTATAGTTCGGAGTCTTTTCCCAAGGCTCCGTACAGTCCATACATTGTTTCAATGTTTCCGGTTTGATACTTCCCTTCTTTATGTCAAACTCGGCTACCCAAAGATAATTGCCTTTATTAAAGCGGACATGATACAGGTAGTATTTTCCATCATCATCCTTAAATAGGAAAGAGTCTATATTCTTAGCGGAAGCGTCTATCGGTTTGACTTCCTTCTGCCGGAAAGGTCCGAATACCGATTTTGAGGAAGCAATTACTGTTTGCTCATTAGCAGTATAAGTGAAATAATAAGTTCTTTTATCCTTAAAGTATTGAGGTGCCCAGAAGCCTTTTTCACCATACGTTCGATCTCCTTTCCGCAGAATCAGTTGTAGAGAAGTGCCATCAGGCACCGTCCAATGCTCCAGATCGGTCGATTCGAGGATAGCAAAGCCCTGCGGTTCCTGATTGCGTGTGCCGGTGAGGTAATACTTGCCGTTTTCCACATAAATTGTAGGATCGGCATAAGTGATCTCCTTCTCATTAACCGAATCAGCCCGTACCCCAGTGACAGACAAACCAATGATTCCTAATGCGAGAATAAGTCTTTTTGTCATTTTATATTTTTTCATACCTATTTTATTCTATATCTGATCTTTATCTCATCTACAAAATTTCAATCTAACATCCAAACCAAACCGGGTTTCTCCCCTGCGAGATTCCATATTGCTTCATCCCAAGAAAGAGCCTTGGCAGCATCTATCGGGGTACTCATCGTAGAAAGACCATTGTAACGGTCGGCACCAAATGTTTGTGCTCCGTAATCGGGTATTTCTTCGTCTACGATAGCGGGCGTATTGGCAGAGAAACGACATTCCATATTTGGATTCGCATAGCAATTATTAGCCTCATTCTTGTTAAAGCGTCCGCAAATTCTTCCCGACTTAGGTGCACCGTTAGAGAATAATTTCTGGTTCCAAGCCACACAATGTGTTACGGTGATTCCTGTCGCCTTGTTAGCAAATCCCATAATACCGCCTACCTGATTTTGAGCGGAAATCTCGCAATCGGAATAACAATAAGAGATCACAGCTGTCGGACTAGGATCTACAAATCCGGCAATACCACCCGCAGGATTCGCCACTTTCATCGGGAAAGCTTGTGCAAGACCTGAAGAATAACACTGCGTAACGATAGAATATAACATACGTCCAACGATGCCTCCTACACATGATTCAGTCACAATATCCCCAGTGGAAGAGCATTGAGAGATCGTTGCTCCGCCTCTCGTTTCCCCACAAATACCGCCGGCGCACCATACGGCAGTAATATCCGTTGCCGATGTACACTGATGAATTTTACTATCTGCACCATGAAGTCTTGCACAGATACCACCAGCCTGACCGTTATCCCAGGCAGCCGCTCCCGTTCCCGAAGTTAAAGAAATCGTACCGGATACCCGAACATTCTCCACAATACCCGGAGAAGTAGCAGCTCCCACCTGTCCGGCAAGGATGCCTGCCATCTTTGTATTGGCTGTAATCTGCGCATTTTCAAAGTTTATATTGGAACACTTACCAACCAACAATCCAAAGAATCCCTGATTAACAGAAGAGGAAGTATTTACTTTCAGATTACGAATCGTATGTCCGCCTCCATCCAATACAAGTTGTTTGGAAACCGAAGTCTCTATCGGTTGCCAGTCTACACCTTGCAAATCAATATCATTCTCTATCTTGGCATAGATCGTCTTACCATCTTTGAGTTTCTCTCCGAGAGTTATCAAGTCGCTCGTTGTCGCCACGGTATAAGGGTTGTCGATTTCTCCCTGTTTCTGTTGCAGGAAGAAAGTCATTGTACTTTTCTCTTGATTGACTGCAAGATCGTCGGAAACCAGTTTCAAACCGAGAACGTATTTCTTTGATCCGTCAAGCGTACCTAAATCATGGAAGCGCAAATTTACCATACGCAGGACATCGTCCCCCTTAAAATTAAAATTACTTCCATCCAGATCATAATATTCCACAGGTAAGAGGTGATATTCTTCACCAAACTCTTTGGCATCGACAACAGCCAATTCCGCCTTTGCTTCTTTTTCGCAATGGCTTTTCTCCACCATAATGTTATATTGGTATTCCGGCTCATCCAGATATAAATCATATTTGCCTGTCTGATAAAGCGACAAGGTAATATTGGAATAGGTAACTTCAGCCTTTTCCGGCTGTGTCAGATCCATGACTTCACCACATGCTATCAACGAAAACGCCATTAATGACGCTACAACAGGAATGTATCTTTTCATAATATCTTTCTTTTAATTATTAAAAACAGGGATTACCATACCGACGTTATCTCCTGACAACCAAACTTTATCTCCGTCTATACGAACTACCTCCATCTCCATCCCTTCTTTGAGGAAAGAAACTCCTTGGAATGAGAATTCAGCCTTTATCTTTTGACCGACAGCCGTGGGCTTCCCGTCAAACTTCACATGAATGTATTTGCTTTGATCCGAATTTTGCAGGCGATAAGTCAACCGTTTAGGATTAATTGCAGCCTGAAGTTGTTCCTGCTCTGTAAAAGTACAAATTCCATCCAAACTATAAAACCCAACTTCGGTATATCCTGTTATATTCTTCTTATCAACCCCGTTTTCGGCATATTCCGTCTCCGCACAAGAGGTGAAAGCCAACAAACATACCAACACTACATATATTACTTTCATAAGCGAATAAATTTAAGATAATTACTTTCTAACAGTTGTCGACAATATTTCTACCGATCCATCCTTATAAGTCACTTCGGCGGTAAGTATTTGTCCGTTCAGGTTCTTATTCACTATATTGATTTCCTGTCCATCCAGCTTTACTTTATAAGATGAGACATCAGCCGGCAAATTTAATAGTTGTACTAACATATATTCATCCACTTGTTGATATTTCAACAAAGGAAACTTTCCTGTTACAGACTTGGTCTTAACATCATCCTTCCACAACACGGCATCATCCGATTTCAGCAATGCTACATGGTAGGCAGTTCCGGGAACAAGATTTTCAACCAATGTATAGTCATTCTCCGAATCAAGCGACCGACGTACTACCTCTGTTCCATTTTCATCTGTTACTGACAATATACCTGTTTTATCGGCTCCATTCCCCCAACGAATGAACAATTCCCGTTGCCCTCCGACAAGGCTGGAAACTGCCAATCCATCCCGGGCAGCGATGAAATCGGGATACAGCAATGGATTGGGATTGTAGAATCCGTCTGCATCCAGTCCTAAATAACGGGAAAAATAAATTCCTCCAAGTTCCCACATTTCAGTCTTCGCATCGTAAACAGCTCTCGCTCCACCGGGAACCACACTAAAACGTCCGGTAATGGCATACGTATCATATTTCTTGAACACCTCATAAAAAGTTTTATACCAATTCTTCGGATACCAGGAATAACTCTCAAAAAGGCTCTTGAACTCGGTTGCACTGACCGGTGTACCGGCGTTAGCTTTTTCGGCTATCAGATTAAGATATTCGTAAATTTTCATCCCGGCCGTATAACCATGCTTGGTTCCCCATTCTCCCAGTGCGTCGGCTACATGAGGATTTAAAGCACGTACCATAGAGAATTCCGTGCAAATCAGTTTCTTTGTTACACCATATTTATCGCGGATAATACGGAAATCATCTTCCGCCTGGTTGATTTTCAATGCGTGAACGTGCAAGTCGAGCCCTACAACATTAGGATTGTTATTAACCACAGAGACTACTGCAGGTACCGTTTCGCTCTTCGGCAACTCGGAAACACGGTTCAATGCTCCGGCATAAATATCAAATGTCCAGCCATTAGCCTGTTTCCAGGTAGTCAGCCGATTGGCAAACTCATTCAGAAATGCCCGATAATCTTCACCATCCGCATGACAGAGATCGGTATCCAATGCATTCTCCCATTCCGGTTCGTTACCCATGACAAGTATTTCAATATTCTTCGCCATATCATAGGTTTTCAGTAATATTTCCGTTGCCTGAAATATGTACTCCATCTCCTTAGTTCCTACTTTGGGAACCGTATCGGTATATAATTCAAAAGGTATTTTCAGACTCAAGATGAATTTCACACGGTCGCCCAACGCTTTCTTGGCCTGAATAAATTTCAATGTAGGAATATGTGTCCTGATGGCATTTTCTTTCACACCAACAATCTTCCCGTTTTCATTTTGAAGAAACAGATTGGGGATATTGACAAATCCTCTCACCCAACTCACTTTCGACTGTTTCAACATCTCTATTTCCGTAATCGGGTAATCTATATTTTCATTATAGTTCGCCCCCAAATCCTGCGCCTTTGTTCCCATCGAACATAAGAACAGCAATACAAACATTAAAAAAGCTTTCATTTTCATATACATACTTCAAGGTTAATTGTCCGACATCGAACAGAACAAAGGTAAAGAAATAAATCCCGGTAGAATAGAACGATTGTTTTATCAACGGGATTTATGTTCAGAATAAACATTTGACCTTATTTTAATGGTTCTTCTTCTACTTCACTGCGATAATAACCGTCCACTTCAGCAAAGAAATTCTGCTTCAGGGAGTCCAGAAGTTCGGGCTGTTGTGCCGCCATATTCTGGTATTGAGTTCGGTCGGCTTTTACATTGAATAAACCGTATTCACCCAAGTTACCCAATTCATTTCCGGTCAGGTTGCGTTCGGAACCTTTATAAGGAGGCATCATAATCCAGTCGCCCGAACGATAAGCCATACGTCCTTGCGCTTCCAACACTACATCCTTGCGGGCAGTCTGCTCTTTTCCGAAGAAAGCATCCAGATAGTTCCGACTATCCAAACCTTCCGGCAAATCGGCATGTATCATCGACCCCAGAGAAGCAAGAATATCTACCTGGCAAACCAGTGCATCGGACACAACCGGCTGAATCTTTCCTTTCCAATAAACAAACAAAGGAATATGCGTACCACCGTCGAACAAACTATATTTACCTCCGCGCAGACCTCCTGCAGGAAGGTGATCGCCTGCCAATTCGGGAGCTCCGTCTTTGTAACCGTCATTCAGAACCGGCCCGTTATCACTGGAGAAGATAATCAGTGTCTTTTCCAACAATCCTTCTTTCTTCAAGTGGGCAAGCAGTTCGCCGACACACCAGTCTGCCTCAACGATGGCATCGCCACGAGGCCCCATCGTTGTTTTGCCCACAAATCGCTGGTGGGGAGCACGAGGGACGTGAGGTTCGTGTAAGCCATAATACAGGAAGAAAGGAGCATTTTTGTGTTCAGTCACAAAGTTCTTTACCTTATCTACAAAATAGTCGGCCATATCCTCGTCTTTCCAACGGGCTTTCTGACCGCCTTTCATATATCCGATACGGGGAA
>OGMQ01000602.1_pt1 | contig 22890 bp, 17 predicted proteins | sample 1573291 | NCBI WGS metagenome assembly OGMQ01 (sample SAMEA2582008, study PRJEB24529) | metagenome | biome: Human gut stool | place: China | collected 2011
TAGTCGAGATGGCAAATCATAAATCATCACTGAAAAGAATCAGACAAGAAGAGACTAGAAGACTTCACAACAGATATTATGGCAAGACCATGAGAAACGCTGTTAGAAAGCTTCGCGCAACTACTGATAAAGCAGAAGCAGTTGCAATGTATCCAGGCATTACAAAGATGTTGGATAAGTTGGCTAAAGTGAACATCATTCACAAAAACAAAGCTAACAATCTGAAATCTAAGTTGGCTCTTTACATCAACAAGCTCGCTTAATAACAAGAATTTAACAATTCTATATAGCATCCAGGCTGAACTTTTAAGTTCGGCCTTTCTTGTTTATAATTACCTGTATACCAGTTCACCCAAGAAAACGGAGAAACCTCTTCCATTCTTAATTTTTCACGGTTTATTCTTCGTCAAGTCGACAAATTTCACTATATTTGCTCTGTTATTAAAGTTAGAAAGGCAATTATGAGCGAAGAACAAATCACTCCCAATAACGGGTCTTATTCTGCGGATAGTATCCAGGTATTGGAAGGTCTCGAAGCAGTAAGAAAACGCCCTGCGATGTACATCGGTGACATCAGCGTAAAGGGACTTCACCACTTAGTATACGAAATTGTTGATAACTCCATCGATGAAGCGTTGGCAGGATACTGTACGCATATAGAGGTGACAATCAACGAAGACAACTCAATCACAGTACAGGACAACGGACGCGGTATTCCGGTAGACTATCACGAGAAAGAAAAGAAGTCGGCATTGGAAGTAGCCATGACCGTACTGCATGCTGGAGGTAAGTTCGATAAAGGATCCTACAAGGTATCCGGAGGTCTGCACGGTGTAGGTATGTCTTGTGTGAACGCATTGTCCACGCACATGACTACTCAAGTATTCCGGGGTGGTAAGATTTACCAACAGGAGTATGAAATAGGTAAACCACTTTATTCTGTAAAAGAAGTCGGTACTTCCGACATTACCGGTACCCGCCAACAATTCTGGCCGGATGGCAGCATTTTCACGGAAACGGTGTATGACTACAAAATATTGGCTTCACGTCTGCGCGAATTGGCCTACTTGAATGCAGGACTACGCATCTCACTGACCGACCGCCGCGTGGTAAATGAAGACGGCAGTTTCAAAAGCGAGCAATTCTATTCGGAAGAAGGTCTGAGAGAATTTGTACGCTTCATCGAGTCTTCTCGCGAACACTTGATAAACGATGTTATTTATCTCAATTCAGAGAAGCAGGGAATTCCTATTGAAGTGGCTATTATGTACAATACCGGATTCTCCGAAAACGTTCACTCATACGTTAATAATATCAACACCATCGAAGGTGGTACGCACCTGGCCGGATTCCGTCGTGCATTAACCCGTACATTGAAGAAATATGCCGAAGACAGCAAAATGCTGGAAAAGGTGAAGGTGGAAATCTCGGGAGATGACTTCCGCGAAGGTTTGACTGCTGTTATTTCTGTAAAAGTAGCCGAACCTCAATTTGAGGGACAGACCAAAACGAAGTTGGGTAACAACGAAGTAATGGGTGCCGTAGACCAAGCGGTAGGTGAAGTGTTATCCTACTATTTGGAAGAACATCCGAAAGAGGCCAAAACAATTGTTGACAAGGTGATTTTAGCCGCTACCGCCCGTCATGCTGCAAGAAAAGCCCGTGAAATGGTACAACGCAAGTCTCCGATGTCCGGAGGCGGTCTGCCGGGTAAACTGGCCGACTGTTCGGACAAAGATCCGTCTAAATGCGAACTGTTCCTTGTCGAGGGAGATTCGGCAGGCGGTACTGCCAAACAAGGCCGTAACCGTATGTTCCAAGCCATCCTCCCGCTACGCGGTAAGATTCTGAATGTGGAGAAAGCCATGTACCACAAAGCTTTGGAAAGCGAGGAAATCCGTAATATATATACCGCATTAGGGGTAACAATCGGAACGGAGGATGACAGCAAAGAAGCAAATATCGAAAAGCTGCGTTATCACAAGATTATCATCATGACCGATGCCGACGTCGATGGTTCTCACATCGACACATTGATTATGACTTTCTTCTTCCGCTATATGCCTCAAATCATTCAGAACGGATACCTGTACATTGCTACTCCTCCGCTCTACCTTTGTACGAAAGGCAAGGTAAAAGAATATTGCTGGACAGACGCACAGCTTCAGAATTTCATCGACACTTACGGCGGTGGTTCCGAAAGCGCCGTACACATCCAACGATACAAAGGTTTGGGTGAGATGAATGCGGAACAGCTATGGAGTACGACTATGGACCCCGAAAACCGTATGCTGAAACAAGTAAATATAGATAATGCAGCGGAAGCCGATTATATCTTCTCCATGCTAATGGGTGAAGACGTAGGTCCGCGCCGCGAATTTATTGAAGAGAACGCAACGTATGCAAACATCGATGCATAGTTGTCATATTACGTTTTTATAAACCAACCTCACATCTTACAACGAGGAAACGCCTGCCGGAGAGTAATCTCACAGCAGGCGTTTTTCTTTTCATCTTACTATCCCGTGAAACCGAGAATCAGAGAAGATGTTGTTTTTTCAGTTCCTCAACCGCTATTTCCAGTTCTTTATACCATTCCTCACCGAACTTACGGATCAAAGGTTCTTTCAGGAACCGATAAACCGGGAGATTTTCCTTTTTACCCAGCAACACTGCCGCCTTGCATACATCCCAACGATGATAATTGACAGCCTTGTAAGGTCCGTAATCTCCGATACGGATAGGATAAAGATGGCAGGATACCGGTTTATAGAAATCTGTTTTCCCTTCACGATAGGCTTTTTCAATAGCACAGTAGCAACATCCCTTCTCATCATAACAAGTAAAGACACAGTCTTTATTATTAACAATAGAGGTCACCAGATCTCCTTCCTCATCCGTATATACCACTCCTTGCTTTTCTATTATCGCGCGGGCTTCGGGTGCCAGCTCATCCCAAATAACCGGCAACACTTCTTCCAGTTTCTCCACTTCCTCCAACTCTACAGGTGCCCCTGCATCTCCCTCAATGCAACATTCACCTTTACAAGCGTCCAGATTACAAAGGAACTTTTCCCGAAGCACATCCAGCGATACAACTACATCATCAATCTGTATCATTTGCAATATTTATATCAGACAAAAAAGGCGGAGTTCTACCCCCGCCCTCCCAATTATAGAAATCTAAATTACTTAATCAACACGCTACCATCCATTTCAGCCGGAACTTCCAATCCCATAATCTTCAGGATAGTCGGAGCGACATCAGCCAGACGGCCGTTCTCTACTTTCGCAGCCTTATTCTCTGTCACGTAAACACACGGAACGGGATTCAGAGAGTGAGCCGTGTTCGGAGTACCGTCCTCATTCAAAGCGTGGTCAGCATTACCATGGTCGGCAATGATGATTGCTTCGTAATCCTGTGCTTTAGCAGCTTCGATCACATCTTTCACACAAGCATCTACAGCAACAACAGCTTTCTCGATAGCTTCGTAAATACCCGTATGGCCTACCATATCACCGTTGGCGAAGTTCACTACGATGAAATCATATTTGTTTTCGTTGATAGCAGCCACCAGCTTATCTTTTACTTCGTAAGCGCTCATTTCCGGTTTCAAGTCGTAAGTAGCTACTTTCGGAGACGGAACAAGGATACGGTCTTCCTTGTCAAACGGAGTTTCACGTCCACCGTTGAAGAAGAACGTCACGTGAGCATACTTCTCCGTTTCAGCGATATGAAGCTGGCTCATACCCTTAGCAGAAAGATACTCGCCCAAAGTGTTAGCCACATTTTCTTTGTCGAACAGGATATGTACACCTTTGAAAGAAGCGTCATACGGAGTCATACAGTAATATTGCAATCCCGGAATGGTGTGCATGCCTGCTTCCGGCATATCCTGCTGGGTCAACACAACGGTCAGCTCTTTGGCACGGTCGTTACGATAGTTGAAGAAGATTACCACGTCACCTTCTTTGATTGTTCCGTCGACATTGGCATTTACAATCGGCTTGATAAATTCGTCCGTCACACCTTCATCGTAAGATTCCTGCATTGCCTGAACCATATCGGTTGCCTTCTTTCCTTCACCGTTCACCAACAGATCGTATGCTTCTTTTACACGTTCCCAACGTTTGTCACGGTCCATTGCGTAATAACGGCCGATGATGGAAGCGATCTTTCCTGCCGATTTCTCACAGTGAGCAGACAGTTCCTCAATAAATCCCTTACCGCTCTTCGGGTCTGTATCACGACCGTCCATGAAGCAATGGATGAATGTATTGTCGATATTATATTCCTTAGCGATATCGCAAAGTTTGAAAAGATGAACAAGTGAGCTATGTACGCCACCGTTGGAAGTCAGTCCCATGAAATGCACATTCTTTCCGTTTTCCTTTGCATAAGAGAAAGCCGAAATGATTTCCGGATTTTTCAGAATACTATTGTCAGCGCACGCACGGTTGATTTTCACCAAGTCCTGATAAACTACGCGTCCTGCACCGATATTCAAGTGTCCTACCTCAGAGTTACCCATCTGTCCGTCGGGCAAACCTACATTTTCACCGCTTGCCTGGAGCTGAGAGTGAGGATAAGTGTTCATCAGATAATCCCAATAAGGAGTGGGAGTGTTGAAGATTACGTCGTCTTTCTTTTGGTCACCTAGTCCCCAACCGTCGAGGATCATTAAAAGGGCTTTCTTACTCATAATATTTCAATATTTAAATTATCACTCTGATTTTCGGGCGCAAAGGTACAAAAAAGATGGTTACGACGACGCTTAATCTATGTTAAGCCAGTTGATTATCAACGGGCAATCCAACTATTTTCTTTACCTTTGCAACGCTTTTAAATTAAAATCATAGAAATATGGACGATTCAAACCCGCGAACGTGCACAACTAGTATTAATTAAAGCGAACAGAGTCATTAATATCCGATGTCTCTGCTCGTACTAAACAACGAAAGGAGACAATAAGATGAGAACGTATCTTTATTGTGAGGCCGGCTTTGTGGAAAAAGCACAATGGCTGCCGAATAGCTGGGTCAACGTAGTATGCCCGAACAATGATGACTTTGAATTTCTGACTAAAACACTAAATGTTCCCGAATCATTTCTTGACGACATAGCCGATACCGACGAACGTCCGCGTACAGACACGGAGGGGAATTGGCTGCTCACCATTTTACGTATTCCAGTGCAGAACAAGCAAAACGAGAATCTGCCTTTCGGCACTGTCCCCATCGGCATTATCACCAATAATGAAATCATTGTATCCGTCTGTTATTACAACACTGATTTGCTGCCGGACTTTATCGAGCATACTCGCCGGAAAGGTATCATCGTCCGCAATAAGTTGGATTTGATTTTACGGCTTATCTATTCTTCTGCCGTATGGTTTCTGAAATATCTGAAACAGATAAATCTGGACATCAGTGCTGCGGAAAAGGAATTGGAACGCAGTATCCGTAATGAGGACCTGCTTCGCTTAATGCGATTGCAGAAAACACTGGTTTATTTCAATACTTCTATACGGGGCAATGAAGTGATGATCGGCAAACTGAAAACTATTTTCCAAGACACGGATTACCTGGACAAGGAATTGGTAGAGGATGTTATTATTGAATTGAAACAGGCACTCAATACCGTCAATATTTACAGTGATATCCTTACAGGCACAATGGACGCTTTCGCTTCCATCATCTCGAACAATGTGAATACAATCATGAAACGCATGACCAGTTTATCCATTGTATTAATGCTCCCGACATTAATCGCCAGCTTCTACGGCATGAATGTGGATATCCACCTAGAAGAAGTACCTTTCGCTTTCTCGTTGATTGTGCTCTTCTCCATCGGATTGTCAACATTGGCGTTCGTGATATTCAGAAAGATCAAATGGTTCTAAATTCCTGTTTCAAAAACGTATACTAGTTTAAGGAAGCACTTCCAAATATAACGGATCGGTATGTACCGATTCGTTTCTTTTTTCTAAACGCACTGGAGATGTTGATACAACAGTCACTGCAGCTCCTATTACACCCAATAAACCATGGGCATTCCCTATACCATTTGCAAACTTTAGATTAGCTCCCCATCTGCTAAGCGTACAATCATACCAGAAATGGGGAATCTCGACCTTACCGGCTTTCATTGGAGTCAGTTGAAACTTTTTATATTCGCCTACATGATACGTCACATCCTCAAAAGAAACCGGTTTCCATATTATGCTGTCAACAGGAATCTCCATAACTGTACACGAAGACACCTTTGGTTGAGATAACCGGACATCTTGCTTATTAATATTGAGTCGATCCGGGTTGTAACTGCCTAAATTCACTTTTCCTTTCACGGAAGCGATAAGATTGGCCGGAGCAAGATCATACTTCAATCTACGAGTTTCCACATAGGTACTTCTGTTGAAGTAAACTTTTCTTCAAAAACAGCAGCATCCCAATCACTATCTCCTATATCCTCCACAAAAACATAATCAGATTCTCCTTCCTCTATCTTATTTTCACCTCCTTCATCCATACCTGAACAGAAGAAGATTTCCCAAAGAAAAGCTTACTAATAGAAATCCAACGAAAAACAACACGTTTTCAAGTTTTGCAAAGAGTTTTATATATTTAATTAAAATAAACCTATTGAAAACATCTGCCATCTATAACACTACTCGACTTACAGAGTTATAGATGACAGACTATTTATTAGTTGTATGTAGAAAGAACTATTTAGCAACTATTCAGTAAACAGTAGCGGAACACTAACTTTTGTAGACATGACATAATAATCTTTTAGTTCATGTGCATCCAAATCACCTAGCAACATAGTACATATGTATTGAGATACAAAAGAATCCTTTTCGTTTCCCGGTTCACCTGCAAGGTATTTAGGAAGTACCCACCTTCCTTCTTTCTCCTTCACCTGTTTTTGATTACCACCTCTCCTTATGCGTGACAACGTTCCCACTTTACTTTCATCTATTTCTAATATTTCGAAATACTTTTTAAAAGGTATCTCCACTTCACCATCCTTATTTATAGCTTCTACAGAAATTTCCATCGGTTCCGCTTCATATTCACTTCTCCTATAATAACGCATCGACAACGGTTTTTCGATAATCAATTCTTCATTCTTACCAAATAACTGTAACGTGAAGTTAAAATCGATATATTTTTCATTCGACTCCTTAAAAACAATCCACTCATTTTCAGATATATCAGGTTCTAAGAATACCCCTCCCCGCTTCAATTTACTCTTATCCAAAGTAAACAATGATTCTTCTCCATTCCCAAAAGCAACTTTCGCATCCACAAACTGATTATAATCATAACTCCACTTCTTCCCAGCTTTGTTCTCATAATAATAGTGATCTATCAAAATAATATAAGGTAGCGTACTTGGCTCAGCATTGACTCCCACAAGATCCAAAGTCTGTGCTTTCGGACAATAGATATGCAAACTCTCTTCTGCTGTAGGCAGAACATTCAACACACACCCTGATGTAGCAGTAATCAACTGTAATTGACCGTTAACATCCCGATAACTAATCACTGGCACTACATGATCAAAAGACATTAAGTTCACATCAGTCACAGCCTTCATACAAGCCACCCATTGCCCATCCAAAATCTCATCCGATTCATTTTTGTCTGGTTCCACCGACAGACATTCATAATACAAAGGATTGATATAGGAAGCACGTGTTTCCACCTTCCCCTCATCCTCTTTCTGAGGGATGTACACGTCACTTTTCAACACATCTAATGCAAAGTTCTCTTTAGATACCTGAAAGCCAGACGGATTCACCCGGAAACGGATTTTAAACTCCTCACCCTTCAGAATTTCCATCGTATCGGTATCCAGCATTACAATACCGGCTAATACGGGTTTCTGTAAATCCCGTATATCATCTTTCAGGTCCTTCGTACACGAGAAGAATGAAAGACATATTCCCGTCAGAAAACCCAGCCAACTGATAATCAAAAATTTTCTTTTCATAAGCATTCTATTTTAATCTGTTGTATACCCCCGAGACATTTCTACGAATCGGGACTTTTTACTTCTAATATCAGGACATTACATCGCCACTTTTCGAATTCATTTATTTCAGAATTCCATTTTACCCGTCTCCAATCGTTTATCTTCAAGAAATCATGTCACCCTGTTGCCTGTGCAAATACATAAAGCAGCCAAAACTCAATTCATACTGACTACCCACTTCTTCTTTCCAAGCATAAATGCAACATAACAGAAAACGAGCCCAGCACTACTCCTTTACCTTTTTAAGTTCTATTAATACAAATATAAGCATATTAATCAACAACAAAGCAACATTAAGACTATTTATTACAACTTACTAATAAAATACGTCAATTACCCATATATATTAAGAATATAGGATATTATTACAAGAAAGAGTGTGCCAATTGGCACACTCTTTCCACTTTCATTGTTATCTATAATATACAACTAAAATCTGAATCCGATACCAAATTGAATGGATGAATATCTGATTTTAGGCTGAACGCCCAGCGCATCTTTCATTTTAACCGAAGTTTCCCCGCTGATAGTCCCCTCCATTCCTTCGAAACCGTTCACATAATCCGCAAAGGCGGAGTAATCCAGGTCTTTCTTCAGTTTGTTGATAAAGCTGATATTATAGCGCGCATCAATGAATAAGCCGTTCTTAAATGCATACTCAATACCCAATGTCGCACCAACATCAAACTTCTTCAGGTTATCGCCCATCAAATCGGAACATACATCCTTAATATCATCATACTTAATTGTTTCCGACAAACTATTCTCTTCCATCGCACCTTTAATAAGCGTCTCTACATTGTCATTCGGTTTCAATTTACCACCCATACGGAAGGCAAAATACGGTCCGGCTAATACGCTTAGTCCGCCTACCGGCTGAAACTTCGCCAGAATGGGCAGACGGAGTGTATGTGTATTATACGAAATCTTCATATCACCAGTATTCACCGGCTCCGCATCCGGGTCTTGAGAAGCGTTCATAGCATTGATGAAATCTTCACCCATACCAAACTTAGCTCCGGCATAGTTATAAAGAAGTTCGGTTTGTACTCCCCATTGCTCTCCTAATTTAAGGTTATTCACCACCCCTAAATAAAAACCAACTTTATTACCTGGATTAATTTTAAGACTTACGTCTTCAAGTCCCCACTTATGAGATGTTATATCAACACCTCCCTTAATACCCCACGTGCACTCCTGTGCATTTACCGCCATTGTAGATAATAATACTACTAAAGCTAAAAGTTTCTTTTTCATAAGTTTTTTGTTTTAATTTGGTATAAGACCATTAACGGCTATAAATATATAAACATTTATTATGTACTCCAAAGAATACATAAAAAATAGTTGACATTTTATTATCAGAGTCTGTTGTATGGAATACTACTCCACATAATTGAGGTTGTCCAAACCTGCAAAATAAAAACAGCTTGTCATCTTATATAAACTATAAGCGACAAGCTGCATAGTATACGTTTTTTCTTCTAGAGAAGTTAATTAAAAGAGAATGTTTAGAGAGAGAAATTATTTTTTATCCTTGTTTACAGCAAGCTTTTCTTTTATTCAATGGAATAGAAACTCCGATAAATCCATTAACTGAGTTTGAGTTCTTTCCTAAGAACATATAGTCGGTTCCAAGAAAGATCGGTCCCAATTTCAAACCAAGTCCGAAAGACTTACCTGCTGACTGAATAGCCGAATAACTAAGCGCTACGTTAAACCAACTCTTCGGACGATAGTTTGCTGAAAATGTCAATTCAGTAAGAGTCTCCGGTTTTACGAAACGAGTAGTAGACAAAACACCGATACCCAACTTGTTATTAAAAAAGCCATATTCACCACCTAACACCAAAGTAGCAGCCAATGCAGACTTACGAGACTTATCTGCATCTTCCGCTTTCATCTGTAACAAATCATAATCGAGAACATCACCGCCTCCAATACGATCGATATACGCTTCCGCATCTGTTTTCAACGCGTTAGCTGCACTAATTACACTCGTCGGATCATTATCATTAATCATCTCCGTATATTTACTACCTTCAAAATTAAGTTCTGAAGAAGAAGTCGCTGACGCAACTTTTGTAGCATCTTTTTTCCAAGAAATAAAACCTAAATCTAACACGGCTGCTGAAACAGTCAAATTGTCCAATATTTTATAAGAAGCACCTAAATCAATACCAAAACCATAACCAGCAATTCCCATCTTACCCGCATCAAAATCAAGATCGTCCACATAACCTTGCTCATTATTCTTCAGTTCCAATCCCTTGAAAGAACTTTCCAATGTAGCATTGAGCCCTACGTTAGCATGGTAAGCACTAATTTCATTTTTCAAACTTGCAATATCTTGAGTTGCCAAATAAGTAGGATCTTGTAACTGCTCTATACGAGCATCAGTCGGAAGATTAGCATTCATAGTCACCTGATTAAATTTCAGATCTAAATTACCAATGCCCAATAAAACTTTCACCTTACCACCAACAGTCAAGCGATCATTAATCTGACGAGAAAGACCTACTCCAATTTCTCCATAAGCTTGAATATTTAGTCGTTGTCCACTAATATCATATTTGCCAGTCCTCCAATTATCTTCCAAACGATCTGTTTCATTAAGAAAATTAAACAAACTCTTGGTTACATTTGCACCAATATCTGTACGCAATCCTACATTAAAAGTCCAAAAGTTTTTTCCTTTATACCATCCGGCAGAAAGAACATTGACACTTAAATTCATATTCAATGTATTGTTATCCTTCAAACGATTCATAAAATCCACACTTTTATAGAAATCATTCCCGTTATCCATGATATCAATAATATCCTGATAACCTAATGAAGTAGAACCAACCGTTGCATTGACGGCACCTATCACCGGAAGATTAATAAATCCTTTAGTCGGTGTCAAAGCGGGATTCAACTGTTGACGATAGTGTGTACCTTCCATAAAATAAGAAGTACGTAAGAACTGCGCATTCGCAGGAAGAGTAATAATTGTCATAATGAAGGTCATCCCAATGAGCTTCATAAAAGAAAGTAGCTTGTTCGTTGCCATGATTTTATACTTTTTAATTCTTGTTATTGTTTGCAAATATATAGTATTTCAGTAACAAATAAAAGCATTAACCAACAGTTTTTCAGCCTAAACAGAACATTTTTGCGGTTATACATAACAAAAACGTGTCTATTCTGCAAAAAAATGTAGAACGGATGAGAATAGAAGAAGCCCAAAGTGATTTAAAAACCTAAAGTCAGTTGTCCATCTCCCAACAAATTGAAGGTCATTCGATGGTAAGGAGTTGTTCCCCGCTCGGCAATAGCCACACGGTGCTTTTTAGTCGGGTAGCCTTTATTGTGATCCCAATCATAATAAGGGAACTCCTCATGAAGACGATTCATATAATCATCTCTGTATGTCTTTGCCAATATAGATGCGGCCGCTATTGAAAGATACTTTCCATCCCCTTTCACAATCGTTGTATGAGGAATGCCGGGATATTTATTAAAACGGTTTCCATCGATTAGCAAATGTTGGGGACGAACAGTCAATTGATCAACGGCACGATGCATGGCCAGAAAAGAAGCACGCAAAATATTTATCTCATCAATTTCTTCCGGTGAGACAACACCAACCGCCCAAGCCACCGCTTCCCGTTGTATGACCTCACGCAATGCATAACGCTGTTTTTCCGTCAGTTGTTTGGAATCATTCAACAACTCATTCTTAAAATCTCCCGGAAGAATAACCGCAGCAGCATATACCGCTCCCGCCAAACAGCCACGACCGGCCTCATCGCACCCTGCTTCAATCAGATTCTCGTTTAAATAAGGTAATAACATCTTTATCGTTTTTATTTAGCTGCAAAATTAAACGAAATAAAAAAGGAGACCGTATTTCGCCTCCTTTTTCTTCCTTATTTCTCACTTTTTAGAATAAACTCCAAGCAACAGTAAGCCCTGCCATCACAATAGCTACCATACTCATAAGCTTTATCAGAATATTCAAGCTCGGACCGGACGTATCCTTAAAGGGGTCACCCACCGTGTCACCCACTACCGTCGCCTTGTGAACCTCACTTCCCTTTCCACCGAAGTTACCTTCTTCCACATATTTCTTTGCGTTATCCCATGCTCCTCCGGCATTAGCCATAAAAATAGCCAATACAAAGCCACTACTTAAACCGCCAATCAACAACCCAAGCACACCGGGAACGCCAAAGATGAGCCCGGTAAAGATAGGAGCGATAATGGCAATCAAAGAGGGAACAACCATCTCCCGCTGAGCGCCTTTCGTAGAGATGGCAACACAACGTTCGTAATCCGGCTCCGCCTCTCCTGTCAGAATACCTTTAATCTCACGGAACTGCCGACGCACCTCATCTACCATGTGTCCCGCCGCACGCCCAACAGCATTCATTGTCAGTCCACAGAACAGGAAAGCCATCATCGAGCCAAGGAACATACCTGAAAGAACTTTCGGGTTCATCAGGTTTACTTCATAATAATTCATGAAATCTACAAATGTGGCATTTGCCACACTGACAGTTCCACCATCCGGGAAAGTAAGCTCCACGCTTCCAAGACGTGTCAAGCCGATTCGTATTTCTTCAATATAAGAAGCCAGCAAAGCCAAGCCGGTCAGTGCCGCAGAACCTATCGCAAAACCTTTACCGGTAGCCGCAGTCGTATTTCCCAACGAGTCGAGCGCATCAGTACGCTTACGGACTTCAGCACCCAGCCCGGACATCTCGGCATTACCACCTGCATTATCCGCAATCGGACCGTAAGCATCGGTCGCCAACGTAATGCCCAACGTAGAAAGCATGCCGACAGCCGCAATACCGATTCCGTACAATCCCATTCCGACGTTAGTGAAATCACCACCGGAAGCCAGCAGATAGGAAGCAATGATACCAACCACCACAGCAATTACGGGAATTGCTGTAGAAAGCATACCCAACCCTATACCGGAAATGATGACAGTTGCCGGTCCCGTCTTACCGCTCTCGCTCAACTTTTGTGTAGGACGATAGGATTGGGAGGTATAATATTCCGTAGAGCGTCCGATGACAATACCGACCAGCAAGCCGACTACTACGGCACAGGAAATCAAAATCCAATTATCCAACTGCAAAAGCCATAGTATCAAGAAAGTGGCAACAACAATAAGTACCGAACTAAGATTTGTCCCAAACGCCAATGAGCCAAGCAAATCTTTCATCGTCGCATTCTCCTTAGTACGGACAGCGAATATACCTATAATAGAAAGAATGATTCCGACAGCCGCAATCAGCATCGGCGCAATCACTGCCTTAAACTGCATTGCCGTATCCGCCGAATGGATAAAGGCGGCAGCACCCAGCGCAGCCGTTGCCAGAATAGAGCCGCAATAGGATTCGTATAAATCAGCTCCCATACCTGCCACATCACCGACATTGTCACCGACATTATCGGCAATAGTAGCCGGATTACGAGGATCATCCTCCGGGATTCCGGCTTCTACCTTACCCACCAAGTCAGCCCCGACATCGGCAGCCTTCGTATAGATACCTCCGCCTACACGGGCAAAAAGCGCCTGCGTCGAAGCTCCCATCCCAAAAGTAAGCATGGTAGTGGTAATCACACAGAGTTTATGAGTAGGTGTCAGTGCATCAGCAGGAATCACCGCATTCAGCAACAGATACCAAAAGGAAATATCAAGTAAACCGAGACCGACAACCACGAGTCCCATCACCGCACCACTCCGGAAAGCGATTCTTAACCCTGCATTCAGTGAATTGCGAGCTGCATTAGCGGTACGTGCCGAAGCGTAAGTAGCCGTTTTCATTCCAAGAAAACCGGAAAGACCGGAGAAGAAACCACCTGTCAGGAAAGCAATGGGAACCCATGCGTTTTGTACGTGGAAACCGTATGCCATAATCGAAAACAAAATCACCAATCCCAAGAATACGCAACCTACTATTTTGTACTGTTGTTTCAAATAAGACATAGCTCCCTTGCGCACAGCAGCAGCTATCTTTATCATTTGAGGTGTACCCTCACTCTCTTTCATCATTTGCTTATGAAAGTAATAAGCAAAACAGAGGGCCAACACGGAAGCGACCGGAACCAGCCAGAAAAGAATGTCATCCATAGATCCAAAATTATTAAAGGGTTTACAATCGCTAAAAGTATGGAAATCAATCGAAAAAAGCAAGTAAAAAAGAAAGAAAATCAAAAAGGGATGAATAGCACTATCCATGAAAAAGTTGCAGCTATACCGCATGTATTTTACGATATAGCTGCCATTAATGTTAAAGAGAGAGAATTTATAATATAAGCATAGTCTCACGACCCTCCAAATATTCGTTTTATATATTAGACGCATCAAACTCCAAATAACTGCACTCGGAGGGAACTTTTTTTAGTTAAAGAATAAAAAAAACGCCATTCCTTCAAGGAACAGCGATTTAATATATGAGACGACTTTGTTTTTATGGACTAAAACATACGGCTGACACGTTCGATTCCTGTCACCAATGCATCTACTTCAGCTTTCGTATTATACATAGCAAACGAAGCTCTGACGGTACCTTCAATACTAAGTCGCTGCATCAAAGGTTGTGCACAATGATGTCCTGTGCGGACAGCGATACCCAAACGGTCTAATAACGTCCCTAAGTCAAAGTGATGAATATTACCTACCAGGAAAGAAATTACAGCTCCCCTGTCGGAAGCCTCACCGAATATACGCATATCGGGAATTTCCTTCAATCGTTGCAAAGCGTAAGTAGTCAGTTCATGTTCGTGATCCGCAATCCGTTCCATGCCGATACCGTTCACATAATCAAGGGCTTTCGCCAATCCGGTCGTACCGATATAATCCGGTGTGCCGGCTTCAAATTTGAAAGGAAGTTCATTGAACGTCGTTTTCTCGAAAGAGACATGTTGAATCATCTCTCCCCCTCCTTGATAAGGCGGCAGACGGTCCAACCACTCTTCTTTTCCATACAGCACGCCGACTCCTGTCGGTCCGTATATCTTATGGGCAGAGAACACTAGAAAATCGGCTTCCAAATCCTGCACGTCCACCTTCATGTGAGGAATGGACTGGGCAGCATCTACCAGAAAAGGCACACCATGTGCATGTGCTGTCGCAATCATCTCCTTGACCGGATTCACAGTGCCCAAGACATTGGAAACCTGAACTACACTGACAATTTTAGTACGTTCGGAGAAGAGTTTCTCATATTCATCCAACAATAGCTCACCTTTATCGTTCATCGGGATTACTTTGATGGCAATACCTTTGCGGGCTGCCAACAACTGCCAGGGAACGATATTGCTGTGATGTTCCATCACCGAAAGGATAACTTCATCTCCTTCTTCCATAAATTCATCACCGAAACTGGAGACAAGCAGGTTAATGCTTTCCGTCGTTCCCCGAGTGAAAATCACTTCGTTAGTAGTACGGGCATTAATAAACTGACGTACCGTCTCACGGGAAGCTTCATGCAGTTCCGTAGCCTGTTGAGAGAGATAATGTACGCCACGATGCACATTTGCATTCACGGAGTAATATTCATCTACCAACGAATCGACCACCAGACGAGGCTTCTGCGTCGTCGCACCGTTGTCGAAATAAACCAAAGGCTTACCATAAACCGTACGGCTCAGGATCGGAAAATCCTCACGTATCTTTTGAATATCCATTTTTATGTTCATTTACAGATTGCACATCCCTGACATCTGTTCAACTCACCACGGAAGCGTTTTTCCACCAACAGATGAAGGCGGTCCTTCAACGCATCCAGACGAATCGTATCAATCACTTCATTGACAAATGCAAACATCAACAGCAACCGCGCTTCTTTCTCCGCAATTCCACGTGCACGCATATAGAACAACGCATTTTCATCAAGCTGTCCCACTGTCGCTCCGTGCGAACACTTCACGTCGTCCGCATAAATCTCCAACTGGGGCTGTGTATACATCCGCGCATCACGGGTGGCGCAAAGATTACGGTTGGTTTGTTGGGAACTTGTATGCTGCGCATCAGGACGCACCAGTACCAATCCGGCAAAAGCACCTACCGATTGATCATCGAGCACGTATTTAAACAGCTCATTACTCGTACAGTTGGGCACTGCATGGTCAATACTCGTGTTGTTATCCACATGCTGGTTCTTATCAGCGATAGCCATGCCGCAAAGATTTATTTCAGCTCCCTCGCCTGCCAACAACACTTCGGTTGTATTACGGGTTGTACCGTTATGCAACGTCATGCCATTCAGAAGTACATTGCTGTTCGCTTCCTGCTTCACATACAGGTTGCTGAAACGCACCGTACTGGTATGTGTCTCTTCCAACTCATACATATCGAATACCACATTCTCTCCGGCAAAAACCTCAATCACCTGCGTTGCCAGGAAATTCACGTTATCCATTGCATGGTCGCAAAGCAATAAACGTGCCTGTGCACCGTCTTCCAGAATAATCAGCACACGTCGGTTGACCATAAAGTTGACATCCGCACGCAGGATGTTCACCAACTGAATAGGTTTTTCCACAACCACATTCTTCGGTACATAGAAGATAACGCCATCCTGTGCAAAAGTCGTATTAAAAGCTGTCACACCATCTTTGGAGGTATCCGCCAACTTACCATAATACTTCTTCACCAACTCCGGATACTGTTCGGCCACCTCTTTCAGGCTACCGAAAATAACGCCCTCCGGTAAATGGGTTTTAGGGAGTGCCTTATTATAGAATGCGTCATTGACCACAAAATAAAGAGCTGTGCTCATGTTCGGAACATCGCACTTAAACACCTCATACGGATTGACCGGAATAGCAAGACGATTCAGATTCAGACCGAAATCCGGTTCAAAATACTTGCTTACATCCGTATATTTGTACTTCTCCATCTTACGGGTCGGAAATCCGATTCGCTCAAAATCGGCAAAAGCAGCAGCACGAGGGGCATTTAACACCTCAGCGCTATGTTTGCAGATCATGGCTTCCGTTTGTGAGAAGAGATCTATGTATTGTTGTTCAGCATTCATCGTCATTCTCCTACTTCTTTCTTAATCCAGTCATAACCTTTATCTTCCAATTCCAGAGCAAGTTCCGGTCCGGCAGTTTTCACGATACGACCTTTGTAAAGCACATGCACAATATCCGGTTTGATATAATCGAGCAAACGTTGGTAGTGGGTGATGACAATCGTACTGGTTTCGGGAGTCTTCAGTTTATTTACCCCTTCGGCCACAATACGGAGCGCATCGATGTCCAAACCGGAATCCGTTTCATCGAGAATGCTCAAACGCGGTTCCAGCATTGCCATCTGGAAAATCTCGTTCCGTTTCTTCTCTCCACCGGAGAAACCTTCGTTCACCGAACGGTTAGCGAGCTTATTGTCCAGTTCAACAACCGCACGTTTCTCGCGCATCAGTTTCAAAAACTCACTGGCGGTCAGTGCAGGCAGACCTTTATATTTGCGTTGTTCATTCACAGCAGCACGCATAAAGTTTACCATGCTCACACCCGGAATCTCTACCGGATACTGGAAACTAAGGAAAATACCCTCATGACTGCGGTCTTCCGGACTCAGTTCTAACAGATTCTTTCCATAAAAAGTAACCGAACCTTTCGTTACCTCAAAAGCAGGATTACCCACCAATACGGAGGAAAGCGTACTTTTACCGGAACCGTTCGGTCCCATAATCGCGTGTACTTCGCCCGGCTTTACCGTCAGGTTAATGCCTTTCAATATCTCTTTGCCATTAATGCTGGCATGCAGGTCTTTTATCTCTAACATAATCTTGATTAAAATTCATTTATCCTACGCTTCCTTCCAACGAAATAGTAAGCAACTTCTGTGCTTCTACCGCAAATTCCATCGGAAGCTTATTCAATACTTCTTTCGCATATCCGTTCACAATCAGCCCGATAGCGTCTTCTGTCGGGATACCACGCTGATTGCAATAGAAAATCTGATCTTCACTGATCTTGCTCGTCGTAGCTTCATGCTCCACTACCGCCGTCTCATTGTGAATGTCCATATACGGGAACGTATGCGCACCGCATTTATCCCCCAGCAACAGCGAGTCACACTGACTATAGTTACGGGCATTATCCGCTTTTTCCGCCACACGCACCAACCCGCGATAGGAGTTCTCGCTATGTCCGGCAGAGATACCTTTACTTACAATCGTACTACGGGTATTCTTCCCTAAATGAATCATCTTCGTGCCGGTGTCCGCCTGCTGAAAATTGTTTGTCACAGCTACGGAATAAAACTCGGCCGTCGAATTATCACCTGTCAGAATACAGGAAGGATATTTCCAGGTAATTGCCGAACCGGTCTCCACCTGCGTCCAAGAGAGTTTGCTGTCCACCCCTTTGCAGTTACCACGCTTCGTCACAAAGTTATATACACCGCCCTTACCTTCGGAATCTCCCGGATACCAGTTCTGAACGGTACTGTATTTCACCTCCGCACGGTCGTGTACAACAATTTCTACAATAGCGGCGTGCAACTGGTTCTCATCCCGCATCGGAGCCGTACATCCTTCCAGATAGGAAACATACGAATCATCATCCGCCACTATCAATGTGCGTTCAAACTGTCCCGTGTTGCGGGCATTGATACGGAAATAGGTGGAAAGTTCCATCGGACAACGTACTCCCTTCGGTATATAGACGAATGAGCCGTCCGAGAACACTGCCGAATTCAGTGCGGCAAAGAAATTGTCACGGTAACCCACTACCGACCCCATATATTTCTTTACCAAATCCGGATGTTCGCGCACCGCCTCACTGAACGAGCAGAAAATAATTCCCTTTTCCATCAATGTTTCCTTGAATGTCGTCTTTACGGATACGGAATCCATTACTGCATCCACCGCCATCCCGCTAAGAGCCATCTGTTCTTCCAGAGGAATTCCCAGTTTATTAAACGTCTTTATAAGTTCAGGATCTACTTCTTCCATACTTTTCGGTCCCTCTTTCTTCTTCGTCGGGTCAGCATAGTATGAAATAGCCTGATAATCAATCTCCGGAATACGGAGATGTGCCCATGTAGGCATTTCCAGCGTCAGCCAATGGCGGTACGCTTTCAGCCGGAACTCCAGCAACCATTCCGGTTCGTTCTTTTTCGATGAAATCAAACGAATCACATCCTCATTGAGTCCACGCTCAATGACATCGGTATGCACTTCCGTGGTGAAGCCATATTTATACTTCTCCTGCGTCAGTTCCTTTACATATTTATTGGGTTCTTCTTGTTGCATCTTTATTCTCTAATATATATTGTTGAGTCATATTCTTTGCAGCAGGGAAAAAAATTCCCGCAAACGTCTCCATCGGATAATATAACAAGGATTCTTCCTTTTTTGTTGCACTAATTAACTTATTATCGCCATCCACAAACTCTATCGCTCCAATCACCACACTTGTCAATAACAGAAATTTAAGCGCTCCCAACCCGCTTCCCAGCCAACGGTTCAACCAGTTCAGCGAAATGGCTTTCATCGCTTTTGTCAACAAGGAGGCAATCAGCACAAAAATCAACGGAACGGCAATCCATATCATTATGAAAGCCAATACCTGCGCAACGGTCATCGAATCTGTCACTGCCGGACAAAGCTTCTCCGCCAAAGGAGCATACAAAGCCTTTGCCGCCAGCAAACCGACTATCAATCCCAAGATAGAGGCCAACTGACGGATAAAGCCCTTTATAAAGCCTACAATCGCCCCTGCACCCACTACTATAAGGATTATTATATCAATCGTTGTCATATTCCTTTCTATAAAGAAAAAAGAGGCACGGAGTTATAATTCACTCTGTGCCTCCGTTTATTCTCAATACAGTACAGTTTATAATGTCTGTTTCACTTCTATTTCCTCGAATGTCTCGATCATATCGCCCACCTTCATGTCATTGCAATTCACCAGACTGATACCACACTCGAAGTTTGTACCCACTTCCTTCACATCGTCCTTGAAGCGTTTCAAAGCGTTGATGTTTCCGGTAAAGATAACGATACCATCGCGAATCAAACGAGCCTTGTCGCTGCGTTTCACCTTTCCGGTCTTCACCATCGCACCGGCTACAAGTCCCACCTTCGTGATGTTGAATACTTCACGCACTTCGATCGTAGCTGTCACCTGTTCTTTCAGTTCCGGTGCCAACATACCTTCCATAGCGGCTTTCACCTCCTCGATTGCATCATAGATGACAGAGTATTTGCGGATATCGACACCTTCCTGTTCCGCCATCTTAGCGGCAGCACCCGAAGGACGTACCTGGAATCCGACGATAATCGCATCTGAAGCGGCAGCCAGAGAAACATCCGACTCGGAGATTGCTCCCACACCCTTATGGATTACATTAACCTGGATCTGTTCGGTAGACAACTTAATCAAGGAGTCGCTCAATGCTTCGACAGAACCGTCCACGTCACCCTTCACAATGATGTTCAATTCCTGGAAGTTACCCAAAGCGATACGACGACCCAACTCATCCAATGTAAGGATTTTCTGCGTACGCAAGCCCTGTTCGCGAGCCAACTGCTCACGTTTGTTGGTAATTTCACGGGCTTCCTGATCGCTTTCTACCACGTGGAATGTGTCACCTGCGGCAGGAGCGCCATTCAATCCCAGAATCAATGCCGGTTCGGCAGGTCCTGCTTCCTTAATACGCTGATTACGTTCGTTGAACATTGCCTTCACACGTCCGTAGCTTGTTCCTGCCAATACGATGTCTCCCACTTTCAAAGTACCGTTAGATACCAGCACAGTAGCTACATATCCACGTCCCTTGTCCAATGAAGATTCGATGATGGAACCCGTAGCATTACGGTTCGGATTCGCTTTCAGATCAAGCATTTCCGCTTCCAGCAATACCTTTTCCAACAAATCTTCCACACCTATGCCTTTCTTGGCAGAGATATCTTGTGACTGATATTTACCACCCCATTCTTCAACGAGATAGTTCATGGCAGCCAGTTCTTCCTTAATCTTATCCGGATTTGCCGTCGGCTTATCAACCTTATTAATGGCAAAGACAATAGGCACACCTGCCGCCATCGCATGGTTGATTGCTTCCTTTGTTTGCGGCATGACGTTATCATCGGCAGCTACAATAATAATGGCGATATCCGTTACTTTCGCACCACGGGCACGCATAGCGGTAAACGCCTCATGACCCGGAGTATCGAGGAATGTGATACGGCGTCCGTCCTCCAACTTCACATTATATGCACCGATATGCTGTGTGATACCTCCGGCCTCACCGGCAATCACATTCGCCTTACGGATATAGTCAAGCAATGAAGTCTTACCGTGGTCAACATGTCCCATCACCGTAACAATCGGAGCGCGCGGTTCCAGATCTTCCGGAGCGTCTTCCTCTTCCACAATAGCCTGAGCAACTTCCGCACTTACATATTCGGTCTTGAATCCGAATTCTTCAGCCACCAGATTAATTGTTTCAGCATCCAGACGCTGATTGATGGAAACCATGATACCGATACTCATACAAGTGGCGATTACCTGGTTGACAGAAACATCCATCATCGTTGCCAGTTCATTAGCCGTAACGAATTCGGTCAGCTTCAATACCTTGCTGTCCGCCATTTCTTGATCTTCCAATTCCTGCATACGGTTGGAAGCCATCTCGCGTTTCTCTTTACGATATTTGGAAGTCTTATTCTTACCTTTGGTTGTCAGACGAGCAAGAGTTTCTTTTACCTGCTTTGCTACATCTTCCTCGCTTACCTCCTGTTTGATAACCGGTTTCTTGAAGCGATCCTTATTATTATTTTTACGGTTATTATTGCCACCCTGGTTGTTGCCACCATTGTTACCGCCTTTGCCTTGCACATTCGGCCTCGGAGCAGCAAAGCCCGAAGTAGCCACGTTGTTCACGTCCACCTTCTCTTTGTTGATACGGTTCCGTTTTTTCTTGTTTCCGGCTGCGTCAACATTATCTTTCACTCCACCCTTCTGCAGTTTCGAGTCATCCTTGCGAATCTCTTTGATGATAGCTTCTTTCATCAACTTCTTCTGATCCTGACGGATTTTCTCTTTCTCTTCACGTTCACGGCGTTTTTCTTCCTTCGATTTTTTCTTAGGACGGGTAGACTGGTTCAATGCAGCCAAGTCAATCTGACCGATTACATTGATTTTCGCACCCAATTCCGGTTGACGGATTTTGAATATCTCTTCTTCTTTAGAAGTTTCTTTCTCTACCGTTGTCTCCGGGGCTACTTCCGCCGATACTGTTTTCACAGGTTGTTCCATGCTGTAATGTTCTTCCGCCTTCACAGGTGCAACTTCTACCTTCGGCTCTTCTTTAATCACTTCCTCCACTACTTTTTCAACTTCTGCCGGTTGCTTTTCCACTATAGGTTCCGGCTCTTTCACCGGTTCCGGTTTTACAGCCTCCGGTTGCTTCACCGGTTCTGTCTGTTTGACCGGTTCAACTTGTTTAGCCACAGGTTCCGCCTGAACAGGTGCTACCACCTCTTCTACCTTCACCTCAGGTGCCTTCTTCACTTCCGGTTGAGCTACTGGACGTTCTTCAACAGTTTCTTTCTTCTGTTCCGGTTCTTTCTCAGTTCTACGACCGTTCAATTTATCCAAGTCAATTTTCCCGACAGGTTTAAACTTCGGGCGTGCATCCTCCGGTACGACTGTTTTGATCACATCTTCCGACTTCGGTTTTTCCGGTTGCTTTTCAAAGCCTTCAATCGAAACCGACGCCTTATTACGATCCTTATTCTGACGTTCCTGAATGAAACGCTCCGACTCAAGTCTAAGGTTCTTATCTGTACTAAACTCTTTTACGAGTATAGCGTATTGCT
>OGMQ01000609.1_pt1 | contig 22633 bp, 24 predicted proteins | sample 1573291 | NCBI WGS metagenome assembly OGMQ01 (sample SAMEA2582008, study PRJEB24529) | metagenome | biome: Human gut stool | place: China | collected 2011
CCGTGTCTTCTAATACATCCAAATCTTTGTATTGATTCTTCTGTTCTAATTCTTTCCTTGTAATGTTCAAGTTCTGGGACATCTTGAATGCACATAGTTCTGAATCTCCGCATAATTTACATTCCTTAGTTGATAAATCATACCCAATACCAAAGCAAGGGTCTCCATTAGTTCCCAGAGTACTTACATCTATGGGAGTAAGGATATCTTGCTTTGATAGATCAGGAAGTTGTTTCTTTTTCTTAGCCATCAATCAATTTTTTTTTGTTTTTAGACATAATGTATATTTCACTCTCTAATAAATCATCTTCATCATCAGTCTTCTTAGGTGGATATTCTATACTGACATATGAAGAACCGATGTTATTAATAAATAGTTTCCTAATTTTCTCCAGTTCTGGGCAGTAATCCTCAGCATAAGTGTCTTGGCATATCTTGACTACCAACCCAGAACTAAAGTGTAAGAAGAAGTGATGAACATATTTGTCCTGTGAAAATCTTGTGCATAGTATATTACTTATCCATGCAAGGTCTCTACAATTGAATACATGTTTAGGGTAAATGGGTTCAGGTCCTTTTAGAAAGTCCCTCACCAGTTTTAATATTTGGCTTAGTGTTTTCATTGTTTATAATATATTTAATGTAATGCCCGTATGCTTATTAGGATGTAATTATTTCCTCCTACGGAGAAAAGTAATTACTCATAGTACTTCTAGTTAACTCTGATTAAGGCTATGGTTAGGATGATTCTTCCAAAGCTTATCTAATAATATTACCTTTAGTTCTTGTCTCTTATAATATTGCTTCCTATGCTTACCATGCCTATTCAAATAATTACCGGGATAGTGAAGGTCATCAAGGTATACTTTCTTTTTAGATTCATCGGTTCTTACCAAACGTCCAAGGAACTGAATAGATTTTTCTTGGCTATCCATACTTGCAGTGTTTAATAAATACCTAAGCTTAGGAAAGTTTTTACCTCGAGCAATGATAGTAGTTGATACCAGGATATCAATCTTACCTTCTCTAAAATCCTTCATTATTTGTTGTCTTAATTTAGTGGGAGTATTAACATGCACATAGGCAATATTATAGGCATCACCCAGTCTATTTTTAAAGAACTCATATAGATTTTCACAATGTGCAATATGCTTGCATACTACAAGTGCAGGAAATCTACCTTGCCTTAAATTCCACCTTAATCTATCCCAAGCCATAGTCCAAGCAGTATTATTATCAGTAATAGAATCATCATATATTTCCTTATAAGATATACAATCTGATTCCCAATTACCATACCAGGGTTTACCAGGTACCATCTTTACGATAGTTTTAGTTGAGTAACCCTTCTTAATAGAATCCTTAAGTTTGAACTCTGCAATTACCTTACCAAAGAAACATTCAAGATTCATATTCTTAACCTTATCCTTAGCAAGCTTACTCATATAAATCGTACCAGATAATCCTATACGAATACGAGTATTAAATAACCGAGTGATTACATTTTGATATTGCTTACTACCTCCTTGGTCAGCCTCATCAATAAGTACCATATCTATCTGAGATAACTCTTTCTGATAGAATCTCATATTCCTTGAAATAGATTGAACCATGCCTATGGTGAAATTACTCCAATTTAAAACTTTACCTTGAACAAATGTGATATTCTCTCCCGGGAGATATTGCTTAAATTCCTCTCTAGCCTGATTTAACCAATCAGAATCATTAGTTATTAACAAAGTCTTTAACTGCTTCTTATAGGATAAATATAAAGACGACATAATAAGAGTTTTACCTGCATTAACCGTGTAATCTAATACTCCTATATGAAAAGGTTTACCTCCAATGGTATTATTAATTACAGCCTTTACTGCTTTCTCTTGTTCTGGTCTTAGTTTATATTTGCCTATCTTCGTAACAACTTTACTGACTTTAGGTAAAGGTTGACGCATATCTACAACTTTAGGTTTAATCCCCATCTCAATACATCTTTCATATATCTTTGGGAGTAAACCTATTTTAAATTGCCCAGTCTTGGTGATGTAGTGAATCTTACCATCCCAATTCTGCATACCTCTTTGCCTTGTACGTAAGTAGAAAGCATTTGGATGTCGAATGGCAAACTCATTATAAAGTTTCTGTGCGAACTTAAGAGGTAAGTCCAATTCGCACATATTACCATTCTGAATAATTATCTTACTCATTTGATAATTACAGTTACTCCCTTAGTGCCCTTATCTACTCCCAAAGCTTCCTTGAGAAGTTTGATATGATGTTCTTCATCTGCAATAAGTTTCTCAAGGAAGTAATTCACATCATCATAATCTGGGCGTTCTTTGTATTGACCGATTGCCTTTTGAATCTTCTTATAGTGACCTATGGTTTCTACCTCTGAATCCCAGGCAATCTTCAAAGCTTGTTCCCAAGTAGGACCTATTTCGATGGTAGGGTTAATATTGATTACAGAGTAATCTTCATAGGGGTCTGCCAACTGTATGAAATCAGATATCTTATCAAGATGCCTCATTTCTACTAGCCCAATACCCAGCATCAATTCCGAAATTTCTTTAAATTGAGATGACTGCTGAGTATACATAATAATTGCACTTAGTTCTGAGAATTTAGCATTCTTCCAAATTACATAGAACATATTAACTATTTCATCAGGCCAAGGTTCGATATCCTTAAAATCGGGATACTCTACTGATTGGTCTGAATACTTGAGGACATCTATAAAAGCATTAGCTGCATCCTCTACTCTGTTTCCTAAAAATTGTAAGCCTTTCATATTACTTTTTAATTTTATCCCAAAGACTCCCCTCTACTGTAGGTTCATCTCCAAGAAGTTGTTTATTTTTATTCTTATATAAATACTTATTGTATCTTTCTACTGCTTTATCGGTATATAACTGAGCAATATCTGGTAAACCATTACACCATGCTAGAGATTCAAACTGAGCATCTATGAAATCCTCATAATCCCAACCTTCTTCCTCTAAGAATGCTGCCACATAAGCAAAGTGTACATACTTCTCTGGTTGATTTTCATAGGATTCATATATACCAGTTGCTTTAGCAATCTTACCTATAAAGTAATCATGTACCTTAGCAGTGAGTTCTAAATCTGCTGACTGGAGTTTAATCTCTGCTTCTGTTTGATTGGTAATGTTTTCTTGCATGGATATCAATCTTTGCATAACATTACGATAATCAGTCATCCTTTTTAATCCAGTCTCTATATACTTGATAAAACCTTCACGGGTATCAAATTTAAAATCTTCACAGAAAGTATTACATACCTCTGCAAGCTTTTTACAATTTGCCCATTCTCGAGAATTACTTTCATTTATTTTCCGAACTCCCCTATGCTTTAATTTTATACGGGTTGCATACAAAATATCAGCAACAAGGGCAGCATCCCCCTTAGATGCTAGTAATATGTTATTAACTCGCTTAGTATTCTTATTATTAGAAACTAAGACTGCTCTATGATTTATTGCCTCTTTCCGAGCAATAACAAAAAAAGCCTCAACTGGGAAGTTATCTACCTCTAGGGTATTTAGTATTTCCTCAAATTGAGACTTGGTTATATGAATACTTGGTTCTCTCATCTTCCTCTTTTATTCTGTTGTTTAAAATCCCTATCTGCTGCTTTTGAAGCAACCAATATAATTAAACCCACAAAACCTAATATCATTATCCCATAGATAACACCATATATTAATAACTTCATTTCTTTCTCCTTTCCTGATACCTTACGTATGAGGTTATGGTAGTTATGATTACAAATAAAATCCATAAACCTACATATATAAAACCTTTCAAGGTATTATTATCTAAAAGATAAATACCTAACATAACAATTCCTATATACCCAAGAATAGCAATGGCTATAGCCATATTTATAATCCATTCTTTAATAAATTGTTTCATAACCTTAATCATAAAACATTAAGTTCTTTAACCAAACCTCTAATATCTCTTCTTCATCTAATTCAATTAGGTCATTATAGAATTCTTGTTCAGAATCGGAAAGTTCATGTTCTTTCCCACTAACTGAAGTTATAATTACATTTCCCATAATTTATATTTTTAAGTTATATAATATAATAGGAACTCCCTATTTCAATGAGTTTCTGATTGATATCAATTCTTGATAACTTTGGTACCTAATAGAGTACACTAACTTTAAGACTTCTTTTCTCCCGAGGTCATTGCAATCTTTTCCTTCTGGTAGAAACACCACCTTGACCTTTTTATAGGCAACAAGTTTGAGCGCCAGATTGATTGCGTATTCTTTTGCATCTGGGTCCAAGAGTATAATATATCTTTCGCATTGGGATTTAAGTAACTCATTGACTTGGTACTGACTAATAGCTTTGCCCATTGTGGCAATGCCTCTATCCCCCATGGTGAGAGCATTAAGTGCTCCTTCGCAAACGAATACCGACCTGTACATCTCCAATGCGTCATGATTAAAGATGATAAACTGTTTTCCAAGACCTGTGATATCTTTGTCGGGGTTATTATACCTGGGACCTTTTCCGATAACGTTTCGAGCATTGTAATATTTAAGCTGCCCGTGATAGTAGAAGGGTATAATAAGGTACCCGTAAGTTTCCCCCATTGTACCATAGCCGATACCGTATCTTGAAAACTGTTCGATACTGAAACCGCGTTTCTTAACATATCCCCTAATGCTTTTTGCAAGTTGGCTGTTTCCAATCGAAATATTTCTAAATCCATCAGGGAGATACAGGGGCTTACTTTCGGCAAGTTCAAGTTTCTCTTCCTTAAATTGAAGTTCATCAAATTGTCCATTGTTCAAAAAGTTTATTAATTCATGATACTCTGTGAATCCCTCTATATCCATTATTAATTGGGTAGGAGAAGGATGGGCATTACATCGAAAACAATTGGTTCGATACATAGATAGGTTAACACCTAACTTATGTTCCCTCCCGCAATATGGGCAAGTAGGTATTCTCATCCAGCCATGCCTATAATCATACCCACCTAATCTTTTAACGAAATAGGTTCGTAGTCTAGATTTAAACTGGTTAGTTATTTTCATATTCTCGTATTGCTTTCCTAACTACTTTCCTTAATTTCTTTAAATCCTCTAAATCTAAATTACCGATAGAGGTTGTTTGATAACCGTTATGAGATATCTCTAAAGATAACCCATCCTCATATTTATCTTTTGTGATAGCTACCCTTTTTGTTTTCATATTTATTCTTTCGTTTCTTACCACACCTTTCACAATAAATCCTCGAACAATATTTGGTATAATACTGGGCCTTCTTTCTACCACCTTTCTTTGAGAAGATGGCTTTTCTGGGTTTCACCCTATACTCATACCAAAACTCATGTACCCACTTATGTATACCTAACTTACATTTAGATATCTCCAGTAGTTCTTTCCCTTTTCTTAGAATCTGCATCAGGATTGCTGCCATTCTTCTTAAACGATTCATCCAACTTTTTCCCATATACTTCATCATATTGTTTACGTTGTTCCTTTGTAAATTCAGTACATCTTTGCCTTTCAACATCGCATTTGAATAATGCCCTACCAGAAGAAAGACCATCCCTTTGTACTACCATCTCAACTCGAAGGATATTATCTTTCTCTTCTTGATCTGTAGAGTTAAGACCTACAATAACCTGGGCATTACGAACGATTGCAATTGAACCAGAGATATCATTTTCATCGTATCTAGTAGTCCTATGCTTTTTACCATCACGAGTAATATGATGAGCAGTCCATACAATATCTAAGTGTAACTCTTCTGCCAGGTTCTGTAAGTCGATGTATACATTTGATATCCTTTCAAAGTCTTCTCGGTCTCCAGCTATTGATGCAAGCTTACCTGCATAATCGACCATCAGTACCTTAATATCAATTCCTTGATTACGCAGTTGAATTATCTTTTCTCTTATATAAGTGGCATTAGTAATCATGGCAGGTACTCTTTCAACCACTAATTCCACTCCAAACCTGGCAAGTTTCCTTAAATGTTTTGCCTCAAGTTTATCATACTCACCAGAGTATAATTCCTTCTTGGTTTTATTAATACTGGATTGAATGAAACGGTCCATGATTTGTTCTTGACCATTCTCAGTATCAATATATAATACTGATTTCTTCATCCTCAAGTAACCTCTTGCAAGGTTTACCATGAAGAATGTTTTCTTTGCTTTGGGTTTATCCAGTATCACATTGATTGAATGTTCAGGGTAACCTCCTGCATTTGTTAAGTCATTCAATTGCCTAAATGGGCAAGGTAATACTGATGGTTCTGATTGCCTCTTAAATTGTCTTTCAACAATATCTCGAATCATGTACAAAGGTTCATCCTCTTTCTTAGGTTTACTTTTCTGAAGTACCTTTTCTACCTTCCTTGAATATTCTTCGTATTGTTCAAAGTTATCCAAATCGAAAGAATCATTTAAGTTCTTCATCTCAACATAAGTAGAGAACTGATATATTTTCTCTTTTATATAATCAGCATCGGATAAAGGTATGTGATAGAGATTGCTGATTACCTTATTGATATTTGGGATATCTTCCTTAGTTACCAAATCCACGTATGCCTTGGATTCTAGCAATTCTTTTAATACCTCCTTTAGAATATTCTCAGAAGGCATCTTGCCTTGCTTTTTAAAGTATTTAGTGATACCCTCAAATATTAGGGAATGCTCAATTAAAACCAGGTAATTAGATTTAAGCCTTTTTAAAACTAAGCCTCCCTCTTTATCCCTTAGGATAAACCGAAGTATCTCCAATTGGAAATCCGGTGTGAAACTAAATTTAATTTTCTCTTTAAACTTCTTCATATCTATATTGCAATATTTATAAACTAATAGATTTTGATAGTACCGAGATAGTTCTGAAGGTGTTGACAACTATCTAGAAACTCCATAATCCACTACCTTAAGCTCAAGTATTTTTAATATTATTATTTTATATAAGAAAAAAGACTTATATTTGCATAACGAATATTTATAACAATGGGAAAAAGTAAAGGAAATAATGGCTCTGAGCTTCACAGATTAAAACCTATGAGGGATTATGATGAAGCTACATTTAACAGACTTTATAAAGTCTGTAAGCCGGTAATCAAGAATCTTACCCGTCAGATTGATTATAAACGGTTTAATCTTACACCGGATATCATTCAATCATATTTCTGGGATAAGATGTTATTTGTTTTCAACAAATACTATGGTGAGTGTACTGAAGAACATCTTAAAGCAAGAATCCTTGCATCTCTTAGTACATTCAAGAATAAATTACTTCGTTCTGCCTATGGAGAACAAGCCGAGTATAATCAAAGTCTTTTTAAGCTTGATGATTTATTTGATAATGATAAGGAATTAGAGGATGATAGTGAAGAAGAAAAGGCTAAATCAGAAATGATTGATATGATGTATAAGTATATGAAGGCTAACCTTTCTTCTGATGCTTATTTACTTTTCGAAGTATTAATCACTCCTCCACCTTTCATTAAAGAGAAACTTGGGAATAGCACTCGAATTACTAATATAATGCTAATAGAATTTTTCGAAATGCCTAAGACTAATGATTCCATGAGATATATCTCAGAACTCAGACAAGATATACAATATTGGGAAGATAGAGCTAAGGAAGAACTCAAATATTAAACACAAAAGAAAAGGGGCGTTTCCCAACGTCCCTTCCCTTAAAGTAATTATGCAAAACTTAGATTTGTTTACATACTAACAATACAACTAATACATGAGTGTTTACGATTATGATGATATCTTTTGGATATATCTTAAAGTAATAGTCGGTGGTAATTTTTCGATATTCAAAGTATCTACCGAAGTCTCTTGTAAGAAAGACTCCCCTATTAAGTTCCAACTTACTACAATAGCACCATCTTGAATACCTTTGGTAGGAGTTCCTCTACCGAAGTCACCATTTAAACCAGTCTCCCTATTAAAGAAAGACTGAGGTCTAACGTTTTCCCAGTTATTGGCATTATCTTGTTTACCTTTAGATACACCAAGAGCATGCCTGTGTTTAGGTAGGTCATCCCCTTTAAGTGATATAATAAAATTACCTTGAGTAGGTGTATAGTAATCACCAACATTTTGTAACATTACATCATTACCAATTTGAATACCTCCAGCTTGATATCCGATAACTATTCTGCCTGCTGCTTTGGTATATTCTGCCCAACCATCGGGGATTACATCGGTTTCCCATAGAATTATGGAACCAATAGGAAGATTAGCAGTACTCAACTGGTCAGCAAATTCTTTTCGAATTGCCTCAATCTGATTATCGATATACTGCTTAATATTAAATTTGTTCCCGGATTCATCTACTACCGGGAATCCCTTATTAATATCTTCTACCCTTTTTACCGATTCCTTTACCATACTATGAGCGGCAGTAGTGTATGGAATTTCTTGAAACTTGCCTTGGTAAGGTACGATAGCAAAGTTCTCATTTCGTTTGGTCATTGCATCAGTACCCTTACCATATACCCCAATAAGAACAACTGAATTTTTATTATTAGAGTAATAAGGGCAAGCACTCTCTGCCATCTCTAGAAGATTGCTAAACGTCATATCATAATCGGAATATACATCATTATTAAGTATATCCGGAATACGATTATCCTCAGCAATAGGGTAGTAAATATCCTGAGACTTTTTGAATAAGGTATAAAAGCTTTCGGATGATTCATTCCAGTATGCCACAAAATCAACTGGGTTATCTACAGGCTCCGGTATAGGAGTATGTACTGCAAATAATAATACCTCTTCGGTTGAGCCTTGAGTACCTTGAATGTTTTCGATTGTAAGGGTTTGCTCATCAGAAATGAATACATATCCATCCCTTGAAATACATCCGAAGTTCACATCAGGTAATTCCCCATCCTCGGAATCTTTTGCCATGTACCTTGCAAGGATTCTATCCTTAATCACATTAGCATATTTACTTCCAGAAACTCCATGAGGAGATACCGTTAATTTATTACCATTTATGGTAGCTGAGCCAAATCCACAGAATGGTCCTAAACCAGAAGGAGCAGCAATTGCTTCTGCTGCTTCCTTCGATTTAATAATACCTTCATACTTAAAGTACGTCTTCATTATCCTTAGTATTTTTAAAGTTATTTTTCTGTTCTGCCATCTCTTTAAATGCTTCACCTAAATCATTGAACTTAAAGGTTAATAGCTTAAAGAGGATTTTCCATATACTGTACCGTTTTTTAATACCATGTATTTCGCAGATATGCCCATATATACTATCTACTTCGAAACAATAGCATAATACCATAATGGTTATAGATACAACTATAGGATTCATCCCGTAAGGTTCTCCTATAGCTTTACCAAGTACAGCCCCAAGTAAAACATAACAAATATAATCTACTATCTTATTTAGAGTTCTTCTTCCAGCTCGGGATTTTCGAATCTCTATATTCTGATGCCTACTTGCGGATAACCCAAACCATAAATCGGATAGGATTAAGATTATTGCAAGTATTATCATCCACCTCAAATCATATAAGATTTGTGTACACTCTCCCAATATCCCCACGGTAAATGTCTTAAATAAAGACTGAGTCGTGGTCTCTGTGATTCTATCAATGGTATTTATCATTGTTCTACTATTTGCCAAGATTGATTACTGTATGTTGTGATTGTAAAGGTTTTCTCGGATAGGTCATCATGTTCCCATTCCAATACCTGAGGACTGACACTTAAAAGGTCTGCATCTACTACCGTAAATTTAGTTCTCTTTGAAGTATCTGCTACGGATTCGAAAATATATTCTCCAGCAGTAGCCGTTATAAATTCGTATCCAGCACCTCCTGCATCATAAGTATTTACTTTACCAACTTCCCTAACTCTACTATCGAAATCTGGTTTGTTAGAGGTACACTTAATTAAAGTGGAAACCTGCTTAACAGTACCTTTTAATTCGGCATACTCAGGAGTACAGGAAATTTCGATAACAGTTGGATAATCTTCGAGTATTACTTGACACCTTAAAGAAGAACCATCATCGGCAGTAAAAGTATAAGTACCAGCCTTAGTTAAAATAATCTCTGATTCAAGGTTATACGTTTCGCCTGTTTCATCACAAGTTGCAGTACCACTTACATTAACCCCATTCTTCATTTCTTCAAGATGGAACTTACAAGCAGAAGCCTCATCCAACAATTGGTATATGGCATAAGTGTCATCAATCTGGTCTTCTGGTAGTGACCAATTTGGTTCCTTCCATTTTGAATCAGTAGCATCCGAAGGGACGATTTTAAGTTTATTCTGATATACAGTTGGTGAGTTATTAACAACCCAAGCTGTCTTAGCAGTAGGATAAGCTACTGATTGGAAAGTATATGTTCCTGCTCGATTAGTAGTATATACATACCCACTTGCTGCATTAAATGTTTCCCCAGTCTCTACTACCCTTACCCTATAATCATCACCATTACCCGAGATACGTTGGATGTTTACCGTAGTTTTAGCTGAGCCATTGAATAGAGTAGAAGTTGGTGGGTTAATACTTATTCGATATATTGCAGTTTTACCAGTGGTTACTTCGAAGATACCTACCCCTTCATCTGTTTCCCTTTTATCCAGTGTACATTTGAATTTGTAAGTACCGTAACTACTAGCAGTAAACTTATCCCCATTCTTAAACAACTTGGTATCACCTATTAGCCTACAGTATAAATCACCAGTAAATGATTCTGGATAATTCGATTCTATAGTTAGAGTAGTAACTGCATCCCTAATACTCTGTTTATCACCTACTCTAAATTCAGAAGGTGTACATCTTACCTTATAAGTAATCTCTTCTCGAGTTACTACAAAAGAAGTTTGTTTTACAGGAAACTCTACTATCTCAAAAATATAAGTACCTGGCTCTGTAAATTCCCAAGTTGAGCCTGAGCCTTTTACTTGGTCAGTACCAGATAACCTTACATTACAAATCTTAACGGTACCTTTATAAGATACATTAGCCCTTACTACAGTACTAACTTTTAACTTACTGGGAGTTATCTTTTCAGAGATTGGTTCACAAGTAATAGAGTATACCCTATTATAGGATTCCTGATTTACCGTGATTTGGGTCACCTTAGAATTATCACCTACACTTCTGAAGTAATATGTACCAGCTCTTGGTATATAAAATACGGAACCACTTGCATGTTTAGTATATCCCCAATTAACACCATCACTTGATATTTGATATCTCAAATCGGCATTTATCCAATCCGCAGTTACTGTTACCCTTACTGGTACCTCGTATACTTCTGAAGTAATAAGGTTAGGTTGTTCTGGGTTTACTAACTCTGCCTTAATAGTATACCCATCGTTTATGGTAAACCCATATTGTATAATAAATGATACATGGTAGGGTATGAATCTTTTAAAGAAACTTTCTACTGCTTCTCTAAATCTTTTAAAGCTTTCAGAATTAGAAGTATACCCATGACCGGTAAGTCTAAAAGTTACGGGTATACATTGAGAACAATCAAAAGTATTATCATAGGTATACTTATCATCGTACTGATAGTACTGGTCAAACCTCGGGTTGCTCTTTACCCAACCATCATAAGAGTCTGCCTTAGCTGGGTCAGTTACTGTACAGGTTAACCCATATAACCTCATCATAATTTCGAAGAACTCGGAAGTCCCTCGAATTTTGAAAAGTGATACTGAGTATTTCAGTATGTTTCTTACTTGAGTACTTGTTAAAGTGAATGGGCCTTCCTTTGGAATTATCCAAAGCTTTGATAGCTCTTGAAGTTTACTATCAGAATAAAACCCATTAAAGTACTCTGACCATTTTTGAGCATCTATAGTGTTCCCATAAGCAAAGGGCATTTCTCCGAGAAATTGCCAAAGGAAGTTAAGGTACATATCTGGGGTTTTATCTATATCGATAATATCCAGAATATTCTCAATGTCCTTAGTAATATAATCTTCAAAATGCTCTCCGCAAATTTCTAGAAACCTTTCTAAGATGCCTTTACCATTTACCTTATAAGTATCTTGGTCCTTATATTCGAATGGTAAAAAATCGATTAGATTTTTTAGGTTTATCATTATACTATCTCTTTTACGGTTAGTGTTAGTTGTGAAGCATTTTCGAATACGGGTAAGTTAAACCCTGGGTCTTCATAATCGTGATTAGGTTCTGATACCGTAATAGAATACCTATACCCAGATTGATAGCTGTTATTCTGAATGTCCAAAGAGAAATCAAAACCATTAGCTTTATCAATTATCTGGATAGAATTACCTACTGCCCCGGTAGTTACATAACCGTTAGATACCGAACGTACAGTAAATGTAGTTGAAGAATTAAAGGTTATGTAATAGGTCATTGACCCAGTAGCTTTGTTTAATTTAAACTGACCCAAGCTTAATTCTTTGTTACCGTAAATAGTGATAGGCCAAGGTTTAATGTAGAACTTAGTAAGATGTAGGTAGTCTACCGTAGAAAGGTTATCTATCAAAGCATAGATATCAGATATTCTTACATCACCACCTATCTGGGCTTGTTCCGGAGAATAGGCATTATATAATGCGGTAAGTATCTGAGTTTGTATCTCTGCAGTTTTATAAGATTTCTTACCAGTAACATCCATTTCTAGGATTATCTGAACCTTGCCTGCAGACTTAACCTTAAGCCAGGTAGTCATGGGAGCTCTTTGAGATAATAGGTTGTATACTCTGTTTATTAATTCTGAAGATGCAACTGCTCCACCATCTGGGCTAATATATACGGTAAGCTTTCTACCACATTCATAATCTGCCTTAGCTTTGTTTACCCCATCTACTAACATGGCCAAACTTTCGAAGTCCTCTTTGGTAATTGCTACTCCCAAGGTTTTTACACTCAAAGGTATATGTTCCTTGAGCATTGTAAAGTTTTCGTAGTTTGAACCTCCTGCAGCATCATAAGCATTACTTACTGTAGCATCGGTAATTGATGAAGATATTACTGAGGGTATAGAAGTAATGGTATTACTCTTTACATTTCCCTGAGAACCGTTGGTTAAGTAGAATACTACATTAGTTATCTTTGCACCAGCAGCAGGCTTCTTACCAAAAGTACCATCTCCAAACATTATATAAGGGTTGAGAGCTTCATCTACTGATACAATGAAATGTTTATCTGTAGGTTTGGATTTTGCAAAAGTATCTACCAATACCCAAGATTCTCCACCTATCTGTAAAGACATAGAACCTTGTTCATAGTATTTACCGTTTGGTAATGTACCAAGATTAAGTATCACTCTATCTCCACTGGGTATTACCATATTATTAAGAGCACTCGAAGTATATTTCTCATGCTGTATAAGAGGTACTTTACAAGTAGTTACATTTGAATACCAAGTTACATCTCTAGCAGATAACCAAGAATTACCATTAGAGTCTGTAAATACAGTACCCTGAGGTATAGTTAATTTGGCTCCGATAGAATTACCAGTAATACTTCTAGATAAGATTATATCTACTGTAGCAGCAATTGCTGCTCGAGCATGGTAATCTACCAATGCCCCATGTTTAACTACCGAATCATACCTCCTTGCAGTAGATAGGAAAGTTTCCCTTGCCATGTTATCCACATAGTAATGAAGTACTTCAGCAATTGCCGCAAACAATGAGAGGATAATAATTAAGATATTCCCCTCCGAATAATCCGTTATGAGTTTCTGACCTTGAGAGTCTTTTAACCCCATAAGGGATTCTACCAGTTTAGCCTTAATCTGTTGATATGACCTCTGGTATGGGTTAAGCCATTTATTAGTGATTCCCATATTATTGTGTATTTAATGAATTATCCGAACTATCATAGGTGATATCAAGGTACTGACTAGAATTTGTTCCATTTACTACATAAGCTACTTCTATATGTATTTTTGCATCAACTCTAGTAACTGTGATACTTTGGAAGGTTATTCTTTGTTCCCAAGCACCTATGGCTTGTTTTAAAAACTCTTTAATTATAAAACTCAGGGCTTGTGAGTTTGGTTCCTCAATACATTGCCATAGTTTACTACCAAAGTTTTCTTGTCGAAATCTCTGACCTATCATATAGTAAAGTATGGAACTTATATTATTTCGGATAAGTTTAAAATCCCCATTAACTGGGTACCAACCCCTTTCACCCTTTTCATTCTGAGTAAGCTGAATAGGATATGTTACACCTATACCAACTAGATCTGTAAAATAATTCTTTTCCATTAGTGTATGCAAGATTTATCCTCATAATCGTCTATAACGAATTGTGAGAAAGGTTTAGTTACTTGAGTTACAGTTGGACCAGAAGAACCAGGCCCAGTAGTTACACCGGAGTGTACATGAGAATTAAACATATTGCGAAGTTGTTCTAACTCTTTAACAGTTTGATTTAGTTTCTCGGTTAACTGTTCAATGTTAATGATTCCCCTATTCTCCCCAGTATTAAGTACTACTGAATCACCAGAATTTATACCTATACTTTTCTTAGAGGCTATCACTACATCGCTTTCTGAATATAAAGATACAGAACCATTAAAATATAAATTCAAGGTTCCTTCATCATCATCAATTACAATTAAGTTACCCTCGGGTGTAACTAAACCCATCTTATTCGGACCATTAAGTGGTTGAGGTATTTGTTGTAATCCCCAACCATGGTATTCCCATAAAGGCTTTGTTGGGTCACCAAATTCAAAAGTAATAAATACTATGTCTCCAACCTTCGGGGCTAAATATTTAAAACCACTACTTATAGAACCATGTTGACCTTTAGGGATAGCCCAAGTAAAAGTACCACCCATTACTTCTGGAATACATACCTTTACTCTATTCATATTCTTCTCGGTATCATTGTTATCTACAACTATACCTCGATAGACTGAATAATATCTACCGAGACCTTCTAAGCCTTCCTCGGTAATAATCTGTGCAGTTTCGTATCCCATAATTATTTTATTTTATTCTTTTTCAAATATTCTCTGTAATTCCTCATGGCTACCGCCATATAATCAAACTTAACCCAGTAATCATCAGGAACTTGTACATCCTTGATAGTTATCTTTCCTGGTATATACTTACCAGTAGAGGTAGTAAGATTACCTTCAGTAATTACTATCCCTTCTGCTTTTTCGATTGGGTCTTTAGCAAGTACTTCGGTATAGTAAGCCCTCTTACGAAGAAATTCCTCTACTCCCTTTCTGTCTTTAACTTCCCCATTTTTATCTAAGAAAGTTTCCACGAAGTATACTACTTCATTGTAAGTGAAGTCAAGTATTAATTCGTTTACATTGCTAAGGGATTTCTTATCTTTACCCTTACTTGTTTTACTGTTAGACTTAGCATCATTTGCTACTATATCCTGAGTAGATAGACCGGATTGAGAAGTAACAGAACCTGACTTACTTAAATTCTTTACTAATTCCAAATTGGTTATATAGCCTTGACCAGCATCCATAGAGTGAGTACATTGTTTGATATACCAAGGCCCTGACCAACGTTTACCTACATTCTCAATATTAATTATTTGAGATGAGGCAAGAGAAGGTCTACCTATTACCTGCATTTGACATACTAACCTTTTCTCGGTATGTTTTAACCCACCATTGGCATTGGCATTAGCAGCCCAAGCATACTTATCTGCTCCACCATATCTACTAAATAGGTTGTGATAAAGCTTATAGATAGGTACATCCATGTTGGCTTTTTTCCAATGTTGTACTTTAACACTGATACTATAAATACCCAAGCTTTGATTTAAGGGATTCTTATACTTTATCACGGGAGTATCATCTATCACAATGGTATAAGGCCCATCCTTCAAAGCTTGAATACCTCGATTTACACTGGCCATATCCTCTGAGCCCCAAGCAGTAGCCCCACCCTTATTAGCATGTTGTGGGTCATAGTCTCTTGGGTCTACATCCTCTATAGTCATGTACATCATTTGGTCATCCCCTTCGAATAAGTACCGTTCATTTTTTAGTATCTTATAAAGATTGGCTTCTAACTCTTTACCAGTTTTTGAATTACGTAGAGCTTGTTGAACAGCAGCTCTACGGTCACTCGGTAAATTAGATATGGCCTGGTTGATATTTGTTTTCAATTCACTTAGTTCAAGGTCATCAAGGTGTTTTTGTTTACCCGCTCTATAAGCTTCTGCAGGATTGGTAGCTTTGTATTCGGCTACATCGCTATTCCACTTATGATTCATTCCCTTCTCGGCTGCTACGGCAGCTTTAAAGTTCATATCATTTGCAAGGGCATTTTCTATTTGAATACTTTTAACTTTCCAAATATCATCCGGGTTATTCTCAGCACCATATTTACCTACTGAAGTATTCCAATTTTTGTAATATACCCCATTAGCTTCATTGGGCATTACCTGAGGTAAATTATTCTCATCTGGTTCTTTTATACCAGTAGTGAATACATTTAAATCTTTACTCTCGGGATTGATTACTGGGGCCAATGTAGCTTTAACTTTTTTAGTTATATTCTGCATGGTAAAAGATACACTAAGTACTTCACCATTCTCTCCCTGATAAGTATAGGTATGGACTGGTTCCTCATTAAACTTTCGATTATGTATATAGATAACCTCATCTCTAGAATCTACATACCATGGGCCATTAGTATAACCCTTCATTTTCTGTTCAAGCTGAACCAATATATTCTTACCTACTAATCCAAAGTCACTATCTATTAGAGCTTTTAAATCTTCTGGCATAGCCACACTAGCTACTCCACTGTACCTATTCGCATAAAGTACTTTACCAGTAGTAGTTCTGGTATTCTCAGTAGGTACTTGTAGTGACTCATATACTTTATTACTTATAATCTGTTGTCCCATTATTGAAATATTTCTATGATTACACCTACAGAATTATCACAGCCATTGTCTAAGAAGGTAGATAATTTATATCCCTCCATCTCAGAAAAATTATAAGATGGTTGATACCTTAAATCCCCCGTAGAATCAATACACTTTATAGTTACATGAGTACCAGTAGAATCAAACTTAGCATCAAAATCTCTTACTTTGATTACTTTGATTGGCCCAGAAATAAATGAACCATCTGGATATATGTAACCCCACTGAAGACAGATGTTCTGACCTTCTTGTAAAGCCTCTATATCTACGGTATCTGGATTACCAGTATCAAAAGTAATGGTTGCTAAATTCTCTTTCTCTTCATCATATCTATAACTCCAGGTACTTATATACGCTCCAAGAGGAATGCCCGTAAGAGGATTCTTAATAGGCATTCCTTTAAAATCGAAAAGGGCCAAATAGGGTTGACCCATTCCGTTATATAATATGGGTTTTTGTTTAGCTGGCATATACTGGGATTTTTATAAGGGTTCCACTTTCTAATTCCTTAAATGGATTTAGTATACCGTTAGCCTCAGCTATAAGATACCACTTACCGGAATCACCATAATACCTATAAGCAATATTCTGTAGAGTCTCCCCATCCTTTACCGTATGTTGTATATCATCGGATGATGAAGGTACCGAGGTTTGAACAGCCTCTAAAGAATAATCACCATCACCGTAGTTTAAAACATAGGCTTGATTATAGGGACTCGCACCTACTAAATACTGAGTTGTATCAATCATATTTAATGCCCTCCGTCTTTTTAAGTGAATCAGAATTTATAAAGTCTCCATAGGATAAGTTATATGCACTTACTCTCTTGAAAATTAATTCTTGAGTAGCAGCTGCAGGTAATAACTTACCATTACCAAATGTAGCAGGTTTACCAGGAATCCTTATCCTGTAACCGTTCTGGAAATTCTTCAGAGTATAGGTTGCAGAAGTAAGAATGTAGTAATGGTTCTCGAATAAACCAGATTCCCCCCATTCGATTTGAATAATCGGTGGAGCAGTCTGATAACCGTTTGCCTTAGTCCATGCCTCTAGTAATCTACATTTATTTACTACCTCTTCGGGATTCTCGGGGTCATTGCAGTACCAAGATACATTAAATTGAATAATATCTTCGGCACCAGTAAAGTGATACATGGGTGTATTACGTCCCATGGATTTAATTGTTGCCCATGTAGTTTCTCCTCTGAAATCCAATTCTGGAGGTCTGTTCTGTAAAGTAATATATTGAGTTGGATTAGCAGACATATTATATATCCGTACTTCATTCTGATATCTAATATCGGCCTTTACCTCGAAGTTTCGATAATTGGTAGTATTCTTATTGCCCTTTGCTGGGTCTATATCTTCTCCCTCTTCCATCCTTGGGAATTGCAATTCCATTCTCCATTTAGCCTGGAGTTGTTTATTTAAGATTGGGTTCTTAGATGATATCTGAGATTCTCCTAAAACACCATTAGGGTCATAGGCTTTACCTTTTAAAGCATCATCTTTGGGAAGAGTAGAGATAGCTCGGTTTAATAATATTCGAGCTCTCCATAATTTATTTAATGGGCCAGTAAGAACACCAGATGTATCTCGTGTAAGGTCATTGTACTTTTCAACAACCTTACCTGTTGCTTTATTTAATACTCTAGCCATAATATTTTAGTTTATAATCCTAATACTACTCCAGTATAATCCTGTTGACTACCAAGGGTATAATCTCCAGCAGATTGACCATCTATTGTGATACCAATCTTACCATCCCTTAAACCATCCCTAATGGCAGCTCTCATGGCATTAAGGAATCTTTCCTCATTCTGAGCCCTCATAGTTAATGGGTCATTTTCTTTATTATTTTGAGCATCAGTATTCCTATCTACGGAATTGCTAAGATAACTAATACCCTCAATTAATAAGGGGAGAAGTACGGTAATACCAATCCCAATAGGTCCACCTAAGAATCCCAAAAGTCTACCACCAATTGAAGCTAGCCCTTTTGCAGTTCCTTGTCTAATTATCTGACCTCCGGTGTTTGCCATACCTTGACCTACTGCTCCACCAATTAAACTAGCCCCCATGGTAGTAGCTAATGGTACTCCAGGATTAGGGGTTTTAACAAATCTACCAGTTTTTGAATTATAGAATCTACCCTTACTATTCATACCAATACCACCCATCATCATCTGCAATTGTACCATGGTTCTCATAAGGTTAACCATACTTACCATGTGTGCTTCCATGATGGCAAATTGGGTATTAGTTTTTATGGCTGCTGCTGACATGCCATTAGATTCTCTGGTAGTTAAAGTTTGAAGATAAGAGGTCATTTGCATTATACCTCTTAAGGTTTTAAAACCTGCCACTATAGTACCCACTACTACACCAGTTGCTATAACTCTAAGGGCAAAGCCTCCTGCCCAAGTTTCTGATACTGAGTTAATTATATTAACTAATCTGGTACCAAATTGAAGTACTGGTGTAAATACTCTACCAAGTGCTGCACCTGCAGTAACTGTTAAGTTCTCTAGACCGGATTGCCATTGGTCAATTACACCAGCATCGGTTTTAAGTCTTTCTTCATTGAGTCTATTTACTGCACCCATATTCTGATTATAGGTTGCAAGTATCTTACCCATCTTATCTCTACCAGAAGCAATATCCCTAAGTACTGGGAGCATACCTCTATTACCACGAACTCCAAATATATTGAAGAATGTTGGGGTTTCAATTCGTGAAGGCAAATCTACTGCAGCCTTAGCAAACTTCTGATAGATAGTGTAAAGGTCTATAAGGTTACCTTTAGCATCGAAGAATTCATCAGGACTTAAGCCTAAGTCTGCTAAAGCGTTATAGCCTTTCTTTTTTTGGTTAACAAGGGATAGTTGTAAATAACGTATCATATTAGCCAATGAAGTACCTGCCATAGAACCCTGTATACCCATATCACCTAATACACCAATAGCAGCAGCCGTTTGCCGAAGGTCTACTCCAGCAGTTGCCATATCTGCTCCTGCATAGGATATGGACTGGGCTAAGTCTGTTAAAGATATATTTGCATTAGTAACAGCAGTATATAAATCATCGGTTACTCTAGCGGCTTCGGTCATTGGGATTTGGTACATTGACATGATATTAGTCATCAAGTCAGCTACACCACCTTTCTGTCCCACTGGCATAGTAAAGATTGAAGCCAGCTTAGAGGCTGGCCCAATCATTTCTTTAATGGCATCGAATTTATTACCGGCCATAGCCAAGTATCTTTGTCCTGATGCAACATCTGAAGCAGTAAGAGGTGTTATCTCATTGACATCTTTTGCCAATTGTAACATTTCTCTTTGTTCTGCAATGGTAGCACCAGCAATCTTCGAAGCAGTCCAAACTTCATTCTGAACACCCGCAGAGTATTTATAGGCCCTTGCCATTCCCCCCACAAGTTGCATCCCGAAGTCCATTGTATTGGAAGCTGACATCTGAATACCTCTATTCCAGGTAGTCATGTCATTCATCATAGTTCTAAATGACCCAGATATCTTACCGGCTTCCTGAGAGAATCGGTCTCTTAAAACCATGGCAACACCGACCTCTATTACACTCCTACTGGTATTTATCATCTTGTTTTCTTCTTTAATTGTTTATAATATTGCTCGGCCATATCCTTGAATATTTTCCTTATCCTATACGGAAGACGTAAAAAGCCGAAATAATCTAAGGTTATCTCGGCTCTGGTAATATAAACAAAATCACCCTCTAAAGTTACTCTTCCGTCAGGTAGAAAAAATTAGGTGCCCATACTACAGGATAAGTTCTTTCCTCTCCAGTTACTGGATTAGTAATATGGGAATCACCTTTGAATACTGGGTCGATAGATAATATATGCTTTCTCATCTCAGCCATATCCTTTGCACTAAAAGGCATAAAGCTTTCTACCTTCTCCCATTTCCCATCTACTTCCAAATGCAAATTACGGCAAAGAAGAGGGGCATTCTTAGTTTGCTTTTCCATAGGTAGTTTCATGAAAGCCTGTTCTCCCTTACCGGTCATGCAATCGAATTTGATATGCTTACCTGAAGTCAAGGTATATTCGTGGTCTACCAATTTAACACCCTCTGGGTAGAAAGGTATAGCATCAGGTTTTTCACTAAGTTCCTGTTCTGTGGGTACTGTACCATAATCGAAAAGGAATTCATGAAGATCTTGGCCATAAGTAACCTTACCACCATTTTCATTACCCCAATCATATTCAAATTCTACTTCATCACCCAGTGAGAAAATACGGGAATTGAATATGATTGCATAACGGTCATTTACTGGTAGGTTAAGGGCATCCTCTACGGTTAATCTACCAGTGAGAGTAGCATTGGTTCTGATTACTATTGCTGCAATGAACTTGGTAAGGTTCATCAAAGTCTTCATATCTGACATGTTGCTGAGAATATCCTCATCAGCTCCATTCTGTTCTCTGATTTCATAAAGATAACCAGAGGGCCCGGTAAATTCAAATGTTCTAAATTCCATAATTTTAATATTTTAATGTTTACAAATGTTCATAGTATTCCCTATAACAACAAGAAAGGGGTGAGACATCCTATCTCAGGAATCCCACCCCTCCACCGAATCTTAGTGAAAATAGACTAAGGAATTAATATTTGTCTGCAGTACCTACTGAGAATTCGATAGACTCAATGGTGTTCTCTGAAGCCATTCTGTCCAAGTCAAGGCCAGTTATCTTACATGGCCAAACCTCTTCATAGATATGAGTATTAAGAACTGATACCCCATCTTCAGCAAGTTCATTTACAATGGCAGTTTCCCAGTATTGGCTTGGTACCAATCCCCCACCAGCAATCATATCCTGGCAAGAATAAAGCCAATCATGAAGCCATGTATCTGAACCTGCAGTAGTCATAAGTTTTTCTACGATTAGGTTACCTACTGTAACCCTACCTGCAGTTTTAACATCTCTATTAACGTCCCCATGAGCTACCTGGTCAATCTCTACATCTGGCAAAGTACAAGTTTGAAAGAGGTAGGTATTGATAGGGTGCTTAGGAAACATAATGCTCCACAAGAATTTTTTCCGTGGGTTTTTTACTTTTGCTCCCATCGTTATAATGTTTATAGGTTATTACTTGTTTCTACAATTGATACCGACTTAGAGGCAGCATCAATTACAATCTCCATAGTTACCTCTTGCATAGGAACTACGTCCTTATACTTAAGGATAGCCAGATATTTACCTTGACGAGCATCTGCTTCGTTATTTACAGAAAGGTCATCCCAAGAAGTTGCATCTTGGTCACCCATCCAGGTATATTCTGTCATGGCATCTTCATCTACCAATGAATCCAAGGTAGGTTTAACTTCCAACCAGATTCTCTTCCAAGTGCCCCAAACGTTTGGTTCTTCCAAATATTTGTTAAGTACTGGACGAAGGAATTTCTTCAGATACAAATTCAACCTTACAATTGAAAGGAATCTTTCTGAATCCTGTTTTACCTGGGATGAGAAGCAATGCCAGAGCATGGTTTGTTTACCGGCATCTGGAGTATCTTTGATTACCATCTCATTGATATAATTCTGAGCAAGTGTATTCAGTTCATTATATCGAGAAGGAGAACCATAGTTCGGGCATACTGGTCCAACAGCATCTCCAATTACTCCACGATTCATACCAGCAAATGATTTCCAAGGTCCATACTGAGTAGCAGAAGCATCTCCCAAACCAGTA
>OGMQ01000624.1_pt1 | contig 22128 bp, 37 predicted proteins | sample 1573291 | NCBI WGS metagenome assembly OGMQ01 (sample SAMEA2582008, study PRJEB24529) | metagenome | biome: Human gut stool | place: China | collected 2011
ACAGATACGCTGCACTTTTTCCGGCATATCCCCTTGTATAAAAACATTCAGCACTTTATATTGTTCCAACTTACTATTAACGTAGTGGCTATTTTGATAGCTTGTGTTGGTCCATTTATAGGTGTAGACCTACCATTCACCGTAACCCAGATGTTGTGGGTAAATTTAATCATGGATACTTTTGCTGCACTTGCATTGGCGACTGAACCTGCCAATGATGCAGTTATGAAGGACAGACCCAGAGACCCGAAGGCGTTTATTATCACTAAGAAAATGTGGATAGACATCTTTGGTACTGGCTTGGCATTCTTCATACTTCTGGCTGGACTATTGTATAGAGATGCAGTTTCACTCACTATGTTCTTCACTATATTTGTGTTGTTACAGTGGTGGAACCTATTCAATGCAAGGGTGTTCGGTCAGAAGAGAAGTATTTTTGATGGCTTACTAAAGAATCCTGCATTTGTAGGAATCTCTTTGGTTATTCTAGTTGGTCAATTCCTTATTGTGCAATTTGGAGGTGCTATGTTTAGAACCGAACCATTGACTATGCATCAATGGCTTATGGTTCTGGGTGGTACTTCTTTGGTTGCTATTATTAGGGAAGTGACATATCAAGTAAGCAAAATTTTCAAATAGTATGGAATATTGGGTATTATATTTATGTAGTATTGCTGACTCAATTCATACATTGTTTAGGGTTCTCGGAATAATAGGTTTAGTATTAACAGCCGTTATTGCAATCATGTCCATCTGTAGCAGTCAATGTGACAGATGTGGCTGCGACGTATGCGTAGCTAAAGGTGTGAGAAAGGCTGGTATTAAGGTGAGACACGTATTTATCCCAGCTATTATAATGGTTGTACTGGGAGTATGTGTTCCATCTACTAAATCTTGCTACGCTATATTTGGCGTAGGTGCAACTTTACATTATGTAAATCATAGTGAAGAAGCTCAAAAGATACCAGACAATGCAATGAAAGCAGTAAATCGCTACTTGGAGTCTCTGGCTCCCAATGACTCCATACAGTAAACAGTAGGGGTCAATTCTGTCTATCTAGATGGGATTGGCCCTTATTTTTTTTGTAGATGTATGGATATGTAACTGAAGAGTCATTTTAGTGAAAGGACTGAGTAAAGTTAAAGCGTGGCTAGAAAAGAAAGGATTTACCCAAGTTGAACAAGTAGGAGATACAAACTCTGAATATTTTCAGATGTCTGGACTTCCTATTACAGTAAGACTTGGAGACCATCTTGGAAGGCAGAATACTATCTCTGATAAGTACATAAACATACTGCCAGGTAATGATTCAGAATCATATGTCTTAGTGATTGACAAGACTACTAAAGTTGTAAAGCATAAAGAGTTATTAAAGGTTTTAGAGAGCTTTATTTCTCTTTATTCAATACTTCCTGACTATCTCAAATTTAGGATAGAAATGAAGAAGGAATTTCAACAGAAGGAATCTTCTCTCAATTCTGAGATTAATAACCTGAAGGTGTCAATGACAACTCTTAGAGCTAAGATGAAGGATAAACTAGGTAACTTCAGTCAAGCTATTAAGAAAGTTAATAATGATATTGTAGTCGAAATGAATAACTTATAATGATACAGAATATTATTGATTCTTGGAAGCATATTCCTTACACACTTAGACACTATATTGCCTTCCTCAAAACTGAGAAGAAGTATATTGGCTATTATAAATATAAGTTCCATGACTTAGATAAAGTTCTTATGTATATTATTGTCCCTTGGTTAGGCACTAAGAGAATAAAGAAGATACACAGAGCCATTAATAAACATCATATCCAGAATAATAAACCTGCATGGAAGTGTAATTATGAAGAAGCTGCCATCGACTGGGAATGTTGTCGATTAACTAAGCCAAATGAACCTATGAGTGCTAGGGAATACCTAGAATATAAGAAGGATTCATTACGTCCAACTCATTACGCTTATATGGATATGGTTTTGAAACAATTTAACTTGTAGTATGGTTATTGAAGAATCTGATTTTAGGATGACTAAGGCTCTAGGCACATTCTGGGACTTAGAACTTCTATATACTGTAAAGCCTAAAGGTAAACCAGAGCGTCAAGAATTTAAGGATGCTGGGTATGGTATGACTTTAGAACACTGTATGAAGAAGGTAATATATCACAGAATGGAACAGAAGAAGGAGTCTTATACTCTTAAGGAGTTTATTCAAGATTATAAGAGAGAAGTAGATAGATTAGAAGAATTATTAAGTACCAAAATGGAATCTTATGGCAGCTCCGAAGAAAAGAGTAAGGAAGCCTAGTTCGGTTAAGACTATTAACTGTGACAGGTGTGGTTTACCGACAACTCATACATTGTATGATGCCGATAACAAAATCTACAAGTGTAATATTTGTGGAAGTACAGTGAAACTATAAAAGTGTGTAACATCTAATTCTTTAAGAGGATGAAGAAAGAAGAAAAGAAAGTAGAGCCAGTTGATGTAAACAACGACGCTCAAATGGTAGCATTAGGCATAAGACCCCCTCATGTAAAACCCCGTGACCCATCTGTGTGGACTAAGACTGAGAAAGAACGCAAGGCTTGGAGGAAGCAACGTCATTTCCCAGCTCCTGACACCCGTTGGGCAGCTCCAGTAAGACCGTCCAGGTTTATTGGACGGCTGATTGTTCATGTCAAAGGCTTGGACAAGACAACTTATCGTCACGATTGCCCAGAAACAGACTTAGCATATCTGTTGGGTAAGTACAAAAACAAACATTGTACAATAGTAAAGGCATTCTGGAATGGCAAACAAATCGACCCAGAACGTTTACTCTTACAAGCAATATAAATTAACAGAATATCCTAAATTCTTATACGAAGTATCTTTATATAAGATATGGAAGGATAGAGTTGAATGTGTGGGAAGTCAATTCTATATTGCTGACAAACCTCTAGAGATTAAGAAGTCTACAATCTCTAAGAAGGTCAAAGATTATTTGTTGGTCAAGTACATTACTTGGCTATCAGCACCTCTAGATTACTTGATGCAAAACAATTTTAAATTAGTTACTGATGAGAGTACTAGACGCACAAGGAAATCCAGAACAAAAAAAGACTGAACAGGGGATGCAAACCGTGGATGCAACCCCAACAATGGAATATACAGAAAAGAACATCGATAAGCGCAGAAGAACTTGTACGCTATCAAGTGTTATGATTGAAATGCTGGTAAAGCAGATGTCTGCTGAATTAGCTAACCATAGTCTGTATAGGACATTTGCTAACTTCTTTGATGTTGAGGGATTACCAAAACTTGCAATTTATTGGCTAGGTAGAGCAGCCGAGGAATATCTACACCACGAGTGGATTTACAAATATCTGACTACTAATGATGCTCTGTTCCAATATCCGTCAGTTCCAGCTATTAAGGTGGACATAACCGATAGGATTATGCCCTTTGCTGCTACTGTAGATAGGGAGATTGAAACAACCATGAGTATTAACAAGATTGTAGACCAGGCTCAGAAAGAAGGTGATTGGGCTACATTCCAGTGGTTAAATGGTGAGGATGAGGAAGAAGGACGCCTAGTTAAAGAGCAAGTAGAAGAAGAGTCTATTAGTAGGACTATTCTGGATATGGCTAAAGAGCAAGCTACATGGTTGCGTAAAGAGAATGCAATTCTTGAATTTTATCGCAATCCAGAGAGTTTGCAGCCATCTCGTAAGGCATAAGATTGATGGAAATACAGAGATTATATTAAAATTTTTATTTCTTAATTTCACATTAATATGAAGAAGGTAGAATATATCGTAGGCACTTTTAAAGATTACACTGGTGCAGAACGTCATTTCGTAATGGCTGCTGTTAGTATTCATAACGAAGCAGAGGTTTACGTAGAAGAAAATGACGAACCTATTTATACAGACGAAAAGATTCTGTCAATAGGTGTGGCAGTGTGTCGTCCTAATGATACATTCAACGAAGAGCTTGGTAAGCGCATTGCCGAGGGTAAGGCTACGAAGTATCGTGACCATGCCCTGCACGCTACCGATGCTGGTCTGATTAACGATAAGATGGTAAAGGCTCTATTGGAGCAAGAAGCTGACTATTTTAAAGTTAATCCTGGACGTTATTTGGCAGGATATGGCAAAGATGCCCAAAAGTATCGTGATTCTCAGAGAATCGAAGGATATATCGACAATCTGAAGGGCGATGCTCAGGCTACTTTCAAGTTCCTCACAACAGCATCTGATGAGGAAGTTGAAGCTATGTCAGAAGCAGTAGAGTATGTCTTGGTTTAAGTATGTTCTTGTAGGAGTAATCCTAGTAGTAATACTATGGTTCTTCTTAAGAACTACACCCACTGATATTCCTGACTATAAGGAATTAACTAACAAAATTGATTCTCTTAATAGTGAATTGAGTTTGTTAAAACTAGAGAGGGATTCATTATTAACTGTAATTGATTCTTCAAAGGTTAAGGTGGAAGTGATTGAGCACTGGTATGAAAAGGAGCTTACTGATATTACTAATCAGTCTATTGCCAGCGATGTGGTGTTCTTCACAGAATACTTATCCCAAGCTGACAAATGACTCCCTAATAGTCATAACCCCTCAACAACTTAAAGCCACAAATTTGATTTTCTTGGAACATAAGAAGTTAAAGCTGGAGATTCCAGAGCTTAATAAGCAAATAGCTTCTTATGAAAGTTTGATTAAGTCTTATGAACAAACAGATTCTGTTAGAAATGCACAGGTAAAACGACTAATGCTCCATGCGGAAGTTTCTGAGCAGGTAATGCAGAACCAGCTTAGAGAGATTAATAAACTTGAATCCAAGAATAAACTATTTAAAGGACTAACTATTGGTGGGGTTACTGTTAGTGTAATCCTGATAGCAACTCTATTGCTAAAGTAAACGAGATTAAGTAACAATTAAAAAATGGCACGTATGAATTTTACAGACATCTTTAAAGGCAAAAACTTGATAGCACTTATTGCTGCTGTTATTATTTGTGTTCTGTTGAGCGTGTTTGGAGTACCTAAAGTGGCTATCTATGTAGTCATGTTTGCTCTAGGCTGCAATAACAAGAACTTTGCACAATGGGTTGAAGATAAAATACTTACTCCCTTAAAGAGAACATTTTAACCCACTATCTGTATAGCTGAGTTCATACGAAACTAAAGGTATTCAATGGCAAAGCAATTAAGCAATTCCTTCGACAAAGACAAAGATGGTGTTAAATATCAGCATCCAGAAAGAACCTGCAAGGATTGTGCTAAGTACCCCTGTTTCAGAGGTCAAGAGAACAAGACCTGCGATTATGCCAAGTATGGTTGTCGGAAATACAAAGATAAAGAAGATTAAAAGTAATTCTTATCAGTATGATAGAATGTAACATCTACTCTGGACGTAAAGGGAAAATCAGCTATCAAGAAACTGATAACTTTGAAACATTATTAGAGGCAGAACTCTACGCTCAAGAAATATCCGAGATGGATGCTAGGGAATATGGTTATCCACTAGAAGAATGTGAATGGTTAGCAGTAGAAACTGCGGCTGATAACATTCCCTATGACGAGAGGGTAGGAGTAATGTATCTTATATAATGGAAGTTATTCATGCCAAGTTGATGACCTATAGAGAAGATATAGGCGGTTATACTGTTTATGTCTTTCAGAATTTAGCTAATGGAACTTATGAAATATGTACTCGATTACCTAGGTGGGAATCCCCAATTCTCAAGATAGGTGATGTGGGGTTTCTAAAGTATAATGAAGTAATAGCTGGTGAGGATACTTGGTATGACCGAGACACTGGTCAACAAGTTCCTTATCGCTATACTGGCGTTTACTTTATGGACTTTGTTTATGAGAAGCCAGCAAAAACAGATATAATTTTATAACAACAAGATTATGAAACAAAAGAGATTATTTTATATGACAAAGACTTAAATATAGAATAACAATATGATTAAGGAAAAATTGGCTGCTGCTATTGCTAAGAAGAATAATGACATTAACACTTTCGTATGGAAGGGTCGTAAGGTTGAAGTAAATGGACAACTCATACAAGATGAAAAGAAACTTGTTGATTGTTCTGAAGATGAGTTGAGAACATTCTATAAGCATTGTGACTCTATGCTTTATAATACCAGTAAGGAATGTCCTGGTAGGTATGTTCTGTTAGACATCATTGAAGACCAACGTGTTAGATGTAATGCAGAATTATTCCTTCGCTGGTTAGAGCAAGAGAAGAGTACGCCAAGATTCACGTTCCTGTCCTCATTGAGAGTATTTCTTGACAATAACAAAGGTATTGATACCAAGAATGTATTCATCTCTGAGGCATTAGTGGGGGGCTGTCCTGCGGAATTTGCTAGGCTTCCTATCGACATCGTTTTAGAAGGCTGTCTTGACAAGCTGGGTAAGTTTAACAAGCAGCATATTACATTAACATTTATCTTGAAACAAGGTCTATGGTTTACACAGCAAGAATCTAAGGACTTGACTGAGAAAACTCCTAGTGGCGAATTTCGTGAGAAAGTAGAAGTTGCTAAGGAGCGTCTTGGACTTAAATCTTCTGTAAACCTGTATATGACGCCGAAAGGATTATCATTTGCTCAACTTCGCGCAATGGTAAACCTGAAGAGTAAGAAGTACTCTGAACTTACAACTCCTCAGTTGGAAACTCTGAGGAACAGAATCCTGTTCTCATTAGAGGACGAAGTTAAATTCCATATTGGACAATGGGAAACCAGAAAGAATCAAATCAAGATGGTTTGTGATGCTAAAGGTTATACTCTTTAAGAGAATCCTTGACATTTATACCCATTCCTATTGGTTCTACAATTTCACTCCTGAGTTTTACTCACTCATTATAGGAGTTTTGTTTACATAGCTATCAATAGAATTATAGAGTAAATTCAAGGGTAAATTTGATAGTATATGGCAGACTTGTTTGGAAATCTAAGTAGAACAGAACGCCAGGAACAAGGTGTTCAACGATGGGTAGATAACAAGTTGTGTGGGACCCTTAACTGGGCTACTGGTGTAGGTAAGACTAGAGGTGGATTGATGGCTATAAGTAGATTTTTGAAGAAGAATCCTACTAAGTCCGTTATTGTAGTCGTGCCCAGTGAACCTATACAGAAGCAATGGATTAATGAACTAGCTGATTGGAACTTAATGTCCCAGTGTTCTGTAAAAACTATGACTGATACTTCCACGCATGAATATACATGTACCTTATTAGTTATAGATGAAATCCATAAGGTTGGTGCACCTACATTGCTGAACATATTTAAAAACGTCCATTATACAGTAATCTTAGGGCTAACTGCGACCTTTGAGAGATTGGATGGTAAAGATGAAATTATCAGGAAGAGATGTCCTATTGTGGATACTATTTCTGTAGAAGAAGCCATAGAGAATAAATGGCTGGCTGATTATCGAGAATATGAGGTACTTATTGAGCCAGAAGACATTGAAGTCTATAGAGAAATCAATAAGGAGTTCTATGAACATTTCTCTTTCTTTGATTATAACTTCTCTCTTGCAATGAGTTGTGTAACTGATTGGAAGAAAAGAGCAGAGTTAGCTAAAGAAAGATGTAGGTCAAACCAGAGTGAGGACTTTAAGACCGTTAATAAACAAATCTTAGTTCACGCTATGGGATTTAGTAGAACCCTACAGGCCCGTAAGAAATACATATATAATCACCCTAAGAAGATTGAGCTTACTAACCTTATCCTAGAACATCGCCAAGACAAAAAGTGTATAACTTTTAGTGCTTATGTATCTATGGCTGAGAAAATAAAGTATGGTTCAGTCTATTCTGGCAAAGACTCTGTAAAGAAGGGCAGAATAACCTTGGAAGAGTTTGTTAAGCAAGACGGAGGGGTATTGAACACTGTTATGAAACTGAATGAGGGCTTCAACTGTCCCGATATTAGCGTGTCAGTAATACTCGGCTTCAATAGTAGTTCTACTACTAAGAAACAGAGAGTGGGTAGAGTTATCAGACAGAAAGAGGGCAAAGTTGCTGAAGTCTTTACTCTAGTTCTGAGAGGAACTGTAGAAGAGGAATGGTTCAGAAGGTCTACTAATTCTGGAAGGTATATACCTATTAGTGAAGACAATCTCTTAGATGTCCTTCAAGGGAGACCATTTACTCCTAAGAAGAAGAAAGAAACTAAAATGATATTTAGGTTCTAATGTTTGAAATAACTTATTACAATGCCTCACCCGCAAATACCCTTCCATATTCGGAGAAAGTGGACGTAGAAACTCTGTTGGATTATCTGAAAGAGGGATATATGAGCATTGTCGGTATAAGGTATATGGGAAAAGAGCTAAATATAAATAGCTTATACAAATCCCTTAAATTCAGATAAATTTATTTTAAAAGCTAGAAGATTTTTAGTATCTTTGTATTCTTAATACGCTAAGAAGATGACAACAGAGAGAATGTTAGAACTCATTATTCTTAATAATCTCGTGAAGAGATACCTGGAATTATCTACTGAATCTTATCAGTTAATTGAGGAAAAGTTTTCTGTAGAGAAGGTAATTTCGAGGAGAAATGAATTAGAAGAAGAGTTCCTGAAGCCGTATGTAATTGCTAACGCTGAGAAATCAGAATAAACATTTTACAGTTGATAGATTGTTAGTTATAGGCTAATAATTTATTTAATTGGAAAAGTTAAGTTTGACAGTAGACAATCAATTAATAATGATGGAGAAGTATAGATTAACAGCAGAGGAAGCATTATTAATTGAACTTTTATTTCTAGCTAGTATAGAAGAAGGGCATAGTGAATATCTAGTTAAGTATCTTAGTATGCCCATAACTAGAACTGATTTGAGAGACCTCCTATGTAGTCTCCAAAATAAAGGGATTATTACCAAACAGTATAAGATTCCCGAAAAGGGTCAGGGATTTGACCCAGAATGTGTTATCTTTAACCAGAATTTCTTACATAACTATAGAAAGTTTAGTGGAGATTTAGGTGCAGAGTTCTATATGACCTATCCCCACAATGGAATAATTAATGGGATAGAGGTTCCTCTTAATAATTGGGCTAAAAGGTTTAAGACCGAGGAGGAATTTTATTATGCTTATGGTAAGTCTATAGGTTGGAAGTTAGACAAGCATAATGAAGTACTAGAACTTGTTAAATGGGCTAAAGACAATAACTGCAATCTCCTTAATATGAATATGGCGGATTTTGTGGTTAGTAAGATTTGGCAGAATATTGCCGAGTTAAAGAATGGAGATAGTGTTATGAGGTTTGATACTATCAAGAGTATCTAATGGGTGTAATAACTAATAACCTAAAGAAGTTAATTGATAGGGGTAGGAAAGGTGAAACCCAGGCTCTATCAATGGGACTCCCTAAGCTAGAGAGATTTGTAGATGGTATAGCGCAGGAAACATATTACCTAATAGCTGGAGGTACTGGCTCAGGTAAGACTTCGTTTACCCTGTATTCATTCATCTATAAGCCTTTAATGGAGAATATTGACAATCCAGATTTTCATATTGTATATTTTAGCTTGGAAATGACCGCTGAGCAGTTGCTTGGCAAACTCCTGTCTATTTATATATATGAGACATTTGGTGTTGAATTATCCTTTAAAGAATTACTTTCTAGGAGTAAGGATTCCATCTTATCTGACATGGACTATGAATTAGTATGTCAGTCATTAGATATGCTCGATAAGATTGAATCTCACATGATAATATATGATAAACCTCTGAATAACCAACGTATGGTTGAGTTTCTTATGGAAACTCTAAAGAAGTTTGGTAAATTTCAAGGTGATACATATACTCTATTCAGACCTAATCACATTATATTAGTTGTCTTAGACCATATTGGTTTAGCGAGACCATCTATCGGTAATACTAAGAAAGATGAAATGGATGCCATGTCTTCTTCACTAGTTTCGTTTAGAAATAAGTGTAAGATAAGTCCTGTAGTAGTAATGCAGGTAAATAGAGGCTCCTCTAATGTTGAAAGAAGAAAATTAAACTTCCAAGAACTTCAACTAGACGATTTAAAGGGTACTGGAAACCCAGCTGAGGATGCCAATATTGTTATGGCTCTATTTTACCCGTATAGGGAAAAGATGTCTACCTACAGAGGGTATGACATAAAACAAATTGGAGAGAACTTTAGAAGTGCAGTAGTACTAAAGAATAGATGGGGTTCAGCAGATATTGCTGTTGGACTTGGGTTCTATGGTAAGACTGGACTATTTAGAGAACTTCCTATTGCAACCAAGATTACAAATTATGAGAAATACCTAACTCCAGATTGGGTATTATCAGAAGAATGCCAAGAGATTAAAGAACAACCAGATGCTCATAGTAAAAAAATGACTATAGTTCTATAACGAATGGCAGCAGAAACTATTGCGATTGTTGGTGAAAGTGGTACTGGAAAAAGTACTAGTTTAAGAAATCTAAACCCAGAAGAAACCTTTTTAATCTCTACTACTGGTAAACCTTTGCCTTTTAAGGGTTATAAGAAGAAATATAAGGAGATAAAGAAGGAAGGTTCTGAATGGGTTGGTAACTATTATGTTAGCTCTAAGTATGACAAAATTATAAACATCTTGAAGATTGTTAATCTGAAGATGCCTCACATTAAGCAAGTCGTTATTGATGATTGGCAATATATGTTGAGTTATGAATTTGTTGATAGGGCAACTGAGGTGGGCTTTACCAAATTTACTGAATTGGCACAGCACGCTATGGAAGTGCTTAGATATTCTGAACAAATGAGAGAGGATTGTAAAATGATATTCCTAACTCATAGTGAGAATGTTGGTGATGCTATCAATCCAAAATATACCATTAAGACTATTGGTAAGTTATTGGCAGAGAAGGTAACTCTTGAAGGTTTATTTACCTATGTATTCTTTACTAAGGTTCAAGAGGGTGATTCTGGTAGAATGGAATATAAGTTCCTTACTAATACTGATGGTGAGTGTGTCGCTAAGACTCCGATGGGAATGTTTGACGACCTATTGATTGACAATGACTTGGAAGAGATTATCAAGGTTATTGATGAATACAATAATGAGGAATGATAGTTAAAATGATGATTACCTTTGACTATAATCCTGAGACAAATGAGTACACTCCTTTGAAGCAGGAAATAGTTAAAGACAAGGTTCAGAAACAGACTAAGAAGGCTGAGGAAGCAGAGGATTCTGCTGAACCCCAGATTACCTTGGAGTCTAATAAGTATATTCTAAACAAGGCAGCAGCAGAACTTATGGGTGTTAAATGGGAGGACAGACTTGATATTAAGTATCAGCCGATTGAGAAAGGTGGTCTTATGTTCCCAATCATAGGAACTGATGTTGCATGGAAGACCAAATCTGGTAACAAGGTTACTAAGAGTCTGACTGTAAGCTGCAGAGGAAATGCTAATGACTTATTGTCTAAGTATGGTGATACGTTTACAGTAACCCCTTGGAAAGGTCACGAAGGCTTATTTGTATTGATAGGTAATAAAGACAGGTCTGAGGAAGAAGTAGATAATAATATAGAAATTAAAGAAGATGAAAACCCAGTAGAGGATTTACCGCTGGACACTGAACTAGATAATGAAGAAGCATACAAGATTGATGACTTATCATTTGAAATTTAATTTTATATTATTATGGCAGGAATGACATTCAATCTCAATAATGTTAATGGTACAGCAGTAGTAAGACTGAAGGCTTGGGGTATCTATGATGTAGTATTCAAAGGTATCGAGCTGGTTAAGGGTAAGAACAAAGAAGGTAACGAGTGGAAAGCAATGAAGATTAAGTTCTCTGGTGAGGAAGGAATCTTCGAACCACTGGTATTCTGCCCTGGTGAAGGTGGCGGTGAGCGTGTAACTGGTGAAACTGGAGGTAAGAAGTGGGAGCTTCCTTCTGCTTTGGAACAACTTCAGTGCTCTGTGGCTCACGTAATGGCGAACCTTGCTCCTGAAATGATGGAGAAGTTCTCTAAGGCTGCATCTGGTCTTGCAATACCTGAAGACTTTGAGAAATTGGTTGAAATCATGAATAAAGCTCTGGCTAAGGCTGTAAACAAGCAGACTAAGTTGAAGCTGATTGGTAACAACAAGGGTTATGCTTCTTTACCTAACTTTGTTGGAATCAATAAAGAAGGTGAAGTCTATATCAATAATAACTGGTTAGGCGACACTGTTGCATTCTCTGACTATGAAGTCAAGAAGATGAATGAACAAAAGAATGCTAAGCCTACAGCTGTAAAGGACGACGTAGATAATACTGATGATACTGCAGCTGGTAACGAGGACTTGGATTTTGAGGTATAATAAATAATTAGTAACTTTGTGGTTCTAATGCAAACCATATGAATTAATATGAAACTTGAATTTGAACCTACGATTACTAAGCAATATTTATTAGACAGAGCATCTCAAGAAACATATCTCGAATATTATTTAGGCATACCTGTTAAAAAAGGTTTGTTTAAATCACCTTTGAGAACAGATAATAATCCCACATGTTCATTCTATAGGAACAGAAGTGGAGATATTATTCTGAAGGACTTTAGTGGGGCTTTCTATGGCAATTTTATTAGTGTAGTAATGTATAAGTATAACCTTACATATTACAGAGCATTAAGACAAATTGCTACAGATTTTGGGTACATTCATAGTCCTAAATATAAAAAGAATCCCAAACCTGTTACTGTTAGTACTAGTGAATTTAAAGAATCCAAGGAAGCTAACATACAGGTTGAAATCCAGGAATACTCTAAAGAGGAACTGGATTGGTGGATGCAATTCGGTATTACGGAGGAGATTCTGAAGAAATTCAGGGTCTTCTCTTGTAAGACCGTCTTTCTTAATGGTAACTTCTTTACATCTTCTACTAAAAGCTGCCCAATATTTGGGTATTACAGAGGTAAGAATGAGAACGAAACCGAGTTATGGAGAATCTATTTTCCATTTAACAAGAAGCATGAATTGAGATTCCTTTCTAACTGGAAATCTTTTCTACTTCAAGGCTCTAAACAATTACCAAAAGAAGGTGATACTCTCGTTATTACTAAGAGTATGAAAGATGTAATGTGTCTATATTCTTTAGGAGTTACGGCTATTGCTCCAAATTCTGAGAACTTATTCCTAACTGAAAGTCAATTCTCTAAATTGAAGAGTAGATTTAAGAGGATAGTAGTATTTTATGATAATGACTTACCTGGTATTCATAATATGAATAAGATTAGGAAGTCATTTGATGTACAATGCTTATGGATTCCTCGTAGTTACGGAGCAAAAGATATATCAGATTTTTATAAGATGCATGGTCGAGACAAAACTTTAGAATTAATAGAATATGCCAGAAGAAAGTGCACCTAAGAAGAAACGTAATGGTGCTTATGCCAGACGTAAAGGAAACAATTATGAGTTGAAGATTATTAAGGAACTTACTGAGCTAGGCTATGAAGGTCTTAAATCAGCTAGGTCAGAATCTAAATCATTGGATAATGACAAGATTGATATAGCAGAAACTATAGACCATCTTCCATGTTATGTTCAATGTAAGTGTACCAAGAATACTCCTTCTATCTCAGAAATCATTAAGTCTTGTCCTCGTAAGGACAGACCATTAGTGATAATTTGGAATAAGCAAATAGAAAAAGAAGTCAATATGGCTTCTGATGGACAGTACGTTATGATGTCCAAAGATTTCTTCTATGATTTAATAAGAAAGAAATGAGAACTTATAAGATAATGCTCCAGTCTGCGAGTGATATTATTACTAACTCCTCCTCAGAAATATATACTATTAAGTCTGGAGTAGGAGAAGACTTTCTAAGGTCATGGTGGGATGCCAAACTTAAGGAACTAGGTTATTCTCCTAAGGATATTGCTGACGATGAGTTTATAGCTGGCAGGATATACGAGGAAAATGGTTACTTAGTATTAAGTTACCCTATAATGTGTAATATATCAGAGGATATTTTTGATATCCTTTTGAAGCGATTTGGAGCTAAAAACGTAAAGTGTGAATATTATGGCTAGAAGACTACTAGTACTATCAGTTCAGTCAGTAAGTGACATTATCACTAACAGTTCTTCTGAGGTGTTTGTCATTGATACTGATAAAACATGTGAAGAGGTTGATGCACTTCTAAATAAAATAACATCTGGATTCTGTTTCCCAGAGGTTTTCCATCTAAAGGATTATCGTGAATGGCGCAAGAAACTTCGTAGTGGAGAAATTGAAGAGGACTGGAGTTATCCAGGGTCTATATTCAATATTGCTAATGGATGGCTTAAAGACCCAGAGGACGAAGAGGACGTATTTAAGCACAAAGCTGATTTCTTATTTCATCCCTTTGAAGTTATAGACTTTGGGGATGGGTTTGTTTCTCAGGCTTATGGAGGTGGATATTATGAGCCTGTGCATGAGACTTTCACAGAGTATCTAAGAGAACACTGGGATGAGGTTAAGGAATGGTGTAAAGCTAATAAGTGGGGTAATCAGGAAGTCCCAGACCATATTGATATAGAACAATTCCTGAGAAACACTTACTTATTTCAATACTCTTTGCCTGATGAGTTTGTTAAAGAGTTCATAGACAACTATAAGGGTATAATACCTGATGCTTGGGGTATTCCTCCCAAAGAGAATGTTATTAACTTGGACGGTAAAGTTCTGGTAGTTAGCAGTGATGAAAACAGTATTCCATATGACACATGGGATGAGATTAGCAAATTATTTGACTGTTGGAATATTCATTTAGGATGAAATTCTATTTACAATCTTGGAGTGACGTAATTACTAACAGCAGTACAGAAATCTATCAAGAAGCTACTGAATATACTGTTAGTGCCGTTAAAGAGATTATAAATACTATTCTAAAGATTGCAGGGTCTGACAAAACTTGTGATGATTTGTTTATAGTTGCTATAGATTATGAGGATATGCTTGAAAGGTACTTTGATTCCTACATACCCGATATAGAGGATGATGAACTCAGGGAGAAGGCGGATAAGATAGTATCTGGTAATATCCATGATTCTCTAAAAGACCTTTATCAAAAGTTAGTAGATGCTGACTTAATTGGGGAAGACAAACTCATGTCTATTAGTAAATATACAGACACATGGGATGATTGGGATTGCTATGCTTCAACCAGTGTAAGTATTATACCTAAGAAGGAATGTGACCCAAGAGACGTTAGAATCCTAGATAAAATCAATGACTTGTTCTCTCTCAATGCTTCCTTTGGATAAATATTTCCTAGTACCAGTTCAGTCCTATTCTGATGTTGTTACAAATAGTTCTTCTGAGACTTATGTGGTAGATACCTCTTATAATGCTAAAGCATTGCAGGAAGTACTAGATGCCATACATGAGGCACATGCTGATGACGAGAGTTATTCTGGAGAAGCCTGTGGTGTAGAAGTAGAAACATTCGAGGAATACTTATCTGAAGTTGATACTTGGGGAGTACTATGCGATGAGTATGGGAATCCTTTTGAATCTACTGAAGATTATGTTTCTTGGGTGTGGGAATTACCACTAAGTACTCTAAAGGAATGTCTGTTCGTGAGAGTAGATTATGGTTATCCAATTACAGATAAGTACTTAGTTGAAAACTTTAAATGTATAGGTTCAGACCATGAGCGAGCTAAAGACGAAAACGGGCGTATTACTTCGATTTAACATCCAATCTTATTCAGATATAATTACTAATAGCTCTTCAGAGATATTTTGTAGTATTAAATCCAACAATGGTTCTATTGAGGATATAGCCAAATTTCTGAGTGAGATTACTGGTGTTAAGGTTGAGCCTGCCGAAGACTATGAGGATGACAGCAAGAAAACTAATCACATTGATTTCTGGGCTGAATATAGTGCCTTTTATGAGACTGAGTATGTAGAAGATATGTTTATTAAACTGTTAGAGCATTCTTTAAGTACTAAGTTTACTAAAGGTGTTGATTTTGAAATAATAACTGATGGTATAATAAATTAAAAATGAAAGATTGGACACAATGGGGAATTAAACACAGATTGTTCCCAGAACATAACTACCACGCAGTGTGGTTTAACTTAAAAACTACCAGACTTGGTACTGGAGTAGCTAAAGAACTACCTCCAGACAAGGCTGAATTTTATGATGTTGGTATAAATACATTATGTAATGCTGAATGTGACTTCTGTTATGTATCGGCGGGACATGGTGGTATTAATTATCCCAATATCTGTGAAACGTGGAAGAAGTGGATGAATACCTTTACGGTAAAGAAAGAAGGTAATACTATAGTTACTGATGCACCATTCCAGATTGCTATCGGTTCTACTGGTGAGCCAACCATTCATCCAGACTTCTGTAAGTTCCTACAGACTGTTTACGAGTCAGGAGTTGTACCTAACTATACTACTAACGGACTAGTGTTAAGTAATTCCTTACTAAATGAGGAGTTGCTTGAATATACTAGGCATTTCGTAGGAGGTGTGGCTGTAAGTTTTGGTAATCCCAAAATTATAGCTAAGGCTCACAGAGCTGTAGGTAACTTATTAGCACAAGGTAATACTAATGTCAATATCCACCATATTATATCTGATAAAGCCTCTGTGGATAGATTCTATGACATTGTTCTGCGTTATGGAAAAAGTATTCACTATCATGTAGTATTACCATTAATGCCCAGCGGTAGAAGTACTAAGGGCATGGAACCAGGAACATTTGAGTACTTAGAGGAGAAGATACTCGATAAGGGTATAAAGAATGTAGCGTTTGGTGCTCATTTCGTAGACAACCTAAAGACCTCTAAGATTAAGACTTGTTTGTTTCCACCTGAGTCTTTAAGTAAGAACATTATCCTTACTGAGAAACTGAAAATAACACCGAGTTCTTTTAATTTAAAGCCAATCAAAGTTATTGAACTATGACAACCTACCTACTTCCTTGTGCTAACGCTCAGGATTGTTGGATTGAAAAGGTGCGTGCGAGGAACTTTACTGATGCTCAACAGAAATTTATCAACGCATTTATAGAAGATTACGAGAATATTGATATTCCATCCGATTGGGAGGATTTAATCAAAATTCTAAACACTCAAGCAGATATAATAATTGGTGACATCTATGATATAGAGGAATTTTAGTAATGATTGAATCTGAGCGACTTGCCTTATCTGCACTAAAATCTGAGTACCCTAACCACATAATCACACATTCGACCCCTTACTGGGATATGAACTGGCATTATGACTTCATAATTGAGAATCCCGATACCAGGAATAAAATGTTTGTGGAGTCTAAGTATAAATTAGAAGGACTTGGTATCTTCATGTGGTATGAAATTGCTAATAAACATGGAGACAGAGGGTGGGGTTATGGTTGCGCAGATTGGTTACTACACAACATACCTAATGGTTGGATATTGTTGAAGTTAGATGACCTTAGAAGGGCGGTTCACACCAAAATTATCCAGAATGGAGGATTAACCATCCTTACAGATAAGGAAAAGGTTGAAAACTTCCAGGCATACTCCAGAACAAAATGGGGTAATCTAGATATAATGGTTAAGTTGCCTTATGAGTTCATTATGAGCCTTCCTCATAAACTTATATTAGATGAGAATAGGACTTGATATTGACGATTGTCTAGCAGACTTCTGGGGTGCATATTGTGAGTACTTTGATACTGATAACAACCCCAAAATGCTTGAAGACCACATTATAACTCGTAATGTACAGCGCATCTTAAAGAATGACAGAGATTTTTGGTTAAATTTGAAAGTAAAAAACAGACCTGACTTTATTCCAGAATTGTATTGCACTAAGCGTGTTAATAATAAGGAATGGACTAGAGAATGGTTAAGAAGGAATGGATTTCCTGATAGACCTATCTACCAAATGATTTATCAGCATGGTAACAAAGCAGATATGATTAAAGGTAGGGTAGATGTCTTTATTGATGATTCACTTAGTAATGTGTTGAAGTGTCAGAAGTCTGGAGTACCAGCACTATTGTTCCATACAGAACGTACTGCTGACTTCCCAATGTTTAAAGTATTCTCTCTTAATAAAGATGAAATAATTGATTCATATTTATTTATGAGGAAGTATGCATAGGGATATAAAGCTAACTCCCCTTCCTGAAACCATTCAACTAATTGAAATGAGTGACGAGGAATACTTTAGTGATAAATGGTCTGGATATATAAGTAATTCAAAACTTGCTTTAATAAATCCAGAACAAGGTGGCAGCCCAGAGATGTATAAGGAAGGTCTGGGCAAACACCAAAAGTATTCTGATTCTCTTGTATTTGGTAGTGCCGTCCATGAATTAGTGTTACAGCCAGAGAATTTTGTCTTAGTAGATAGTGTAGACCGTCCAACAGCTAAGATGGGTGCTATGGCTGATGAACTATTTGAATTTTATTTAAACGACCTTGTTACTGATGAGAATATTATCAGAGCTTCTGACAAGATTGGGTATTATAAGGGCAAAATGGATGAAACTAAAATTCACAATGTTGTCTACGCATGTGACACATATTGGGAGGATAGGGACAAATGGCACAGGGAGTATAAAGGGGATAAAACCCCTATATTCCTCGACCCTAGGTCAAGAGAAAAACTGAGTTATTGTTTAGCATCAGTGGAAGCTAGCAACGAAATCCAAGGTCTTTTGCATCCTAAAGGGCTGTTAGAAGACCCGATATCTATGAATGAAGCTGCTTTGTTTATGGATGTTAAGGCAGAACATAATGGTAAGACTACCATATTGAAGCTAAAGGGTAAGTTGGATAACTTCACCATTAATGCTGAAACTAACGAAGTAGTATTAAACGATTTGAAGACTACAGGACATTGGCTTATAGATTTTGGAGAATCGTTTAAGAAGTATCACTACAATAGACAGATGGCTATGTATGCTTGGATGTTGAGGTTATATGTGCAGATGAAGCACAATATTAAGCCATCTAGTCTGACTGCGAATATGTTGTTGGTATGTACTGTGCCAGATTATAGAGCTGGTATATTTAAAGTATCTAACAAGGAAATTCGTAAAGGTTTCTTAGAATTTAAAGATTTGCTGCAACGTGTAGCTTTTATACAACTATATGATTGAGTCATTTCTTATGGAAGCGTGGGAACCATCCTATCAAGATTTAGAGAACTACTATAAGGAGTATTTCAGTTTAGGTAATCTGAACTGTGATATTGGAAGTAAATTTGCATTAATTTCACTTATCTGTTTTCTTACTAAACAGGCGCGAATAAAGAATCCTGATGCTACTTGTTACCTCGTCATAATGAAGATTATTGACGGAGAAGAGTCGCAATATGATATGAAATTCATAAGGGGTTTATCTGTGGTATGCACAGATATGATGAAGCATTGCAATGAATTTCTAACCTTTGACTTGAAGTCCTCTAAAGCTATGGTTAGCAAGATTAAGGAAATTTTGAAAACTTGGCTACCTTTTTAATATGGAAAAGTTAGACCGATATTCAGCCAATTTGCAGATTCTTCAGTTACTATCCGAGCTAGTTGAAGCATATCCAGACTGGAGATTCCAACAAATCTTGCAAAATGTAGATATATCAACCCGTGATGGAAAAGATTTGTTTTATGAAGAGAGTGTGGATACTCTGAACACAATGAAGAAAAATCCAATAATTCGTGCGTCTGACCAATTTAACAAAATTTAATGGTCGAATGAGTTGCACAGTTCACTGAAAAGCACTATCTTTGTATCACATTTCGATAGAGAAATAGACAGATAATAATTCAAAATTTTAGATTATTTAATACTAGAATCACTTGTTCAGTTAAAAAATAAGTGGTATCTTTGTAATACAGAAACAAAGAGATTAGGACGTATGAAATAATGTTTAAACAATTTTTGAATTATGACAGCAACAAATTTTAAGACAGTAGAAGTAAAAGGTTTCACTAAGCAAGAAGCAATCTCCCAAGCACCATTCCAAGTTATTCGTGATGCAACCCAAGCATGGAAAGCTGCTGGTAAACCTGTTTCTGAGAAAGCACTAAAAGAGTTCTGCGGCGAATATCTAAGCAAGCACACTAAGTATGCTGCTGGTATTGGTTGTTCTATCACATTTGAGGCAGGTTCTGCTGATACACGTGAGCGTCCTTTCACTGTAAAGGATATTAAGAACGAGAAGGGTAAGAGAAAGTATAAGACTGGTTATCAAGGTATCAACCCTGCAACTGGTGAAATTCTTTTCACTAACTTCGAGACAAAGAACAAGGCTAAGGAAGTAGCTAAGGAATTGTACACTAAGAAAGATTACAAGGGTGACGTATTCTGCAAGTACATCAAGGATGTAGTTGAAGGTGAAGTCGGTGCTTTTGAAGTTAAGTACACTCCTTCTAAGAGTGCTAAACAAGGAACTTACATCTGCTTTGGAGTTGAAGCCTAATTTAGACTTCTACAACTTTAAATATCAAAGGGATTATCTTATGAGAATAAGGTAGTCCCTTATTTTTTTATAATAGATTGCGTACTATCAAGATGATGTATTTTTAAAGGCGTAACTGCTATCTAATTTTAAACATCTAGCGATGAAGGAACAAACTATTACAAAACTGATTAACCATCTTAAAACGGTATTGCAAGATAATGTCAGCATGAATGCTTATGCAGAGAAAATCGGCTTGCCTACAAGCTATTTCTGTATGAAGCGGAAGGCAGTAGAACTGGCTAAACAAGCTGGAACTATAAGTGAGGAGAATTACAATATTATTATGGATTTGTTCAGCCAAATTGGCAATAGACCAAGAATAAGAATTTCTAAAACGGAATCCACTCCAGACTTATTTGAAGGAACTTATAATGATTCAGAAACTGACGATGCATCTAAAGTTACCGTTGAGAGGGATGATTCAGGGAAAATAGTTAAGTATTTATTTACCATCTATGTTAGAGACAAGCAACCAATTCTAGGTTCGTTCGGAAGGGATGAAATGAATATGGTTTATCGGTTATATTCTAACTATGGAAGTGGTATTACACAAAGAGAGGTATCTCGATTCTTCCCAGAATATTCCTTAGTAGACTTTAAGAGAATACTTAGGGCATTCAACATTACTAAGGCTTCTGCTCCTTTTGCTCCACATGTTATTGAGGAGAATGGAAAGGATAAGCTAATGGAGATGCAATTCAGGGAGAAAGAAAATGACTTCCTAAGAAGTTATGAAGCTGAGAAAGTAAAATATACTGAAACCCAGCTCAGAAAATATATGAAAGAGAATCAAGAGTTAAAAGACCAACTCAGCGATTTCTCTGGATTATTAGAAGGAATTGATATATCTGACCTACATAAATATGTACCTTCGGTAAATAGTAGGGAAGATAGAGATTTAATTGTCTGGTTATCTGACATGCATATTGGTGCTTCTGTTTCTGGATATTCCATTTATTCTAATGAGTACAATGAAGAGGAAATAGAAGATAGGCTTAATAAGATACTTGAACAATTAAAGAGAGAAGCACTAATGTTCGGCAACTTTAGAAATGTTGTTGTTTGCAATTTAGGTGATTCTCTGGATGGGTATAATGCTCAAACTACCAGAGGTGGTCATACACTGGCTCAGAACATGAACAATAAAGAGCAACTTACCTGCTTTATAAAGGTTATGACCAGCTTTATGGATAATATGGCTACTGAAATTCCATGTGCTAGCCTAAGCTATTATTGTGTAGGAGAATCTAACCATGACGGAGATTTTGGATATGCGGCTAATGTAGCTCTGGATTATATTCTTAAGAGTATGGACATTGAGTCTACAATATTTGACAAATTCATAGGAGAATTTACAATGGGTAACACTACCTATGTATTATGTCATGGTAAGGATAATAAGGACATGTTTAAGAATCTACCTCTTACCTTAGATATTAAGACTGAGAACTTTATCAATGAATATCTTGATAATAAGGGAATTAAGGGTAACGTAGTCTTTGTAAAAGGAGATTTACATCAATCTGCTACTACCTATGGTAGGAGATTTACATATAAATCTGTAAGCTCACTATTTGGTAGTTCAGAATGGATTCACAAGAATTTTGGAAATACATGTTGGAGCTGTGACTATTCTATTG
>OGMQ01000652.1_pt1 | contig 21528 bp, 17 predicted proteins | sample 1573291 | NCBI WGS metagenome assembly OGMQ01 (sample SAMEA2582008, study PRJEB24529) | metagenome | biome: Human gut stool | place: China | collected 2011
CCACTGACATCTGGCAAGATGCCCCAAAAATCATTAAAAATTTTTACAGAAATCAGACACGAAAGGGTAGAAGGTCGGGAAACTTTCTGCTATACTGAAACTATGAGCGCACTGCGCCCGACAGAAACAGGAGGGGATCTTATGCCGTCAACTTATGCGCACCGCCGCTTCGGCGCGGATGTTCTGCAGCAGCTGCCCGCAGCCCTGCAGGATCAGATCGGGAAAAACCGGGCCCTGTTCGACGTGGGCCTGCACGGGCCGGATCTGCTGTTCTACTATCATGCAGCCAAGTCCAGCCCCGTGAGTGCCCTGGGCAACGCCATGCACGAGCAGCCGGGCCGGGTGTTCTTTGAGCGCGCCCGGGGCGTGGTGCGACAGGCAAAGGACCGGGACGCCGCGCTGGCCTATGCGCTGGGGTTCGTCTGCCACTTTGCACTGGATCATTGAAGTCGGAGCTATTTTAGTTCCATCAGGCGCTGTGGCTCCCAGATAATAGTTTGCAAAACGACCGACATATTCGCCATTTGTATTGGTTACGGCTGCGTTCTCACCGCGCAAAGCCTGATATTCCAGACGGGCACCATAATACAGGTTCAACTTATCTGTGATATCCCAATCATGCGTAAAGTAAAGAGCCAGTTTGTTTTCATGGCCTTTATAATATTCAGAAGCATTCTTGTTGAAATCATAGTAACAACCGCTTCCGGCATAAGTGCGGCCGGAGTATGTTGCGTAATCAGCATTATACAAACGCACCGGATAACTTCCATCCATCGGAACTGACTGGTCATACATGGTTGTAGATGAGGTATAGTCTACATCGTAGTACCATTCATTCAGGCCCAGTCGCCAGGTACTGTTGTTTACCTTTCTTGACAACTCTGTGGTAAACATGAAGGAATCGATAAAGCCACGGTTCAGACAAGACATACGGCTCTGTACATATTCACCGGTGTATGGCTGCATGCTGCCGTCAACGGCTTCATACAAATAATTGATTCCGGCTTCATTCTGATCAAGCGACATCGGAGTCTGATAAACCAAAGAACCGAGTGAATGATCATATTTCATTACTGTTTTCCAGTTCAGTCCGTTGTCCCAGGTGTAATTATTCATCAAAGTAAATTCACTACCCCTGTTCTGGCTGGCATCATACAGATTGGTCTTCTTAAGTTCACCGGTACGCATGTCGCGATAAACCATCTCATTGTCAACCGGCAAATAAGAAGTGGTACCCAATGCAAAATCACCAAACTCACGGACACTACCGTCACCTACATAAACGAAAGGAGCTGACTGTGTAGCGTAATTATATACCGGATGGCTGTTGCTGTAATGATAGATGGCTGTCAGTTCACCCCGGTTGTCATTATACTTCTTCGTAAGAGCAAACTTATAGATCTGCGTACGATCCTGGAAAGGAGTAGATTTAATCTTAAAGGTTCCCGGATCAAAATCCTGGTAAATACTTCCACTATAGAACCAGTCCTTGGCAAGGCTTCCGTTCAAGTTCAATGAAACCTCCTGCATTCCAAAATGATTGGTCTTATAGTTCAAGGTACCATGAAAGCCTTTTTCTCCAAGTTGAGTAAAAGAATTGACTGCATAACCGATGTTTCCGGTAGTAATGGCAGTTTCTGAAATCTTCAGCAAGCCCACATGACTCAAGCTGGCATCTGCGCGCCAAAGAGAATTGACCGAATGCGGATTCGTGGCATAAGTAACCGGAATTCCATTCTCCAGGACATTGACATCTGCAGAAGGAAGGCCGATCTGAATTTCACGGGGACCATTGGCACTGGTTGCATTCAGCATTACATTACGATTGCCTTCTTCTTTAGAAGTAGAACCATCTTCACCTTTGGAAGAATTGTTTTCTTGTGCATATCCATTCACACAAGCTAAAGCGAGCAGCAATACAACTGCTTTCATACGATTCATTTGTTTACTTTCTGACTTCATAGCATTAAAATCTTGCATGAGTTAATACCAAAGTTTTTTGTTTGCTGCGAAATTAGAAAGTCTCTCTTTTTCAATATAAAAGAAATGTTTCATAAACTATCAGGAATGTATCAGTGTAACATCCCTGATAGTTTATGAAACATTTCTAGCAGTCTTAAAAATGGATTCAGAACGCTTCTTTACGTTTCTTACAGGTGGCTATCAGCCAAATACCCAAAAGGATCAACGGAACACTCAGCCACTGTCCGATATTCAAAGTCATTCCAATTTCTTCTGCAACCTGAGGATTCTTCATGAATTCCAGTCCAAAACGTGCTCCAAAGAAGATCAGCAAAGAGACACCGGTTATCAGACCAACGTGCTTCTGCAAATGATATTTGCGATACATCACCGTAGAAGTAATCAACGCAACCAGACAATAAAGCATCTCATAGATCTGAGTAGGATGACATGGCAAAGCTTCTCCATTCTGATTATACAACTCTTGCCACTCACGCGAGCGAATAAATTCAAATCCCCACGGAAGCGTTGTAGGGAAACCAAAGATTTCAGAATTCATCAGATTCCCGAAACGGATACACATACATACCACTGCTACCGCCGGAATCATACGGTCGAACAACCACCAGACACTCTTTTGGGTAACTTTCTTAGAATACCAGATCAAGGCCAATATCAAGGCAAAGACACCACCATGACTGGCAAGTCCGCCCTTCCATATTTTCAGAATCTCCAAAGGATGGGCACCATAATAGTCCCACTCATAAAAAAGACAATGTCCCAGTCTGGCTCCCAAAACACTGCTGACAATACAATAAATAAATAATTTATCAGCCCATGCATCCGGATAGCCTTCTTTCTTGAACAAACGGGAAACCATTTCATAAGCCAATATGAAACCTAAGCCCCACATTAATCCGTACCAACGGATTTCCAAAGGTCCTAAATGAACCAGCACAGGGTCCACATCCCAGACAATATTCGCAAACATCATTTTTTCCTTTTTATTATTTACCTGTTTGCAAAGGAAAGAAAAAAATAGCGATCTGCATAAACTTTCAACCGTTAAGTTTTTATTTTATATCTTCTTATCCCCTATCAGTCATTAATTGTCCTTCACAGCAATAAAAAGAAATTGCCCGGCACACAAAAGCATGTCGGGCAATTACACCTTTATATATAAAGGGATCCACTTGACAGATTATACCAGATGAGCAATCAGCTCTTCACGGTCTCCTTCCAGCAAGTCAATAACCGGAACTTCAATCATGGTATAGCATCCTGGTTTCTGACGCATAGAGGCACGGGCTACACAAACCAACACCTGAGCTGTAAGAGCCGGATTGTTGATCTTCATATCGAATTCAAACAACTGATTGTGAGTTTTGCCAGAAACTCCCTTACGTACCAGATTCACACCATGTCCTACATCGTTCAGATCGTCAACGCAGGGAACCTGAATAACATGAGTTTCATCGTTCACAAAATAAGCATCAGACTTAATAGCAGCCTCAACAGTCTTGAAGTCTGCACCCTCTTCCAGTTCTACATAAACCATACGGCGATGAATGCCTGTACCTACAGGAATAGTCATGGACAAAGCATCTTTAACACCGGCAATCGCGCGGACAGCTACAGAGTGTCCCATACTGCGACCCGGACCAAAGTTTGTATAAGTAATACCTTTCGGAGCAATAGCCTGCAATAAAGCACGAACTACTGAGTCGCTTCCCGGATCCCATCCTGCAGAGATAATAGACACGGCATTGTGTGCTTTGGCAGTTTCATCCAAAGAACGGTGCAGAGAAGTGATCTGTGTATGAATATCAAAACTGTCTACAGTATTGATACCCAAAGCAAGAATTTCCTTAGCATACTGTTCTACACTACGGGTCGGAGTTGCAAGAATAGCAACATCAACATCCTGTAATTCCTTGATATCTTTTACGACAGGATAATCAGCCAGTTCTGCAGGTTTATTTTCTGCACCATTCCGACGAACGATACCAGCAACCTCAAAATCAGGAGCAGCTTCCAATGCTTCCAGCGTAAACTTTCCAATGTTTCCGTAACCTACTACGGCAGCTCTAATCTTTTTCATATTCTGTTGTATATTTAATTATTGTTCTTTCGTTTTACGTTCGCAAAGTTACACAATTGAAATCATTCCAAACAAGCAGAAAGCAAAGGAATTTGAAAATATTCGAGCCAAACTTACAAATTATAACTTTCTTATAGCTATTTTTGTATCATAATTACAATTTATCAGAAAAATATGATTGAATATATTAAAGGAGAAGTTATCGAAGTTGTTCCAGCACAAGCCGTGATTGAGTGTAACGGAATAGGATATGCCATCAGCATTTCTTTAAATACCTTTTCTGCCATCCAAGGGAAAAAAGAAGTAAAGCTCTATATTTATGAAGCAATCCGCGAGGATGCTCATATCCTCTACGGATTTTATACCCGGCAAGAAAGGGAACTTTTCTTGTTGCTGATCACGGTTTCAGGTATTGGAGGTAACACGGCACGCATGATTCTCTCAGCGCTCAGCCCCTCTGAACTCTGTAATGTAATTAGCAGTGGTAACGACAAATTATTAAAAACCGTCAAGGGAATAGGACTGAAAACGGCTCAGCGAATTATTGTTGATCTGAAAGACAAGATTGCCTCTACCGGTATTGATACGGCGGCTCCTGTGACCTCTGTAATTGCATCAGCCAATACGGAAGTTTACGAAGAAGCTGTTGCAGCACTTACGATGTTAGGATTTGCACAGGCTCCTTCACAAAAAGTCGTCGGTCTCCTGTTAAAAGAGGAACCGGATCTGCCTGTCGAAAAGGTGATCAAACTTGCACTGAAGAGATTATAGGAGATTCTATGGCGCTGATCGGGTTATCGGACTGGAAAAGTTTTCCGGTCTGCGAAATTTAACCAGACTTCAGAAGAACTTTCCGGGAGAAGCAATTGTTTATTATGTAAATAACCTTTAAAACCAATAATTATGACACATAAACTGCCTACCCTTCCTTATCAAATGGAAGAACTTGCTCCACTCATGAGCCAGGAAACACTAGAGTTCCATTATGGTAAACATCTTCAGACCTATATTGACAATCTGAACAAACTGATTCCGGGAACTCCATATGAGACTCTCTCTCTGGAAGACATTATCTGTAAGGCCGACGGAGCTATTTTCAATAATGCGGCCCAGACATGGAATCATACGTTCTTTTTCCAAACATTAACTTCCCATTCTGATGTCATACCTCAAAAACTGGATGCATTGCTGACCAGCAATTTTGGTTCAGCAGAAGCATTCAAAGAACAATTTACCAAAGCGGCACTTGGTCTGTTCGGTTCAGGCTGGGTATGGCTGGCTGCTGATAAAGAAGGGAAATTATTTATTCTCCCAGAATCCAATGCAGGGAATCCATTAACTAAAGGATATACTCCCTTACTGGTTATTGATGTATGGGAACATGCATACTATATCGACTATCGCAATCGACGTGCTGCATATATAGAGGCTTTCTGGAAACTTGTTAACTGGGAAAAGGTCGCTGAAAGAATTATATAAGCAAAGGTAGCCGAACAGGCTCCGGATCCAATAAGAAAAAGAGACCTTCTGCAGGATATATCTGATTACCTGCGGAAAGTCTCTTTCCTTATATATAATAATGTAAATCACCCCTGCCATTAAACAGGCCGGAGAGATCATTCAGCTGCTTCCCCTGCCTTTTCCTGCATTTTACGGGTTACAAACTGAATCTTCAGATTGGCTTCTTTCTGTTCTTTCCGGATTTCTTCCATCGCTGACAGAATTTTAGCGAGATCAACTATTGCCACAATAGCCTTCACATCACTGGCCGGCATGACCGTCCGATAGTTACGGTCTCCCATAAATTCCAGACGAATATTCTTCTTGTCCTGATTAGCAACAATAAAATCTGCCACACCTCCATCATTGCCAACTTTATAGTCTGCCTTCTCAATGGCTCTTCCCAAATCCGTCGTTTCATAGCTGTCCGAAGAAGACGGTGTTTCTGCAAACAAGTCTCCCACGCTCACTTTCACTGCCGTATGGTGGATATTGCCGCCTGCACAATAAATAGAAGTCAACGACATTTCTCCGGTTTCACTTACCTGTGCCCGCAAAAAAGAACGTCCGATATTCTTTTCCACTACTTGAGTCGGATAAAAATAATTACCGACTTCCTGATAAGCTGTATCTTTCTCCAACACATAATTTCCCTTGATGGAATCCAGAGAAGCTTGTTTCACAGCCATAACGCTATCCAGATAAGCCAACGTCTGCTGCTGCTCCTTCAGGTCTACTTGCTGCATCAGGCCAATAGCAGCCTTGCGCACCTCAAAAGCTTTCGGATAAAGGGTACGAATACTATCTATTTGCAATTTTGCCAGGCTATAATCCTCTGCGGCAAACGAAACTTCCGCCCGCTGAAACAATTCACTTGCTTTCTTCTCGTCACTGTTACATCCAGCCAGCGTCAAAGCCAGTGCAACAACGATTAATCCTAATTTTTTCATCTGCTCAAGCTTTTTTAATTTGGAACAAAAATACAATTAAATCTGTTTGATATCAGCAAGACACACTATTTTTTTGTAATTTTGCACCTCATTTAAAAGAAAAGGATGGAATTAAAAGAACACTTTACCAATAAAATATTTAGTCTTATTTCAAAGACTGCCGATGAGATGGGCCTGGAGTGTTATGCAGTAGGAGGCTACGTACGTGACATTTTCCTGAATCGCCCTTCAAAGGATATTGATATCGTGGTTGTAGGAAGCGGAATCGAAATAGCACAGGCGTTTGGAAAGAAACTGGGACGCGGTGCCCATGTATCCGTTTTTAAAAATTTCGGTACCGCGCAAGTAAAGTACCATGATACAGAAGTTGAATTTGTTGGAGCAAGAAAAGAATCATATAGCCACGACAGCCGGAAACCCATCGTAGAGAACGGAACGCTGGAAGATGATCAGAACCGGCGTGACTTTACGATCAATGCCATGGCTGTCTGTCTGAATCAGGCACGGTTCGGAGAACTGGTCGATCCCTTCGGAGGGATGGAAGACCTCAAGGAAAGAATCATCCGCACTCCACTGGATCCGGACATCACCTTCAGCGATGACCCCTTACGCATGATGCGATGTGTACGTTTTGCCACACAACTCAATTTCTATATTGAAGACGAAACCTTTGCCGCTCTGGAACGCAATAAGGAACGTATTAAAATCATCTCACGCGAACGTATTGCGGACGAGTTAAATAAAATATTGCTTTCCCCCATTCCTTCAAAAGGTTTTGTTGAGCTGGACCGATGTGGCCTGCTGGAGTTGATTTTCCCCGAATTAACAGCACTTCAAGGCGTGGAAGTCAGAAACGGACGTGCTCACAAAGATAATTTCTACCATACTCTGGAAGTGGTTGACAATATCTCAAAAGTGAGCAACAACCTCTGGTTGCGCTGGGCTACCTTATTACATGATATCGGCAAGCCGCGCACCAAACGCTGGGAACCTAAAATCGGATGGACATTCCATAATCACAATTTTATCGGAGAAAAGATGATTCCGGATATCTTCCGCAAAATGAAACTTCCGATGAATGAGAAAATGAAGTATGTGCAAAAGCTGGTGGGGCTCCACATGCGTCCCATCGTCATTGCGGATGACGTAGTGACCGACTCTGCCGTCCGCCGATTGCTCTTTGAAGCTGGAGACGACATCGATGACCTGATGATGCTCTGTGAAGCCGACATCACTTCCAAAAACGAAGCCCGCAAGCAACGTTTCCTTGATAATTTCAAACTGGTTCGACAGAAACTGAAAGATCTGGAAGAAAAAGACCGGATCCGTAACTTCCAGCCACCAGTAGACGGAGCGGAAATCATGCGGGTATTCAACCTGGAACCTTGCCGGGAAATTGGAAGCCTCAAAAGCTCCATTAAAGATGCAATCCTTGACGGAGTAATTCCCAATGAGCATGATGCCGCATTCGAATATATGCTGAAGAAAGCTCAGGCAATGGGACTGACTCCTGTCAATCTGCCCGAAACGAATGCATGATATAAGTTATAAACCGAATGCAGGAAAAGCAACAAGTACTCCTGCATTCGATTTCTTTCTTTTCTTCTTTTATTCTTGTAAATACAACCTTCAGGATCTGTTCCTTCCTATTTTAAAATATAAATAGAAAATCTTTTGAATTTTCCAAAATGTTTTCTCGTTATAAATTACAGTTATCCACTTTTACCCACTACAACACACCAGAGAAGGGATTTGCAGAATAAAAGTATTCCAATTTAGACAACAATCCCAAACTCTATTTTTACAGAATCATTTTAATAAATATCTTTGTATCGCTTTTCAAGGTAACGGAAGCGTTTCAAAAGGGAATGCCGTGAAAATCGGCAACAGTACCCGCTGCTGTGATTCTTTAAAAGCCCAGACAAGGCCATGCCAGCCACTGTAAATAACCATTTATGGGAAGGCGTTTGGGGAAGAGATCAGTCAGAAGACCTGCCGGAAAAAGCAAATGACATGTAATGTTTCACCTTTTTTCAATCTCAGTATGAATTGTATGAATCTGAATGAAATCTGTATTATCAAGCGCGATGGAAAGCGGGAAAACTTTTCAGCCGCCAAAATAACCAATGCCATTGGTAAAGCATTTGTTGCTACTGGCCTGGAACATCAGGAAGCAATGATTAATGAAATCACGCAACGTGTCATCGAACACTTTGCTGAACCGACCATTACAGTCGAGGCTATCCAGGACCTCGTGGAAACAGAACTGATGAAGGTTCAACCGGAAGTAGCCAAGAAATACATCATCTATCGCCAGTGGAGAAATACGGAACGCGACCGGAAAACGCAAATCAAACACATCATGGATGGTATCGTTGCCATCGACAAGAATGATATCAATCTGAGCAATGCCAATATGTCGAGCCATACTCCGGCCGGACAAATGATGACTTTTGCTTCGGAAATTACCAAAGATTATACATATAAATACCTGCTTCCGAAAAAGTATGCAGAAGCACATCAGCTGGGAGATATCCATATCCACGACCTTGATTATTACCCGACCAAAACAACAACCTGCATCCAGTATGACCTGGATGATTTGTTTGAACGGGGATTTCATACCAAAAACGGAAGTATCCGGACGCCGCAGTCAATTCAAAGTTATGCGACACTGGCCACTATCATTTTCCAAACAAACCAGAATGAACAACATGGCGGACAGGCCATTCCTGCCTTTGACTTCTTCATGGCCAAAGGCGTACTAAAAAGTTATCAGAAGGCTGTCACTTCCATTCTTTCGTTCTTCCTTGAAATGAAAGGATACAATGTTGCTGAGAACGACGTACAGAAAACAGTCAACCAGCAGCTGACTACCATTATACCATCTGCAGAGATTCAAAAAGAATTTCTGACAACATTAAACAAAGAGGGATTCAACGTCAATGAAGACGAACTAAAACATATCCTCAACAAGGCCTACGAACGGACTCGCAAGGATACCCACCAGGCTATGGAAGGATTTATCCATAACCTGAACACGATGCATTCCCGAGGAGGAAACCAGGTGGTTTTCAGCTCCATCAACTATGGAACAGATACCTCAGCTGAAGGTAGAATGGTTATTGACGAATTGCTGAAAGCAACCATTGAAGGACTAGGTACACGCGGTGAAGTTCCTGTATTCCCGATTCAGATCTTTAAGATTAAAGATGGAGTGTCTTATTCTGAAGCAGACTATCAACGGGCCATGCAGAACTTCGATGCTGCATTGGAAGGCAAAATGACTTTTGAGACTCCCAACTTCGATCTCTTCTTAAAAGCATGCCGCACAACTGCCAAAGCGCTTTTCCCGAACTTCATGTTTCTGGACACACCGTTTAACCAAAATGAAAAGTGGGATATCAATGATCCCAAGCGCTACAAATACGAACTGGCAACCATGGGCTGCCGCACCCGTGTATTTGAAAATCTGAACGGAGAAAAAACATCTTTAGGACGAGGTAACCTGTCATTCACAACCATGAACATGCCACGTCTGGCCATCGAAGCAAGAATTAAAGCTGAAAATATTATAGAAAGCAATAATTCTGACGCAATCGAACAGGAAGCATGCAACCTGTTCCTGGAGTCCGGAAGAGAGACGTCCCGATTCATAGCCGAACAATTGTATACACGTTATCAATATCAGCGTACGGCACTTGCCCGACAGTTCCCCTTCATGATGGGCAACAACGTATGGAAAGGCGGGGGCAATCTGAACCCTAACGACGAAGTGGGTGATGTCCTCAATCAGGGTACTCTAGGAATCGGCTTTATCGGAGGACACAATGCCATGATGGCACTCTACGGTCAAGGCCATGGTCATAGCAAGAAAGCCTGGAATACTCTTTACAAGGCCATTGAGGTAATGAATCAGGTGGCTGAAGAATACAAGCAGAAATATCATCTGAATTATTCCGTACTGGCTACTCCAGCCGAAGGACTTTCCGGACGCTTCACCCGCATAGACAAACGGAAATACGGCATCATCCCCGGAGTAAACGACCGGGATTATTATGTCAACTCATTCCATGTGGATGTGAAAGAGCCTATCAGTATCGTAGAAAAGATCAAGTGTGAAGCTCCTTTCCATGCACTGACCCGGGGAGGACATATCACTTATGTGGAACTGGACGGAGAAGCCCAGAAGAATGTCAAGGCCATAGCCAAAATTGTCAAGGTGATGCATGATGAAGGTATCGGCTACGGTTCGATCAACCATCCGGTAGATACTTGCCACAACTGCGGATATAAAGGCGTAATTTACGACAAATGTCCTATTTGCCGGAGTGAAAACATCTTGCGCATGCGCCGTATTACAGGCTATCTGACCGGCGACCTGAACAGCTGGAACTCAGCCAAGCGTGCGGAAGAACATGATCGTGTCAAACACGGATAACCCCGGACACTGCATGTTAAACTATTTATATACATATCCAGAAACTATTGTCGACGGTGAAGGCATCCGCTATTCCATCTATCTGGCCGGATGCCATCACCGTTGCCCTGGATGTCATAACCCGGAATCATGGAATCCTCAGGCAGGAAAGCCTTTGACTCCTGAAGTGCTTGAAGATATTATCCAGTCGATAAATTCCAATCCGTTGCTGGACGGCATCACATTTTCCGGAGGAGATCCTTTCTTTAATCCCAAAGAATTTCTCACTCTCCTCCGTGTCATGAAAGAAAGAACCGGACAGAACATCTGGTGCTATACCGGATATACTTACGAAGAACTGCAAGCAGATCCGGAACGAAGTCCGCTTTTGGAATATATTGATGTGCTGGTAGACGGACGTTTTGTACAGGCACTCTACTCTCCTTATCTTGAATTCCGGGGAAGCAGCAACCAACGAATAATTTCTTTAAAAGGTCCGGACAATAGTTTATCTTTTAACATTTGACGCATATTCAATGAATAGGGTTACGAATTAAGTAACTCTATTCTCCATTTCTTATCTCAGCAAGCTTAAAAGTATTCCTCAAAGCCTCTTGAAGAAGAGACTTCACCCAAAGACATGATTTAGATCAAGAAATACACTTTTAGGCGATATTCTATGCTGAACAACATTGTTTATTATAAAAAAAGCCATACCTTTGCATCGTGGTTGTGAAACCAAAGGATATAAAAGGTAACAAAAGGTATTAGATTTAAGGTTAAGATAAATTAAGGTATTAGAGATTTTAAGGTAAAAAAGCAATTTGGTAAAAGTAATAGGTTAAAAGTTTTAGAGAGGTATTAGCAAAAGGTAAAGTTTTTAGGATTCAAGTTGAAATAGGTTTTAGAAAATTGCTTTAAGGTAAATAGAAAAGAAGGATAACAAAAACACAACAACTAAAAAGATGATGAAAACACAAGAACCCTTTAAATGGGGGTTCTTGAGATGGCAGCGGATGTCCCAAAAACAAAGGACAGCCGTTTTTTTTATTTCTACCGCACGATTCAGCCCCAACGACCGCACGATCCGGAACAGGTTTATCCTTCCCGCATCGCGAAGCTGCGAGCGGAAAGGATAAAATGCTTTTTCCCATTAGCGACGTGGAATATCAACCGGCTTTTCATGCCAGCCTTTCAAATGATCGGTGAAGAAATCAACCATTCTCCAGTAGAAGTATTCATCCATATCACCAAAACCATGACGCTGTCCGGGCAACATCAACAAGTCGAAACGCTTGCCTGCACGGATCAGAGCATCCACTACACGCAATGTATTGGCCGGATGTACATTGTTGTCAATATCTCCATGAACCAGCATCAAATGTCCCTTCAACTGTCCGGCTATTTCCGGGTTTGTTGCAATCTTATAGGCAAATATGGTATCTCCCTGTTCTGTCATTTCCTCACGGACTCCATGATGAGTTTCACTCCACCAGCGATTATAGATACGATTATCATGATTTCCGGCACAAGATACGGCTGCTTTATAGAAATCAGGATATTGCAGGATCGCTGCTGTAGACATGAAACCTCCTCCAGAATGTCCATGAATACCAACGCGTGTCAAATCGATATATCCATAACGTGCAGCCAACTGTTCAACCGCAGCTACATGATCTGCCAACGGATAATCACGCATATTGCCGTAACCATAATTATGATACCATTTTGAACGGGACGGATGTCCTCCGCGCTGTCCCACTGTTATCACAATAAAACCAGCCTGAGCCAGACGGTCCGTACGGACACTCATACGGGTAAACGGATAGTTCACAGCCTCTACCTGCGGACCAGGATACACGTAATCAATAATTGGATAAACCTTTGTTGAATCAAAGTCAAAAGGCTTATACATCACTCCATAAAGATCAGTTACTCCATCTGCAGCCTTCACGGTAAAAGGTTCCGGGAACTGATAACCTGCTGCTTTCAATTGTGAGAAATCACTCTCCTGAATGGTCATAATACGACGTCCTTCCGAGTCTGTCAACTCTGCGCAGGGGATCGTATTTACCCGTGAATAGTTATCTACAACAAAACGGGCTTCGTCATCCATTTCTACTTCATGGAAATAATCACCACGGGTCAACAGTTTCAGTCCGCTTCCGTCTGCCTTTACACGATACAAATGCTCATAATACGGATTTTCACCGGCCTCACGTCCGCAAGCCACAAAGTAAATCGTACGGGTTGACTCATCGACTTTCACAACGCGTTCCACGTGCCAGGGACCTTCCGTAATCCGGTTCTTCAGATTACCTTGCTCATCATAAAGATACAAGTGAGCCCATCCGTCCCGTTCACTCCACTGAACAAATTCCTTACCTCCCGCAAAGACATGGATCGGACGCGTTTCCTGATAGGTATTCATCCGCTCCTTTACAATAGGAACAATGGAGTCCTCACCTAAAGTATACGTGCAAACATCTATACGGTGCAAATCACGGCTGCTGCGTGTAAGGAAGAAACGGCGGTCATCTCCCTGCCATACCAAAGGACGGAACTCACTGTCACGTTGTTTCTGTTCTAACGGACGGAACTCCAGTCCAAGTGACTGATTCTTCCAGGCTGCCGTACGAATCTCCTTACGTGAGTTCGTAGTCATATCAAACAAATAAAGATGTTCTACCGGAGCTTCCATTTCTCCCGGCATTTGATATTTGTAGGTTTCCAGTGTAGGACGGGGACTAGCCACTGCATTAATCACCCACAACGGTTTTACAGCACGGTCATCAGAAACAACCGTTACAAAGTGTTTGGAGTCTGGAGACCATGCACCCCAGGCATAACGGCGTTTGCCATTGCAAAGTGTATCTGTATTCAACAAGCTATAAGGTATTCCATAGCCAAAATCCGGTGTTCCGTCTGTCGTCAGCTGAACTTCCACAATTGTACTGTCCTTTTCATCCTTCTGTGCCTTGCGATAGTCAGCAATGCTCATCTTATAAAGGTTACAATCCTTGGCATATACAACCGTTTGTCCGTCGGGTGATACGGAAGCCCATCCTTTCCGGTCAGCTTCCTTTTCCTTATCCGTCAAATGAGTCAGCTTCTGTGTCGGATAGTCATAAGAGAAATAGAAGACCTGCTTTTCTTTCTTATCCTTCTTGCTCTTATCATCTGACTTCTTGTCCTGAGAAGAAACAATCTCAAAAGTAAATGTACGTCCGTCTTCTCCAGCCTTCAAGTTACGGACAGGGATCTGACGGGCTTCGAAAGGATCCTGCACAATTTCCGTCAGTTGAGCTGCCAGTTTCTCACGGTCAAAAAGTAGTTTCTTTGTACGTGCAACAGGATCAACGACATACCAGAAAGTTCCTTCACTCGTTTTATACTCAAACCAGAAACAGTTTCCTTTTTGAAACCAGTGAGGATCCACCTTGGTAGAAAACAACATGTTCTTCAGTTTGGAACCGGTAAATTTCTCTGCCTGTAAATATTCGGGATGGCGTTCCTGAGCAGCTACCGGCATAAAAGCTGCCATACCTCCCGCAAGCAGAATGGTCAACATTAATTTTCTCATTTTCACTTATCTTGGTTTACAAATTATTGTCAGGCACAGAATCCCCGCAATCTCCAGACAGGCAGCTTCCTTGCTCCCTCTGACCGAACAAAATTACAAAGAATTCCTCTTCCTACGCATATATAAACAAAGCCTGCTCCTTTTCTGTCTCCAGACAAAAGGAACAGGCTTCATCAGCAATATATCAAGCTACTTTTAAGGATTTGCTCTGATCCATAAAACTGCCATTTTATTTACTCCTAAAACACAAAACGGAGAATGTCATTAAAATTGGCCCAGATCAACAGGCCAAAGAGCAAGAACATTCCTACCATCTGAGCATACTCAAGGAACTTGTCACTTGGCTTACGACGGGCTACAAGTTCATACAATAAGAACAGAACATGTCCTCCATCCAATGCCGGAATCGGCAGAATATTCATGAAAGCCAGAATAATGGAAAGGAAAGCCGTCATTGACCAGAAGCGCTGCCAATCCCAGACTTTCGGGAAAATACTTCCGATTGTTCCAAAGCCTCCCACGCTCTTGGCTCCTTCTTTTGTGAATACATATTTCATATCATTCACATAACCCTTGAGGGTATTGATGCCCAAAGCGACACCGGCAGGGAATGATTCAAAGAAACCATAAGTCAGACGAGTCGGCTGATAACCCGGATTCATGGAATAGGCCAGTACCTTAAACTGGTCATCCGTTGTAACATTTACTGTATCACGTACTCCTGCCCGTGAATATACGAGCGAGAAAGATGCTGATGATTTCTGTTCTACCTCCGACCGCAAACGAAGTTCACCGAGCTGTTCCGTAAATTCATTCCAGGAATGCAACGGTGTTCCGTTAAAGGCAATCAAGGAGTCTCCCTTCTGCAAGCCGGCTTTCGCAAATCCTCCATCGGCCAAAACAGAATCGACAACATTAGGGATCAACATATCCACAAATGGAGGATCTTCCTTTGCAATCTCCAGCAAACTGATTTCCGGCATGAGAATCTGCTCTTTCTTTCCATCACGCAATACAACGACTTCACGTGCTTCAGCCAGGCTACGGAGCATATCAACATTATAACGTGTCAGCTCCTTTCCATTCGCACTGACCAGAATATCTCCGTCACGGAAACCGATTTCGCGCGCCGTTTCATTAAACTTCATTCCATAACTCATGTCTTTCAGGGCGATATACTGATCTCCCCAGGTGAACAGAATCATAGAATAAATAAACAAAGCCAGCAAAAAATTCATCAATACTCCCCCGATCATGACCAGAAGACGTTGCCATGCTGGCTTCGAACGAAACTCCCACGGCTGAGGCGGTTGCTTCATCTGCTCGGTATCCATTGATTCATCAATCATTCCTGAAATCTTGCAATAACCTCCCAAGGGAAGCCAGCCGATTCCATATTCAGTCTCGCTATTTTTAGGCTTGAACTTGAAAAGCGAGAACCAGGGATCAAAAAAGATATAAAACTTCTCTACACGAATCTTAAAAAGACGGGCAAAGAAAAAGTGTCCTCCTTCGTGAATGATAACCAGCAACGAAAGGCTAAGTACCAGTTGAAGGGCACGAATCAAAAATGTTTCCATTCTACTCTTGTTTTACTTTTCTATTACTAATTTCTGATATTTTACTTTTAAGGACTATTTACTTTTAGAAAAAGAAGGTGCATTGATAACCAGTTCAGCTGCTATTCGACGGGTTTCTGCATCAGTGGCCACATAATCTGCGTATGTAGGTTCCTTAATAAACGGAACTTTGCTCATTGCCTGTTCTATGACATCACTCATACCCAGGAACGAGATACGATCCTGCAGGAAAGAAGCCACAACTACTTCATTGGCCGCATTAATGATACAAGGCATATTTCCTCCCTGATGAAGAGCTTCATAAGCCAAAGCCAGATTACGGAAGCGTTCTGTATCCGGAGCTTCAAAAGTCAGCGTATGACACTTCACGAAATCCAGTCTTTCTCCGGAGAGACTCTCGCGGACCGGATAGGAGAATGCATATTGAATAGGCAAACGCATGTCCGGAACTCCCAGTTGGGCCTTCACGGCACCGTCAGCAAATTCTACCATTGAATGAATGACAGACTGCGGATGAACGACAACCTCTATCTGCTCAGGGCGTATGCCAAATAGCCAACGTGCCTCGATCACTTCAAAGCCCTTGTTCATCATAGAAGCAGAGTCAATGGTAATTTTGGCTCCCATACTCCAGTTGGGATGTTTCAAGGCTTGTTCTTTGGTCACAGTTTGAAGCTGCTCCCTGGTAAAGGTACGGAAGGGACCTCCTGAAGCCGTCAGAATCACTTTACTAACCGGATTTCCGGGTTCCAGACATTGGAATATTGCAGAATGCTCCGAATCAACCGGCAAGATCGGTGTATGATATTCTGCTGCCAGAGCATTGATCAGTTCTCCGGCAACCACCAGTGTTTCCTTGTTTGCCAAAGCAATGGCCTTACCTGCCTTAATAGCATTGATAGTCGGTCGAAGCCCCGCATATCCTACCATTGCGGTCAATACAATGTCAATTGGACCTGATTCGACAACCTGACAAAGGGCATCCTCTCCGGCATAAACCTTAATCGGCAGATCGGAAAGAGCTTCTTTCAGTCTGGCATATTTATCCTTATTAGCGATTACAACAGCTTCCGGATGAAACTTACGGGCCTGCTCAGCCAGCAAATCCACCTGGTTATTAGCTGTCAGAACATACACTTCATACAAGTCGGGATGTTCGGCAATCACTTCCAGCGCCTGTGTCCCGATTGATCCTGTAGAACCTAATATTGCTATTTGTTTCTTCATAACCTTTAAAATACTACATATTTAGCCGGATTGACAGGGTTTCCCTTATGCCACACTTCAAAATGCAGATGAGGAGTGTCCTTTTCATTGCCACTTTTACCTACCAGTGCAATGACTTCTCCCCCTTTCACCTTGTCACCTTCTGTTTTCATCAATGAACCACAATGTTTGTAAACAGTCACAAAGTTTTGTGTATGTTGAATCTGGACTACATAACCGGCATCTGCCGTATAAGTAGCCAGAATAACTGTACCATCCAATGCAGCTACTATACTTTCATTGGGACTGGCTGTCAGATCCACCCCAAAATGTTTCCCCTCCGGATTAAAGTTTGTCGCCATTACTCCACGAGTAGGACGTCTGAAATTCAATCCGATGGCGCTATGGGCATCGTTGACAGCCGTCAGATTATAACGCTCACGCTCTTCATACTTTTTACGAAAAGCATCTTCTTCCGCAGTCCGTTCCATCAGTTCCTCGGCACGCTGGTTAGCCAGCGAGTCTATGGACTTGACTGTGTCAGCCTTTACCTCTCCGCTCAGAATATCACGAATGTTCATAATATAATGGTTTTGACGAGCCAGAGCTTCCTCCAGAGAATCCGCACGGAGCGCATTGGTCACGACTTGAGTACGCAACTCGCTGTTCATATATCCGGGCAGATAGTTGCGCAAGGGAGTAAAAGCAATAATGGATGCGGCAATCAGAAATATGACGGTCGATGCAGCAAGCAAGACTGAAAGCCCGTTAAGCTTCGACACATGAATACCCACTACCTCTTCCAAGGTATTCTCATTGATAATAGTCAGTTTATATTTAAACTTGATATTATGCCAGAATGCTTTACGACCTTTCCTTTTCATATCAGTACCTTATTAGTTCATTCACAATCCGTCAGTCCAACAACCCGTCGGGAATGTCCACCTTGAGAATCTTCTTCTTGCGGTCAATATCAAGAATAAACTCTTCATGAGCCGGCAACAGAACTTCCTCATCTCCGTTTTCGATGACAAAAAGCACATTCATGGTAGCATCATCCACATCAACGACTGTACCCAGACATCCGTGATGAATATCCTCTACCCGAAAGCCTATAAAATAGTTCCACGACGAGATTTCCTCCTGATCATCCATAAACTTCACGGGATAATAAACCTCCACATTGGTCAGGGTCCGTGCTTTTTCAGTTGAATCAATCCCTTCAAACTTTACCAAAGCGACATTATCCGAACGGAAACGATATTCTTCGATAAAGAAAGGAACCAAAATTCCATCAAGCAGAAGAACCAGATAATCGCAATCCTCCACCCGGTCAAAAATATCGTCAGTAAAGGTAAAGGATACTTCTCCTTTCACCCCATGCGGTTTATTGATAATACCGATCTTAAAAACTTCCTCTTTCTTAATCATACCTAAATGAATTAAGGCAAACGAGTGATTCGCGCACCCAATGCAGTGAGTCGCTGTTCTATATTCTGATAGCCGCGGTCAATCTGTTCGATGTTGTGTATCCGGCTTACTCCGTCAGCACTCAATGCTGCAATAAGCAAAGCAATTCCTGCACGGATATCCGGAGAAGTCATGTTTCCGCCTCTGAGGCAGAAATTACGGTCATGACCGATCACAACAGCTCTGTGAGGATCACACAGGATGATCTGTGCTCCCATATCTATAAGTTTATCAACAAAGAACAGACGGCTTTCAAACATCTTCTGATGAATCAGCACACTTCCCTTCGCCTGAGTGGCCACTACCAGAATGACACTCAGCAAGACAGGTGAAAGTCCCGGCCATGGGGCATCAGCAATGGTCATGATAGATCCATCAATGAAAGATTCAATCTGATAATGTTCCTGTCTGGGAACAAAAATATCATCTCCCCGCTGTTCCAGCTGAATACCCAGACGACGGAAGCTGTCAGGAATAATCCCCAGATTCTCATACGACACATTACGGATAGTTATCTCACTGGCTGTCATTGCTGCCATACCGATGAAACTACCTACTTCAATCATATCGGGCAATACACGATGTACACAGCCTTTCAGGGAAGTTACACCTTCAATTGTCAGCAAATTAGAGGCGATACCCGAGATACGTGCACCCATACTGTTTAACATTCGGCAAAGTTGCTGAACATAAGGTTCACACGCTGCATTATAAATTGTAGTGGTACCTTCAGCCAGAACAGCTGTCATAATAATGTTGGCCGTACCTGTTACGGAAGCCTCATCAAGCAGCATATAAGCTTCTTTCAGATGATCTGCCTGAATACGGAAAATACCTCTGGTTGAATCATAAGTGAATTCTGCTCCCAGTTTACTGATACCCAGGAAATGTGTATCGAGACGGCGACGGCCAATTTTGTCTCCTCCTGGCTTGGAGATCAGTGCACGTCCGAAGCGGGCCAGCAACGGACCAACCAGCATGACGGAACCTCTCAGCTTTGAGCAACGCTGCAAAAATTCCTGACTCTCCAGATAGGCCGTATCCACTTCATCTGCACGGAAGGTATAAGTGTCTACTCCCGTACGGGAAACTTTGACTCCCATATCCCGCAAAAGCTGAATCAGATTGTTCACGTCGAGAATATCAGGAATGTTCTCAATAGTCACTTCCTCACTGGTGAGCAGAGTCGCACACACCACCTGTAGTACCTCATTCTTAGCTCCCTGAGGAACGATCTCGCCCTGAAGCCGATGTCCTCCTTCAATCACAAATGATGCCATACCAAACCAAGATTTGATTATTCAATTAATATTTCTTTTTCTGTGAACCTCCCATCTGCTTTTTACGCGGGATGAAAGGACGCTGTTCTGCCAACCGGAAATCAGCAGTCGAGAGCTGTACCTTACCGTCAGCAAGCAAGGAAAGATCATCAAAAATCTTCTGATCTTCCACACTGTCCTTATTCCAGTTCAGGTAATCTCTTTTCATATGACTGGCTACAAGGAACAGCAAGCGCTGCTTCTCTTCACCATCGGGCATGTCTGCTGCGGTCTTTGCCAGATCTTCAATAAAACGGCCGTAATGACGGAACCGGATATTCTTTTGAGGATACGACAAACGGTCAGGTTTCACTTCCAGGCTTTCTCGCTTTACGACTTCCACAGGATAGTCGATATCCAGTTGAAAATCCGACATAATAGCCAGATGATCCCATAATCTTCGATTAAAATCAGCCGAATCTCTCAGCGCAGGAAACATCCCTCCCATAATATTCACTATCGTGCGTGCACACCGTTGGCGCTCTTCACGATCTTCAATGGTCAGCGCATGATCTACCATGTGCTGTACACTTCTGCCATATTCAGGCAACGGAAGCTTGCGTTGTTGTGTATTATATTCCATAATGTCTTGATCCGTTGTTGTTCATATTCATTAAATCAGCTTCTTAGGTTTTGAAGCCACGAATTCTTTGAGATAAAATGGCTCAAAGTAAGCTACATCCCGAAATTCCTCACGGGCTATCGCTTTTTCAGCCAGAGGAAACATCCAGCGAGCCAGCGGACGGATATCATCTACGAAATGAGCATTCGGATGTGTCAAGGCTTCACGGCATTTACCAGCTCCGTTCCCGAAGAAGTATACCGGTCCCCGTTCCAGAAACTCCAGATAAGGATTCGCACCCGGTTCAACGATATCAGCACCGGCAGGGCGTAAAGGATGTAATGCACGGTCGTATACAGCTGCATATACTTCTGCACGTCGGGCATCGATCATCGGGCAAAGCATCGCGTCATCTTCCAGATCTTTTCCCAGCAATACCGGTACACACATCACCTCAAGAGTAGGAAGTCCCACCAACGGAACATTCAGTCCGAAAGCCAAACCTTTAGCCATCGAAACGCCGATTCGCAATCCTGTATAAGACCCCGGACCGCAGCTCACTGCTACAGCATCAACAGGTAAAGCATGACTATCGGCAAAAGACATAGCCTCGTCAACGTACACTCCTAACAGTGAGGCATGTGACGGACCGTCAAAGTTTTCTTTACTAAACACTGAAGCCCCATCATGGCTCAATGCAACGGAGCATGTTTCCGTAGATGTTTCTATATGCAATATGCAGGACATAGCTTGATTCTTTTTTATATTATGTAGGGTGCAAATATACACTTTTATTTGCACTTAATTTCCATAAAATGGTTACTTTTGCAAAAAAACACATTAGTTATGATACAATCAATGACCGGATACGGCAA
>OGMQ01000653.1_pt1 | contig 21526 bp, 29 predicted proteins | sample 1573291 | NCBI WGS metagenome assembly OGMQ01 (sample SAMEA2582008, study PRJEB24529) | metagenome | biome: Human gut stool | place: China | collected 2011
ACCTCCAGAATCGCACACTACTACAAATCTGAGGTGTCGGCAGTGCAATTGTTCCACGAAATTTTAAGGCTCCCACAAGTCGATTCAGCGCTCGTAGTGACGTGCTTAAAAAATTATTTTTGCATCACTATTAAAACGAATAGCACGAATTGCTAAAACCTATCAAGGGGAATGCGATATGATTCCCCTACACCAACGAACGAGGGAACACTCATGAAACATTTGATTTGCATTGATACACCTAACAATGAACACACCCTGCACGGCATTGGAATGTTCAAAGGCCACTACATTACAGCTAAGATTCAAGATGACAAGCTGGATGATGGCGATCTGGAAATCACATCGAAAGAGATTAATCCGTACATCATGCAGAATCTTGGCAATAACGAATATATGGCCTACGGCTGCAATGCGGTGTATAAGCACATTAAGATCCGCAAACGCGTTGTTCGCGCATTCAAGAAAATTGCAATGAAACACTGGAAGATGAGCAAGAAAGATGCCGGACGCTGGGCGCGTAACGTTGCAGATTCATACTTCTACCGTAACGGCGAGTCATGCTACTTCCTGATCGATGAAATGATGGAAAATTATAGCGGCACATTCTGCCAAAGTGATTTTGACGCCTGGGCTGACTACGAGGTCGATTACTGGTAATAGCACGAATTGCTAAAACTTGCTCAAGGGTATTTGATAGAATGCCCTTCGTTGAGTTAAGCAACCAATCAGAGGAATAAATCATGGATAAAATTACCATTTGGGGCCAGACAATCAACCTGTTTCTCGGCACTCGCCGCGTAGCAATCTTTGACTTTGACGGAACACTTAGCGATGGATCTGGTCGACTTCACCTGCTACCGACAAAGGATTTGCACTTGACTGAAAGCTGGTCTGAGTTTAACCGAGCCGCAATCTTTGATGATCCTATTCAAAGCACGATTGAGGTGATGAACTCCATGTTTGCTGCTGGTTATCATGTAATAATTTTAACTGGGCGAAGCGATGAGGTTCGTTACGAGTCAGAGTTATGGCTTCAGCGTCACGGCGCACGATATGATTACCTGATCATGCGTCCGCACACCGATAACCGGAAAGACACAGTAATGAAAGAAGAGGCGGTGCTCGCGATCGGCATTGATAACATTCTGGCGGCCTTTGATGACTCACCGCAAATTATTCCATTATTCCGGTCGCTTGGGATAACCACTTACGCTGTAGTTGACTATGGCGATAACGTTCACAATCATTTAAAATCTCACGGGGTAGATGAATGAACCTGTACGAATTTATTGCAGCACATCCTGTACTGACAGTTATCATTCTGTTAATCATCAACTCCACTATCATCAATGTGGCAAAATTATTTTTAGGGAGATACTAACATGAAAACAGCCATCATTTTAAACGGCGCGCCGGGCGCAGGAAAAGACACTATCGGATGCATCCTGGCTGACACTTACGATCACATAGCTTTACGCAGCTTCAAAGCGCCAATGTTTGAGATTGCCCGGGCAATCCTGGGTGAGGCTAATTTCGAATATTTCATGTTCTTGTATGAGGACCGTCGCTATAAAGAAGAACCAGCATCAATCCTGAACGGTAAAAGCCCGCGCCAGTTTATGATCTGGATTAGCGAGGAAGTCATCAAGCCGCAGTTCGGAAATCGCTTCTTCGGTATGCGAGCGGAAAGCAAGGTGAAAGAGTCGCACTCCCTTTCGGTATTTACTGATGGTGGATTCAAAGACGAAGTCTTGCAGATGATTGAAGGTGATATCCAGGTCAAGCTATGTCGAATACATCGCAACGGTTGCAACTTCGATAATGACAGCCGAGACTATATCTACTTGGACGATATGATCGGGGTTAACGGTTATCAGGAATGTGACTTCTTCTCTGTCGAAGGTCATCCAGAAATTACCGCTCATCACATAGCCGCCACGTTCATCAATAAATAGCACGAATTGCTAAAACGTCGGTGGGGTGATTTGATATAGTTACCTCATCGACAACGAAGAGAGGAAATCGAAATGATGGTATCAACTGATAAGTTTTTCACTTGCACTAAAACTTCTGAAGTATTCGAACTGATTCATACTGATAACGGTGATTTCATGCATGACGGTTGCGACGTTTTCATTGTAGTGAGAGAAAGCGACTATGACGACGGGGTTTATTATAACCCGGCAGTGAACAGTCAGTTTTTTACACCGATCGAAGATGAAGGAGAAGAGGCGTGATTACGATTAACCTATCAGAGAAGCAAGCTCGTGAAATCCTTGATGCTATCGGCGATCAATTGCACGTAAAAGGAGCAACCGCTGAATTGCTTAACCAGATCGACAGGCAGCTTACACCAGTGTCGACGAATCAAGCTGAGTTTGCAGCCTGGAAAAGCGAGCGCATTACGCCAAACATTATCAAGGCGTGGAAGCGTAAGCACAAAAAAGAAATCAATGTTGAGGATTTATTTACCGATGAATTAAGTCCTTCAAAGGTTGCCAAATACCAGTTGCGATACATGGAGTCGGTTTGCAATCAGGTTTTAGATGTTAACTTCTCATTTGGTGGAGGTAAATAATGTTCGGTTTAAGCGAAGCGGAGTGGAATGTGGTAAAGCGTGCTGCGAAAGAATTAAACAAATTCGTCGGCGGCATGAAGAAAGAAGATCGCAAGAACGATAAGATCATGATTGATGTAATCTCGACTCACCACAAAAAGGTAGAGCTACTCATCGACCGATACAAGTTTGTCTGGACTGCCGGGTATATTGCCGGGCGCGTAGGTAACAAAGAAGGGGATTACGAATAATGGCTAACTTACCGAAGAAAGGTGATCAGGTTCGATGCATCACGTCACGCAATAGCGATGCTTTCTCAGCGGGGTGCTTGTACGATGTTGAAAAAGTAAGTAAAGCAAATAGACTCGTATATGTGTACGGCGACGATGGAAACCTGCATGAAATTGATTACCCGCAGGATATGACTAAGGGTCAATTTGAAATTAATGATTGACATACGTCTCTGAGCGGTGATAGTATTAATCCCGTAGACAAACGAGGCGCAATGAAGCGCAACGCGTGAGACGATTCTCACACTTCCAGCTAACAAGCTCGGTTGCATAGTGGTTAAGCAACGCCGCAGACCCGTAAGCGGCAACAATTCAAGAGGATTGCATGATGCAAAACACCAAAGACGAATCAGTCAAAATTGAAATTAAAGTAACTCGCAACGGTGAAACCACTCGTTATAAAAAACGATTAAATCCGGGTGAGGCTGTTATTGGTCGAATTGCTGGCGTTATGATTAAGGCGCAGGAAGATGAAGCGATTCAAAGTTAAATTAATCATTCGAAAGATGGGAATGTTTTGCCAGTCGTGCAAACAATCTTTCGAAACAGAATTATATGCAACCAGTCAGGCAGAAGCCATCACGAAAGCAAAGAAACTTTCTGGCGCTAATCTTGACACTCATAAAATAAACATCGAATTAATCAAGGAGATTTAACATGACCATTTTTTTATTGATTATTGCTGGTATCGTTATTTTTGGTGCTGGTTTGTTTGCTGGCTTCGCACTTGTTGCGGCAGCAATTGCGATGGACGCTAAGGATAAAACTGGTGTATGGCTGACCTACTCACCTAAGAAGGACCAATGGGAGATGACTGGCGACCTTGCTCACTGCTACTCTAAAGCTCAGACCCACCCTAAAGGAATTAAGCGACGATTGTCGTGATAATCACTAACCCGCTACGGCGGGTTTTTTTATGCCTGAAATATGGTAAAATAGCACTAAATGTTAAACGAAGAGGATTGATTTATGAGTGAACCTAAGAACGCTCCCGTAGTTCAGGGAGGTAATTTCAAAGAGCTATACAAGAAAAAGTTCGGCACTGTTCTTGCGAAGAACCGGGCAATGACGCCTGAGCAACTATTCGATCTGTCAGTTAAGTATTTCGAATGGGCTGAAGACAATGCGATCAAGGCGTCTGAGTCTGCCAGCTTCCAGGGTGGAGTGTATGAATCGCTTGTTCATAAGCCGCGAGTGTTTACGTGGGCCGGATACAGGCTATTCATAGGTGCAAGTGAGGCGGCGATCATTAAGTGGAAGCGCGAGGAAGAATACAGTGAGGTTATGGAGTTCGTGGAATCCGTAATCAATGAACAAAAATTCCAGCTTGCCGCCAACGGTGTTATTAACGCCTCCTTTATCGGTAAGGATCTCGGAATCGACAAGCCAGCCTCAATCAACATCGAAAACTCGGCAGCTTCAGCGTCTACCGCGGTCGCCACCACTGAGGACGCAATGAAAGAGGCTGTAAACAGTATTCTTGACATGCTTTAACGTTACGGGCGCGCAAGCGCCCATACAGGAGGCTTAATTATGATTCAATGGGAAGACCTTAACGCAACTCAGAAGTTAGCGATCAAGAAAATGAGCGAGGCCAATTTCGAAAAAATGATTCGGATATGGTTCCAGCTTATGCAGGCTCAGCAGTTCCAGCCTAACTGGCATCACCTTTATTTATGTCACGAAGTTGAGGAAATCATTGCAGGTCGACGCGGTAACACTATCTTTAACGTTACTCCAGGCTCCGGTAAAACTGAGGTGTTCTCAATCCACCTTCCGGTATACGCAATGCTTAAGTGTAAGAAGGTGCGAAACCTTAACGTGTCGTTTGCCGACAGTCTGGTGAAGCGTAACAGTAAGCGCGTCCGTGAGATTATCAGCAGTAACGAGTTCCAGGAGTTGTGGCCCTGCAAGTTCGGTACATCGAAGGATGAAGAGATGCAAGTTCTTAACGAAGATGGCAAGGTCTGGTTCGAGCTAATCTCCGCAGCAGCAGGAGGTAGAATCACAGGTTCGCGTGGTGGCTATATGATGCCTGGATTCTCTGGGATGGTAATGCTCGACGATATCGACAAGCCTGACGATATGTTCTCAAAGGTTAAGCGTGAGCGTACTCACATGCTATTGAAGAACACAATACGATCCCGTCGCATGCACAACGAGACGCCGATTATTGCAATCCAGCAGCGACTGCACGCACAGGATTCAACCTGGTTCATGATGAATGGCGGTATGGGTATTGAGTTTGATCAGATCTCAATTCCGGCACTTGTAACTGAAGAATACGGAAAGACGCTTCCTGACTGGTTACAGCCTTACTTTGAGCGCGACGTTTTGTCGTCTGAGTATGTAGAATTGGATGGAGTTAAGCATTACTCATTCTGGCCCAGCAAGGAAAGTGTGCACGACCTGTTAGCTTTGCGCGAAGCGGACCAGTACACCTTTGACTCTCAGTATCAGCAGAAACCGATCGCGCTTGGTGGCTCCGTGTTTAACTCGGAGTGGTGGACTTATTACGGAAGCAGCCTTGACGCTGATGAGCCAGATCCGGGTAAATATGATTACCGTTTTATCACCGCCGATACCGCTCAGAAGACAGGTGAGCTAAACGACTACACAGTCTTTTGTTTATGGGGTAAGAAAAACGATAAGGTTTACTTTATCGACGGCATTCGCGGCAAGTGGGAAGCGCCTGATATGGAGAAACAATTTACCGCCTTTGTGAATCAGGCATGGAGGCACAATAAATCAATGGGCGTGCTTCGCAAAATATACGTGGAAGATAAAGCGAGCGGAACGGGCTTGATTCAGAACTTAAGGAAAAAGACCCCGATCTCAATTACACCATTGCAACGTAACAAAGATAAAGTTACCCGAGCTATGGATGCTCAGCCAGTTATTAAGGCCGGGCGTGTGGTTCTGCCAGAAGAGCACCCTATGCTTGCTGAAATTATCGCTGAGCACAGCGCCTTTACTTACGATGACACTCACCCGCATGATGATATCGTCGATAACTTCATGGATGCGGCGAACATCGAATTGCTGACCATTGATGATCCTATCGAGAGAATGAAGCGACTCGCCGGGATGGTTAAGCGGTAATAAATGAGATATAATCAGGGCTGTCAATTGACGGCCCTTTTTATTGGAGGAAACATGAAAATTGTTAAGCATGATGGATATAACGATATCTTTAACGGCGGCGCGGACGGATCGCCTAAGCCATTCTTTATGTCTGACGCATCATATCACGTCGGTTCTTTCTACAACGACAACGCAACCGCGAAGCGAATTGTGGATGTTATCCCGGAAGAGATGGTGACGGCTGGTTTTAAAATGTCAGGCGTTAAGGATGAAAAAGAGTTCAAGTCTTTATGGGATAGCTACAAACTTGATTCAAGTCTGGTGGATCTTCTTTGTTGGGCGAGACTTTACGGTGGCGCGGCTATGGTGGCAATCATCAACGACAACCGGATGTTAACCAGTCAGGCAAGGCCTGGAGCTAAACTTGAAGGCGTCCGAGTTTACGATCGGTTTGCTATCACTGTTGAAAAGCGAGTCACCAATGCAAGATCCCCTCGCTATGGTGAGCCTGAAATTTACAAGGTATCCCCTGGCGACAATATGCAGCCGTATCTGATTCATCACTCAAGAGTCTTTATTGCTGATGGTGAACGAGTAACGCAACAGGCAAGAAAGCAGAATCAAGGATGGGGAGCTTCGGTATTGAACAAGTCACTGATTGATGCAATCTGCGACTACGACTACTGTGAATCTCTGGCTACTCAGATCTTGCGACGTAAGCAACAGGCTGTATGGAAGGTAAAAGGTCTTGCTGAAATGTGTGATGATGATGATGCTCAGTATGCCGCGCGCTTGAGACTGGCTCAGGTTGATGATAACTCCGGCGTAGGCCGTGCGATCGGTATCGATGCTGAGACGGAAGAATACGACGTTCTCAACTCTGATATCAGCGGCGTCCCTGAGTTCTTATCAAGCAAGATGGACCGCATTGTCTCCCTATCCGGGATTCATGAGATTATCATCAAGAATAAGAACGTAGGCGGCGTATCAGCGAGCCAAAACACAGCGCTTGAGACATTCTATAAGCTAGTCGATCGCAAGCGCGAGGAAGATTACAGGCCGCTTCTTGAGTTCTTGTTGCCGTTCATTGTTGATGAGGAAGAGTGGTCTATCGAGTTTGAGCCTTTGTCTGTTCCGAGCAAGAAAGAGGAATCAGAGATCACGAAGAATAACGTTGAGTCAGTCACGAAGGCCATCACTGAGCAAATCATCGATCTGGAAGAAGCTCGCGACACGTTGAGATCCATCGCTCCTGAGTTCAAACTCAAGGATGGTAATAACATCAACATTCGCGAACCGGAAGAAACAACCGAACCGGAACCGGGATTAGGGGAGAAGTTAGAAGATGAAAATTAATGGCGTTGCAACACAGTGGCGCTATCCTGAAATGAGCGAGCGCGCAATGTCGCGCTCCCTACAGGATGTAGCAGCCAAACTAACTGAAAAAATGCGTGACGAATTAAAGCTGATGAAATTTGACGCTACCGACGAAGATATAGATCAGACAGAAAGGTCATTGCTTGATTACGTTGAATCACTCATCGCTCCGATTATTGGTTCTCTATCATCCATTGCGCTAACGATCTATAAATTCAACTCTAAGCAGTGGCTGCGTATCGCTCGCAATGCTGGAGGAAAGAAGAATCAAGCCGTGATGCTACTTGCCCTGATTGGTCCTACCGCTGCCGAAAGCTGGTACTCAGGACAATATAATCTGTGGCGATCGCAGGTGACTACTTCTATCAGGAAATTTTCCGCCAACATGGTTACTGATTTCACTGATAAACTTCGTGCGGCATCCGGTCAGGGTAAAAGCAAGGATTTTGTAGTTGAACTGGCTAAGGAGCGATTTGGCGTTTACCGGAATTGGGCCAAAAACAGGGCGTCGGGAATTGTCGGAACCTGGAACAGTAGACTGATGCGGCAGCGCATAAAAGACGCTGGTGTCTCTTACTATTTCTGGCGCGGGGTGATGGATTTACGCGAACGTGAAAAACATGTAAGATGGGAAGGTAAGCGCATAGCGGTAGACTCCGATCACGTATTCCCGGGCGAGGAATACAACTGCCGCTGTTGGGCTGTTCCGGCATTCACATAAAAGAGAGGTTAAAAATGAAGGCAAAGCAAAGATTCGATTCCGTAAAGATCAAGGCGCACTTTGATGATAATGGTTTTTTGGTTGATCGCCCCATCGTGGCGCGAATCGGTGCTCAGGTTTACAAGACTCCGCACGGCGATCGCGTTGAGTTCCGTCCGGCGTCCGAAGTTTTCAAGCAAGACTCCTTGCAAAGTTTTGCGGGGAAGCCAATTACTGTTGGTCACGTAACGGTAACTCCGCAGAATGCTAAGGACGTTGTTGTCGGATCGTGTGCTGGTGCTGGTATTGCTTCAGGGGTTGGCGTTGAAGTTCCTTTGAGTATTTACAGCGACTACGCGATCAGCAAAGCTAAAGCTAAGGAGGCCGGGGAATTATCTGTAGGGTACACGTCGGTAGATATTGATAAGCCCGGCTGGGGTTCAAACGAGACTGGAGAATATATCTTCGAAGAGGATATGAAACAGGACGAAGCGCCGCCTGAAGGTTGGGTGAAATTCGACGCGGTACAGACCAATATCAAGGTCAACCATATTGCTCTAGTTTTTAAAGGTCGCGCGGGAATTGCTAAATTAAATCTTGATGCCGAGCAGGAGTTCCCGTATGATAATAACGTTCAATTAACTAACGAGGACAAGCAAATGAAAAAAATTAAGATCGACTCAGTTGATGTGGAAGTAACCGAAGACGTTGCGAACCATATCGAAAAATTAACCGCGCAGATTGCCACCATTCAGGGGAAAGCTGATGGCTTCGAAGCTGAGCGCGATGCGCTGAAGGTTAAGGTTGACTCCCTGCCGGAACTGGTTAAGGCCGAGGTAGAGAAGCAAAAAGCCGATGCCGCCGCACGCGCAGAAGTTACCGCAGTAGCAGAAACTGCAGGCGTCAAACATGATGGTCTTGATATCAAAGACGTCAAGATTGCCGTGGTTAAAGCCATGCTTGATAAAGATGTTAGTGAAAAATCAGACGCATATATCGACGCTATGTTTGATGTTGCTAAAGATTCTGATATCATGGCTATTCAGCGTAAAGCAGTAAAAGGCGACTCTATCGAAGGCGGCAAGCCGGAAGAGAAAAACGACGCCGCTCCTGTTACGCCAAATTCACGTTTAAGCAAAGTAATGTAAGGAGAAATATCATGGCACAGATTAACGCATCTTATCAGCGCGATATGGCGATCGCCCTTCCGGGTATGGTTGCGGATACCTCTAAATACAACGTTGACGGCGCTTGCGTCGTTAGTGAAGGGGGTAATGTTCTTGTTGGTGCTGCCGTCCAGGTTGTCGCAGCGCAAGCGGCTGACGGTCATAAACTTATTAAGGGTATGGAAGCAGAAAAATATCCTTACGGTGTGGCAATTCGATCTCATTGGCAGACTGTTAACTCTCAAAACCAGATGGTTTATGAAGAAGGCGGCGCAATCAATGTAATGACCTCCGGTCGAATTTGGATGCTTTCAAAATCAACAGATACGCCAATTTTCGGCACTGCCGTTAAACTTGATGTTGACGGTCAGGAAAAATCCGACGGAACAATTACTACTAACTGGACTTACGCTGGCGGCTTTGCCAAATATAAAGATATTCAGCTTGTAGAAGTTCAGTTGCATCAACTGTAATTAGCATTTAATATAGGGACTATCCTTTTGGATAGTCCTTTTTTTATGGAGAAATTATTATGGCTTACGAAAATTTGTACTTGCGTCCGGCGTGCCCGGGCAATCTTTCTGATACTTCAACCTATAACATTGATGGCGCTTGCGTGGCTCAAGGGGATATTGAGTTCGGCGCGGCGGTTCAGGTTGTCGGTATCGTTGACGGAATGAAAGTTGTAACGGCGCTTGCTGATGGCGGCACACCTTACGGCATTGCTTTCCGTTCCAAATATGAACACCTGAGCGGTAAAATCCTTGACGGTGAAGTGTGCAATGTCGTTTCTCACGGTCGTGCATGGGCGCTTACTTCTCTTGATGAAGCTCCTGGCTTGTTCTCAAAGCTAGAGTTTGGAACTGGCGGCGTTGTTACTGGTGGCGCTGGCTCTGTAGGTTGGACATTTGCTGGTGGATTTGTTAAGCATGAAGACGGGCATATTATTGAGGTCCAGGTGAAGCAAAATGCCTTTATTACTCCACCCCCACCGCCTCCGGTTGTTCTTGTTGACTCCGCAACGATTGCTACTAACAAGGCTAGTCCACAGCCAAACAATACACCTGTGCAATGCAGCGTTACCGTAAAACCAGATGACGCAACGGATAAAACTGGCGCATGGTCTGTTGATGCTACGAACATTGCAACTATTGATCAGGCTGGAAAGCTAACCCCTGTCGGAGGTGATGTGTTTGGAAACGTTAATGTGACGTGGACTGCAAATGATGCAAGTGATACTAGTGAGACAATCGCATATCGATTCGAAAAAGCTGTTGTTAACGTTACTGGCGCTGCTGTGAGCCTTGCTGCAGATTCTGCAACTGCTGGCGAAACCGTACAAGCCAGCGTGGCTGTAACTCCAGCGAATGCTACAAATAAATCTGGTTCCTGGTCTGTGTCTGATACTGCTTTAGCCACTGTAGATGCCGCTACTGGACTCGTGACCGCAGTATCTGATGGCGAAGTCAATGTTATCTGGACTGCCGCAGATGGCTCTGGTGTTAGTGGTCAGGCTAAGTTAACCATCGCTTCCGCTCCTGCGCCATAACACAAAAACACCTTGACGCTTTAACAAAAGGTGCTATTATTGAAGCCGTGAACACAATCACGGCTTTTTTATTAACTAAGGAGAAGTAATCATGACCACTAAAAAATTTGATGAAGCAGATAAAAGCAACGTTGAGATGTATCTGATTCAAGCTGGTGTGAAACAGGATGCCGCTGCGACTATGGGTATCTGGACCGCTCAGGAACTACACCGCATCAAGAGCCAGTCTTACGAAGAAGATTACCCGGTCGGCTCCGCGCTGCGAGTGTTCCCGGTTACTACCGATCTTTCCCCGACTGACAAGACGTTTGAGTACATGACCTTTGATAAGGTTGGTACGGCTCAGATTATCGCTGACTACACCGATGACCTGCCGCTTGTTGATGCCCTGGGTACTTCTGAGTTTGGCAAGGTGTTCCGTTTGGGTAACGCGTATCTGATCTCAATCGACGAAATCAAAGCGGGTCAGGCAACTGGTCGCCCTCTGTCAACTCGCAAGGCAAGTGCATGTCAGTTAGCGCATGACCAACTAGTTAACCGCCTGGTATTCAAAGGTTCCGCGCCGCACAAGATCGTGTCCGTATTCAATCATCCGAACATCACCAAAATTACCTCCGGTAAGTGGATGGATGGCGCAACTCAGAAACCGGAAACGGCTGAAGCGGAATTGACTCAGGCGATCGAAACCATCGAGACGATTACTCGAGGACAGCACAGAGCAACCAACATCCTGATCCCGCCGTCCATGCGTAAGGTGCTGGCGATTCGTATGCCTGAGACTACTATGTCTTATCTGGACTATTTCAAGTCTCAGAACGCGGGCATCGAAATCGACTCTATCGCAGAGCTTGAAGATATCGACGGCGCGGGTACTAAAGGTGTGCTGGTGTACGAAAAGAATCCGATGAACATGTCCATCGAGATCCCGGAAGCATTTAACATGCTGCCAGCACAGCCGAAAGACTTGCACTTCAAAGTGCCTTGCACCTCCAAGTGTACTGGCCTTACAATTTATCGCCCGATGACTATTGTCTTAATCACTGGCGTGTAATATTATAGGGGCTAACTTAGTTAGTCCCTTTTTTATTGGAGAAAACAAAATGGCTAAAGAAAAAACTGTTGTTATCGCAAACGTTGGTGTAGCTCTTCAGATGTTCCGCATGGAAGATGGAACTTTCGCAAAGGTTCTTCCAGATGAAGAGGTTACTCTCCCGGCGTCCGTTCTTGATTTACCTGGCCTGCGTTGCTTAATTGCTCGCGAAGAAATCGAAGTTAAAGACGACAGTGCAACCAACCGCAAAATCCGCGCTGAAATGGCAAAGATCACGAAGCCAGATCCGTGGGATAGTAAAAGCGTTAAAGAGCTTGAGGACGGCGGCGAATATTAATCATCAAGGCGCTCATGTAGCGCCTTTTTTTATGGAGGTAAATTATGAATCAAGAAACTTTAATTGCAGTTGTTGGGCAAATGCGAAAACTGGTTCCGGCGATTCGCAAGGTTCCAGACGAAACTCTTTATGCTTGGGTAGAAATGGCTGAGCTATTTGTATGCCAGAAGACCTTTAAGGATGCATACGTCAAGGCGCTTGCTCTTTATGCATTGCACCTTGCTTTCCTTGATGGGGCGCTAAAAGGTGAAGATGAAGATCTGGAATCTTACTCACGCCGTGTTACATCATTCTCCCTGAGCGGTGAATTTAGTCAGTCTTTCGGAGAGGTGACGAGCAACCAGTCAGGAAACATGATGCTTTCGACGCCGTGGGGTAAGATGTTCGAACAGCTTAAAGCGCGACGACGTGGTCGATTCGCATTAATGACAGGACTTCGTGGAGGATGCCACTAATGAACTACTCACAGATTGAAAGGATGGCTCGCAAAGGCGTGGCTTTCTTCACCGATCCGTCAAGACCTATGAACCTGATAAAGCAAGGTGAATACGGATATGATGAAAACGGATTCGAGATCCCACCGATGGAACAGGTTATTCCAATATCCGGCGCAACGAGAAGACCGAACGCGCGTGAGATTGACGGGGAAACTATCCGCGCCTCAGATATTTTGGGGATCTTCAATAATGATCATGAAATAAACGAAGGTGACTATATAGAGATTGATGGCATTCGTCATGTTGTCGTTGATGCTCGCCCGGTTCAGGCGTCACTGAAACCAGTTGCTTATCGTCCAGTATTGCGGAGGGTATCAGTCGGTGGCTAACTATCAGATTCGTAGATTTCAAGGTGAGATTGATGCGTGGATTAAGGCCGCTGAGAGCACGCTGGAGCACGCTATAGAGATATTCGTCAGAGATGTACATAGCGCCCTCGTTAGCCGCTCTCCGGTAGATACAGGACGCTTTAAGGGTAACTGGCAGATAACTTTTAACGAAATCCCTAACCACGCATTAAATCGATATGATAAAACTGGCGGCTTCGTCCGTAGCGAAGAGCAAGCAAAAACTTATGGCATGTTCAGCCGTGGAGGCGCGATAACCTCAGTTCACTTTTCAAACATGTTGATTTATGCAAACGCCCTTGAATACGGTCACTCACAGCAAGCTCCAAGTGGAGTAGTAGGTTTGGTGGCGTTGAGGCTGCGATCGTATATGGCTGATGCAATAAAGCAAGCAAGGAGACAACAAAATGCACTATGAGTTATCAGCGGCGGCGCGAGCCGCTTTTCTATCAAAGTACAGAGACTTTCCTCACTACATGGAAAACAGAAATTTCACACCTCCTAAGGATGGCGGCATGTGGCTGAGGTTCAACTACATTGAAGGGGATACGCTTTATCTATCCATTGACAGAAAATGCAAGTCTTACATTGCGATAGTGCAAATCGGAGTAGTTTTCCCTCCAGGATCAGGGGTTGACGAGGCAAGATTGAAAGCAAAAGAGATTGCCGATTTTTTCAAAGATGGTAAAATGCTTAACGTTGGTTATATTTTTGAGGGTGCAATCGTGCATCAAATTGTTAAACACGAAAGCGGTTGGATGATTCCGGTTCGCTTTACAGTACGAGTAGACACAAAGGAGACTTAATTATGCACTTACCAAATGGCGCACAAATTTTCGTGGAAAAATCTCGACAAGAAGCAGAGATTCAGGCCACTGCGGTTAGTAACGCAGCAAATCCAGTAGCCACAGTTGCAGCTGAACACGGTTTAGTTAAAGGCAATTGCGTTATTGTAACTAACTCAGTGTGGGGCAAGATGATTAGCAGAGTTCTGATTGTTACTGACTCCCAGGACACAGCTGTAACGCTTGCTGGCATTGACACCTCTGATACGCTTTCTTTCCCGGCTGGCGGCGCTACGAGCTTCGCAAAAATTACTGATTGGATTGAAATCCCTTGCATTCAGGAGATTGGTCAGGACGGCGGCGAGCAGCAGTATTACACTTATCAGTGTTTGTCAGACGATAAGGAACAGCAGATCCCAACGTTTAAATCTGCAATCTCGCTAACGTACACCTTCGCGCACGAATTTGATAACCCGATCTACCCGATTCTTCGTAATCTGGATTCTTCTGGTCAGGTAACTGCGGTTCGAATGTATGTACCGAAAGCTCGCGAGGTTCGCATGTGGGCTGGCATCTTGTCGTTTAACGACATCCCATCCACACAGGTGAACGAGATGGAAACGGTTGAATTATCCGTGTCCCTGAAAGGTGACTTCACATTCGTTTCCTCTGACATTGCATAGATTTGTTCTTAAACACCATCAATAGGGGGCTTGCGCCCCCTTCTTCATTTCTGTAAAATCATCGTATCAACTTTGCACTCTTTGCTTTTAACAAAAAGTGCTATTAACCAATCAGGAGATATATCATGGCTAAATTTAATTTCGTTCTTGGTCAACTTCCAGACTTCAAACTTCCAGTTACCTTCACCATGCCTAACGGTGAAGATGCAACGATCATTTTCACTGTACGCCACCTTTCCAGTAAAGAAGTTCAGGATATGTATGCCAACCAAGGGGAAATGAACGACAGCGAGTTCATTACCAAGATCGCGTCAGGATGGAACCTTGAAGAAGAATTTAACGAAGAAAATGCTCGAAAACTGGTCCAGTATTACCCGTCCGCAGCGTACAACCTTACAGCAACTTACATCAAGGCGCTCGCCGGACACCGAGCAAAAAACTAAAAAGGGCGGTTTATCTGTTATATCAGAAACCGCCGACAGAAGAGCAATTGCGATCGGTTGGCCTAAGTCTTTCTGACTATGAAGACGAAGAGCCGGAAACGATAATCGGCGATGCTGAAATGGTGAAGGCGTGGAATGTTTTTACGTCAATGCTCACTCAGTGGAGAAGTTCAGGCGCTGGCGCTTATGGTCTTGATTATAATGTTTTGCCTATGTTGTTTAAAATCTATAAAATAGAAGATGAAGAACTGGCATTGCAGGACGTTAGGATCATGGAAGCGAAAGCGCTTGAAATGATTGCTAAGCAGAACAACTAAGCCGCCGTTTGGCGGTTTTTTCGTATATAGGGGGTTATATGTTTGATAAGGTAGCAGGTCTGTCGCTTGACGTTGATGTGTCAACAGTGCAGCGCGCCGTCAAGTCACTGAAAGAGTTTTCAAAGGCCAACGACCAGGCCGCTGATTCTATGGGTTCTTTAATCAATGAGTCAGAGGTTGCAAAACAGAAGGCCAAAGAACACGCTGAACAACTCAAGCGCCAGAGAAAAGAGTATGAGGCCGTGGAGAAGGCAATCGATCCTACAGTATCAAAAATGGAAAGGTTGAAGATTGCGTCTCAGCAGCTTGACAAGCTATGGCAGCAGGGAGTCGTTCCAGATGAGACATTTTTCCGTTTGGGTGAAATGCTGGATCTGCAAAACGCAAAACTTGCTCGCAGCCGGGCTATGCTTACGGAAGAAGGTCAGGCGGCATTGCAGGAAGCGAAAGCAAAAGAGCAGGCGGCAGCACGAAGCAAGGCGTTCATGGATGCCCTGAATGGTCAAGTTAACGCGATCGGTAAGACTCATGCTGAGCTAATGGAACTGAAAGCGGCTGAGCTTGGTTTATCGAAAGAAGCAGCACCACTAATCGCAAAACTTAAAGATCAAGGCCGGGCTATGAATGCAGCAGGCATTAGCGCCGGGGAATACAGGCAGGCAATGCGAATGCTTCCGGCGCAGATTACCGATGTCGTTACGTCTCTCGCGTCCGGTATGCCTGTGTGGATGGTTGCCATCCAGCAAGGCGGTCAGATCAAGGACTCGTTTGGCGGGATCGGTAACACGTTTAAAGTGCTGCTAAGCTATATTAATCCAGTCACGGCAGGTGTTGGCGTTCTCGTCGGGTCGTTAGGTATTCTGGCTAAAGCTGGTTATGATTCGTACAAGTCAATTACTGATATGCAGAATGCACTCATTGAGACTGGAGGTTATGCAGGCGTCACGGCTAATGACCTTGATTCTGTTGCTCAGAAAGTTGCGCAGACAAGCAACTCAACCGTTGGAAGTATTCGTGAGATTGTAACGGAGTTGGCAAGTTCTGGTAAGTACACTCGCGAGCAGATCCAGAACATCACTAAGGCGACGGCTGAGTGGTCCGCAGCCACCGGAAAATCAGTAAGCCAAATCATTGCTGAGTTCGACAAAATCGCAAGCGATCCAGTTAAAGGTCTGGAGAAGTTAAACGAACAATATAACTTCCTTGAAAAAGGCCAACTGACATATATCGACACGTTAAGCAGGACGAAGGGTGAAACTGAGGCTGTATCTGAAGCCACAAAATTATTCGCCGATGTAATGGAAAAGCGAATGAAGTCTATCGCTGAGAACGCTACGCCTCTGGAAAAAATGTGGAACGATATTAAGCAGTGGGCTTCGGACGCGTGGGGGTGGGTTGGTGATCATACACTCGGGGCGCTAAACCTGATTATCGACGTTGTTCAGGGTACAGTGATTCAGGTTAAAATGATTCTTGCGAAGGGTGATGAGTACATCTCAAACTTTATCGCCTCAGCCATAAAGGCAACTCAGTCACTACCTGGAATGAGTGATTTCGGCGCTGATGTGCTGAAGGAACAGGAGAATATTGTAAAAAGTTCTCGTGACAACTACGATCAGTTAGCTTCAGAGCTTGATGCCATCAACGCCCGTGTTGAAAAAGGTGAGATGGGATACATTGAAGCAATGAAGCAGCGCCGTACTCTTGAAAAGCAGTATAGCCAGGAAACTAAGGACGCTATAAAGGAAGAAGCTGAAGAGATCGAAAAGCGAAACCGTGAACGAAATAAGCAGTCGAAAATTTTACGCTCACCTACAGAGCAATTCGATAAGGAGTTAATTTCACTCAAAGCGCAGCTTAAGGTTTTGCAGGAGCACAAGGAGATAGGGCAAAAGCTATCAGCACAGAGAAAGGCGCTGTTTACGACTGAGGCTACAATTGCCGTTCTTCGTGAAGCCAGTTCTAAGCGTCAGTTATCTGCGGAAGAAAAATCACTACTTGCAAACCAAGAGAAAGTTTTAGAGCTTGCTAAACAGAAGGCTGAGATCGGCGATCAGATTGTAAGGCAACAGCAGTTGAACGCCCTTACCGACAAGTCACTGAAGTTTGTCAATGAGATGACGGCGGCGACTGAGCAGCTTAACGCGTCACGCGGACTGAGTACCAGAGAAATGGAGCGACAAGCTGAACTAGCTAAAATCACCACTGATTACATCAACTCCGGCGGCGGCGAAGGGGATGAAAAACTCCAGAACATGATCAAGGCACAAAATGATTACTATGCTGCGGAAGATGCCAAGCGTGCTGACTGGTTGGCAGGTGCTGAAAGCGCATTTGCAGATTACGGCGATGCGGCAATGGATATGTACGGCAACGTTAACGAAATTGCATCAAGTGCTCTTAGCGGCATGTCGGATATGATGGTTCAATTCTTGACTACAGGGAAAGCAAGCTTCGCTGACTTTGCGAAAGACATCATTAGCATGATTATCAAGATGATTGCTCAGATGGTAATCTTCAATACGATCTCAGGACTTACTGGTGGAAAAACGTTTAGTTTTGCAAGCGGATTTGGGGTATCTGCCGCGTCAGCTGCGACACCTTCTTTAGCGTCGTTGTCAGGTGAGGCATCACCAATGATGGCTCGTTCTGGTGGTGTTCAGACGTTAGCTTCAGCGGCTGGTTCGGTTGCAACGTCAGGCTTCAATGCATCAAACGCAGTGCCGAAGGTGGTAAACCAATCAGCAGGTGGAACGGTCGTTGACGTTAGCGGCATGGAGGTTAAGGTTGACAACGGTTCAGATCCGAGAGGAATTTCTCAGGGCGTAGAGATGATGTTCAAAAAAATGATTCGCGAGTCTTGTTCGCAGGGCGGCGAGGTTTACAATTACATTCAGGAAAAAACGGGAGGCTAATGATGGCGGCACTTGATACTTTCAGTTGGTGTACGCAGGTTCAAGGGGGCGGCGGCTCACTTACCACTACCAACAATGACCGTTCTATCCAGTTCGGTAACGGTTACATGCAGCTTGCGTCATCTGGATTTAACACCACGCGACGCGAGTATACGGTTATCTATGCCGGGGAAGATTTCATGGCTGTTTACGACTTCTGTGATTCTCACCGTATTAAACCGTTCGCATGGACGCCGCCGGACGGGAAGATCGGAATATGGGTTGTTAAGCCTAACAGCTTGGGCGCGAAGCCAGTATCACGCGACGTGATGGAAATTAATGTCACGTTTATAGAGCAGTTTACATCTATGGAATAGCACTTCATGACAAAAGCCCGCCTTGCGCGGGTTTTTTTGTAGCTGTAGAATGGTTGCAACTAAACGAGAGGAAAAAACAATGAGCGAAAACAAAAAACTTTATGATGAAGAAAGCGGGAAGAGTCTGTTTCATAACTGCCTTCAGTCACTGTATCCTGGAGAGATAATTACCCTGATTGAAGTTGATGGTAGCAAGTTCGGCGCTCAGGTGTACCGATTCCACGGAGAGAACATCCAGTACACTCCAGAGGAAATCATGCAGGCCCAGCAAACTGGAACGCTGCCGACGAAGGAAATTACATTCCGTGGTGAGCAATACGGAGCGCGACCGTTCGGTATATCTGGGATCTCGTTCGACAGTTCAGGCAAGGCCACAAAACCACAGTTGACGGTGGCGAACATTGATAGCCGAGTATCTGCAATGATTCGCTCATATAACGGATTGATGCAAGCTAAGGTGACAATCTGGATCACTCAAAAGGACTTAATTCAACCTGACGGCTCAATAGCTGACGGCGCTTACCGCAAACTGGTATACTATATCGAACGACCGAGCTATGTCGATAAGAGCGTCGCCCGATTCGATCTCACGTCTCCGTATGATATGGATGGCATCATGATCCCGTCTAGACTAACGCAAAGCGTTTGCTATTTTGCACAAAGAGGATGGTATAAAACCGGGAAAGGCTGCGGATACAACGGGCAAAACGGTTATTTTGACAAAGACAATAATCCGGTAGATGATCCTTCTCTGGATTTCTGCCCAGGTACGGTAACTGCCTGCCGCCTGCGGTTCGGTGCAAACAATGAATTGGATTTTGGCGGCTGTGCTGTCGCTTCACTACAGAGGAAAAATCAATGATTAGTGCAAAAATTAAACTTGAAATTATGACTCACGCTCAAGAAGAATACCCCCGCGAATGCTGCGGGGTAGTTACCCAAAAGGGGCGGGTGCAAAAATACCATCGCATTGATAACGTACATCGCGATCCTGAGAATCACTTCATGATGGACGCAGTGCAATACGCATGTATCGAGGATGATGCAGAATCAACCACGATTGCGATCGTTCATAGCCACACAGGAGACGGGGCTACAACCCTTCCCAGCGCGCACGACACATGCATGTGTAACGAGATGGAAGTTACCTGGATTATTGTTAGCGTACCGGAAGGAGATATGCGGTTTGTGAAGCCAGAGAAATTACCTCTGATTGGTCGCCCGTGGTCGTTAGGCTCATTTGACTGCTACGGCTTGGTTATGGCGTGGCACAAAGAACACGGCATAGAGTTACGCGATCGCCGATTGAATTTTGAATGGTGGAAACCGGAGCACGGGATTAATCTCTATCAGGACTATTACAAGCAAGATGGATTCGTTGAGATTCCAGATCAGAATAATCCTTCATTTGGTGATATGGTAATCATGCAGATAGGGCAAAATGTTCCGGTATGGAACCACGCAGGGATTTACCTGGGTGATAACCAGATCTTGCATCACGCCTTTGGCAAGTTGTCGCGACGTGATATTTATTCCGGCTGGTATCAGGATCATACTGTTTTGATTGTTCGTCATAAGGATCTCAAATTATGAATGATGTAAAAGTAATCAAATTATCCGGTTCACTTGGAAGGCGCTTCGGCGTCTTCCACCGATTCGCTGTTGACTCTTACCCGGAAGCTATCCGAGCGCTATCCAGTCAGGTGGATGGGTTCAAAGAATACATGCAAAGTGAGGTCGGTTCTCGTAGCAAGTTTGCAATATTCGTGGATGGCGTTAACGTGGGCCACCATGAAGAGGAAAAATTCAAGTGCGCTAAAGAGATAAGAATCGTCCCGATCCCGACTGGTTCTAAGTCAGGCGGTCTATTCCAGGTTGTATTGGGTGCAGCAATAATGGTTGCGGCGTTCTATACTGGCGGCGCATCTCTGGCGTTAATGGGGACAATGTCATCGTCTCTGTTTATGATGGGCGGCGCTATGGTACTGGGCGGCGTGATGCAGATGATTTCACCTCAGCCGGGCGGGGCAAATTTTGAAGTTCAATCAAGCAAGAACAAACCTTCGTACGCGTTCGGCGGCGCTGTCAACACGACTGCGGCGGGATACCCCCTTCCGGTCCCGTATGGCTATCGCGCTGGAGGTGGCGCAACGTTCTCAGCAGGTTCTTACGCTGAGGATATGAGTTAAAACCAACCCGCCTTGCGCGGGTTTTTTTTCGCCTGTATAATGAGTTTACCGATAAATAGCACAAAAAGGCAAACATCATGATTCAAAAAGTGATAAGCGGATCTAAAGGCGGTTCATCCAAGCCTCATAACCCAGTTGAAATGGAAGATAACCTGATCTCAATTAACAAGATCAAGATCCTGTTAGCTATATCCGACGGCGAGATTGACGAAGCATTCAGCCTTAAGCAACTGATGTTTAACTCGGTCCCGGTGCAAAACGAGGATGGCTCATTCAACTTCGAAGGAGTAAAGGCAGAGTTCAGGCCAGGTACTCAAACTCAGGAATACATCAAGGGCATGGAAGATAGCTCCAGTGAGGTAACTGTAAATCGTGAGGTTACTACCGATAACCCATACACGATCTCAGTAACCAACAAAACGCTGTCGGCAATCCGTATAAAAATGTTCATGCCTCGCGGCGTACGAATTGAAAGTAACGGTGATAAAAACGGCGTTCGCGTTGAGTACGAGGTGCAACAAGCGGTTGATGGCGGTTCGTTTGAGACTGTTCTTACTGACGTAATCGAAGGCAAAACAATGTCTGGTTACGATCGAAGCAGACGTGTAAACCTACCTAACTTCAACAATCAGGTCATATTCAGAGTAGTTCGGAAAACTCCTGACTCTAACGACTCTAACGTTGTTGATGCGATTCAGGTAAAGAGCTATGCCGAGGTGATTGATGCCAAATTCCGTTACCCGTTGACTGGTCTTCTTTTTGTCGAGTTTGATTCGAAGATGTTCCCAAACCAGTTACCTACGATCTCAATTCGTAAGCGATGGAAGATTGTAAACGTTCCGTCAAACTATGATCCAGAATCACGAACTTATAACGGAAA
>OGMQ01000670.1_pt1 | contig 20962 bp, 9 predicted proteins | sample 1573291 | NCBI WGS metagenome assembly OGMQ01 (sample SAMEA2582008, study PRJEB24529) | metagenome | biome: Human gut stool | place: China | collected 2011
GTAACGTTCAATATCTATAGGTCAACAAATAAGGCTGACGTGCCTGAAAAATATAACAAGTTTCCAGGCACAATGGATAAGGGACAGAATGTTAAATTCAAGATCCTTACAAGCAATAGAACAGAAATGGCTCAGAACGGAAGCTTCGCCTCTGAGTATGCCATGTATGGCTCGGCTAAGTTCAGTTTTGATATGACAAAGTCATGGATAAATATCGGTGAAACTGAGGGACGTGTTAGAGTTCTTGACAGTTCAGGAGCTGTTCTGGCTGACATCTATAAGTCAGGTGAAAATTGGGTGGACGGCAAGCCTATACCTATGTGGAGCGGTGATAGCAAGTATGTCAGCGTTAGTGATTACGTTACACCGTCTTGGGACAAGAGTCATTATTATCTGAATCTGGCTATGGAACAGTCTGAACGCTTATCTAATGTTGCAACCCAACTTCTGGATTTCCAGAAAGTAGATATGGGAAAAGGACAACTGTTTTTGGTAATGGTTGATATTGTTAATTTGGTATATAGGCGGAAAACAATGTTCAAGTCTACAGCAGGGAAAAAGAATGTTATATTAGAGTTTGTCTCTAACAAGGAATCTTATATGTCAGCTGTCGATGAATTGAAAATAGAGAAAGTCGTTGATAACTTGATATCTAATGCGATAAAGTATTCTCATACGAATGGTAGGGTGGAACTTACATTGAATTGTAATGAGTACTATTGGAGCTTGGAGGTAAGAGATTATGGATTGGGTATCTCGGATAATGCTCAGAAGAAGCTGTTCAAAGAGTTTTATAGAGGAGATAATAAGGTTAATTCACGCATGGTAGGTTCCGGGATAGGCCTGTTGTTGGTGAAGAATTACGTTTTAATGCATGAAGGGAAAGTCTCACTTGAAAGTAAGGAGAATGAAGGTTCTTTATTCAAAATAAACATCCCTTATAAAGAAGTGGTTGAAGTTGCACCTGTTGGACATGAAGAACTGGGTAATATCATATCTGCCGATGGTCCGTCTGATCAGTCGGAATATAAACAGGAAGATGATAGATCCGGAAAGAAGAAATCTATATTAATCGTAGATGATAATAAGGATTTGCGGAACTTCCTGAAGTGTTCTTTTGAAAATCAATATTACATTTTAGAGGCTGGCAATGGCAATGAAGCATGGGAATTGCTTCAGAAAGAATCTCCTGAATTGATTATTTCGGATGTGATGATGCCTGATATGGATGGGTTTGAGTTATGTAAATTGATTAAATCTACTTTTGAAACTTCGCATATTCCGGTAATCCTGTTAACTTCACTTTGTGATAAAAGTGACCAATTGGAAGGTTTAGGTCTGGGGGCAGAAGATTATATCACAAAGCCTTTTGATATATCACTTTTGGAGCAACGGATAAAGTCCCTTATGCGAAACAGGGAAATTGTCAGAGAGAAAGCTTTGAAATTGATAAAACCGGAGAATGATGAGCAACAGGTTATTTTGGCGAATGAGCTTAATGATCAGTTTGTGAAAAAAGCCGTGGAAGTAATTCATAATAATATGCAAAATCTGGATTTTGACAAAGAAAGCTTTGCTATGGAAATGCATGTGAGCGGTTCACTATTATATAAAAAAATAAAAGCATTGACAGGTCAATCACCTATTGAGTTTATTAAATCCATTCGTTTAAACCGAGCTTTAGAATTACTCCAATCTCATAAATACACCATCACGGAAGTTAGCGAACTTTGTGGTTATTCCAGTATCAGTTACTTTAGTACGGTATTTAAAAAGTACTTTGGTAAGTCTCCTACAGAGGTCTAATTTACTTCTTTTTCCTATTTTTTATCGTTTGTAGTATAGATTATCTAATATCTAAAATTATATATCTAATATCTAAAAGTGTATTGGGTACACTTCTGTAGCTTTGTGTATCGATGTACGGAATGTATGTCGATGGAGTTATTGTTATGTTAAATCTAATCAAGTTAATCTTATGAAATGTATGTATGATGATGACGGTTAAGTCAGCTATTTATGTAAAGATTGTAAAATCAGAGATAACCGTAGCGATACATATCACTTTCGGTAATCTGCAATGAGTTTTACGTAGCTTTGGTATTTAAAGGGGGGCTGGTACCAATGACTACTATTAGTAATGAAAAACATAGAACCCCATTACTTATATATTATGAAGAACAACAAGCTTTATTTTGTTTTTCTTTTCTTAAGTATTTTGTTCGCAAGTTGCAATGGCGAAGAAGTAATTGAGAAATGGCCTGAAATAGGCAACTATTATGATTCGAGCAAGCCTATTGAGTTAAAATCCATGTCACCCGACTGGGGAAGAATCAACGATTCTTTTATTATCAAAGGAAACTTTCCGGTTGACACGACCGGAAAAGTCAAAGTTTTCTTTGCCGACAAGGAAGCGGTTATAGTAAACAACAACGGAAATGAATTGTATGGGCTTATCCCCAAGCAGTTGCCCGGCTATAACGAGATAACATTGGAAGTGGAAGGTAAAAGGTACACCTCTGACAATGTGAAGTTTAAGTATTATCAAACTCAATCTGTGAAAACAATATTGGGAAAATTTGGTGAAGACGGCTGGACATCGTCAGATGACAGTAAAATAGAAGAATTCCGAATGAATGAGTGTACGGGAATTGTAGCTGTTGCAGGACAAAAGAGTGATAATTTCATTTTCGTTGGAGGAGGATGGGGCGACCGTACCTATTTTGTGTCATTAGAGGATAATACGGTGATTCGTCTGATTAATATTGGTTATATGGGTGCTGTTGCAGTTGATAGTTCAAGGGAAAAAGTGAGTATCATGCCCCGTAATGGAGGTGCTTTATACACAGCTTCCCGTGCGGATGGATGGGTTTTAAACTCTCTTGGTCTCACAATACCTTTCCAAGGCGATTGCCAGGGGGCATTGGCTTATGCCGAAGATGACCGCTATTTGTATGCAATGTCCGGTGATGGTCTTTATGAAATAGATTTGGAAGATAAAGGTTATACAAAGTTATTTGCTACATCAGATTACCCGGCTTTTGATGGAGTGAATACCAGCCAGTGGAGGCATTATCTGACTTATAGTAAATACGATAAGTGTTTTTTCGCTTCTTATCCTGAGAGTAATGGCATTGTGAAGATATGGAAAGATACTTCGGGCGCATGGCAAGTGGAACGCTATGCCGGCTTCCAACCGGGATGGTTGGCTACAGCTTTTGGAGATAGATTGACGGATGCCGTATTGAAAGAACCTTGCGGAATGGCGGTGAATAGTAACGGTGAACTCTATGTATGTTGCAAAAATAGCCATTGCATTGTGAAAATCAAAGGAAGGCTTGTCTCTTTGGTAGCAGGAGCTCCTGATCAGGCAGGAAGACTAAACGGATTCCCTACGGATGCATTGTTTGATAATCCATTGTGTATTGCTTTGGATTCGGAAGAGAACTTCTTCATTGGTGAAGAATCTTCAAAGGCAATCCGGAAAATGACAATTGAATAAAAGTAGAAATCATATAAAATGAATCAAGATGAAGATTAAACATATATTACTGTTTCTTATGGCATGGGTAAGTTCTATGAATTTGGCCTATGCGCAACAGACTGTGGTAGCTTCGGGTTCGGTTATGGACGAGAAAGGCGAACTCTTAATCGGAGTATCGATTTCTGTAAAGGAAGTTCCTTCTATGGGTGCCATTACGGATATTGACGGTCGTTTCAAGATAGGGGGTATCAAAGCCGGGCATACGTTGGTCATATCCTATGTGGGGTATGATCCTCAGGAGATAAAGATGAACAAGAGTGACGAGCGCATGCGCGTGGTGTTGAAGGAGAGTTCGAATGTAATGGACGAGGTTGTGATTACGGCATCGGGTAAGGTACAGAAGAAGATTAATGTGACAGGTGCCATTACTGGAGTTGAGGTGGCTACGTTGAAAACTCCTGCCACTTCCATAAGCAACATGTTGGGCGGACGTGTTCCGGGCATCATTTCCGTTACACGTAGTGGAGAGCCGGGTAAGGATTTCTCCGAGTTCTGGGTGCGTGGTATTAGTACCTTTGGTGCCGGACAGGGTGCCTTGGTATTGATTGACGGTATCGAAGGTAACTTGAATACGCTCGACCCCGAAGACATCGAAAGTTTCTCTATCTTGAAGGATGCCTCTTCTACGGCGGTTTATGGTGTGCGTGGTGCCAACGGTGTAGTATTGGTAAGTACCAAGAAGGGTAAGGCGGGAAAGCTGAATTTGCAGGTGAAGGCAAATACTGGTATTTCTTATTCTCCTCAAATGCCCAAATATGTACGTGCTGCGGAATATGCGGCACTCGCCAACGAAGCTGCCGTGACACGTGGACGTATTCCTGTTTATACGGATGTGGATTTGGCACTGTTTAGAAATCACATGGATCCTGATTTTCATCCGGATGTGGATTGGCGGGATGTTATCTTGAAAGACTATACCTGGAACCAACAATACTTCCTGAGTGCATCGGGAGGTGGTGAAGTGGCTCGTTATTACATCAGTGCTGGTTTTACGACAAAAGATGCTATTTTTAAGCAAGACAAAGGGGTAAACAAATACAATACGAACGTAAATTACAACAAGTTTAATTTCCGTGCCAATGTGGATGTGAATGTCACTCCCACCACTACGCTCTCGCTGAATGAAGAGACTGTGATTGTTACTCAGAATTATCCGGGATATGGAAACGACAGTAAGGTATTGTGGCAGGCACAATCCAATCTGACTCCGGTGACAGTACCGTTGATGTACACCACAGGGCAGGCACCTGGATATGGCACTGATAAATCGAATATCAGTCCGTATGTATTGTTGAATATGACGGGTTATCGTAAGTTCTATTCCAATGACAATAAAATCACGATGCAGCTCAATCAGGATTTGAAGATGATAACTCCCGGACTGAGTATTGCAGGATTGGTCAACATTAATTCGATAGGTGCGAGAACCCAAGTTCGCGAAAAAATGCCGGCCATTTATTATGCTCATGGTTATAAACGTGATGGAACACTCGATTTGGAGAAAATATCTGATGCAGTGGAGCCCTATTATACAAATTGGAATGACACTGAGCGTAGAATTTATTGGGATTTCCGACTGAATTACGACCAGACATTTAATAAGGTACATAAGGTAGGTGCTTTGGTGAAGGCCGAATGGAGCGATTATGAAGCATCGAAATATAATCAATTGCTGACTGCTATCCCTAAACGTTATAATAGTTACTCAAGCCGTTTCTCTTATTCGTATGATGATACTTATATGGCCGAATTTAATATGGGTTACACCGGTTCGGAGGCTTTTGAGAAAGGTAAGAAATTTGGTTGGTTTCCCGCTGTTTCTATAGGTTGGGCTCCCACGCAATATCGCTTCTGGCGTAATAAGGACAATTTTATCAATTATTTCAAAATCAGGGCTTCGTATGGTATAGTAGGTAACGACCGCCTCACTTGGGACGACTCGGTACGTTTTCCCTATCTTACTTTGATTGGTTACACAGGTTCCGGCAGTTGGAATAACGGTTCCGGTTTGACCGAAACGCAAGTAGGTTCCAGCAACCTGCGCTGGGAAAAGGCCAAGAAAGCTGACATCGGTATTGATGCACGTTTCTTCCATGAACGTTTTGAGATGACAGTCGATTTCTTCCAGGATATACGTTCCGGTATTTATCAACAACGCCAGAGTGTACCCGAAGAGATGGGACTTCCGTCATTGCCTTGGGCCAATGTGGGTGAAATGAAGAGCTGGGGTATGGATGGACATATCTCATATACGCAACCTTTGGGTGACAATGACAAATACCTGATTGTACGTGCCAACTATACACAGTCCATGAACAAAATCACCAATTTCGAGGAAGATCTTAAGAAATACGATTACCAATCAGCCGTAGGATATCAAAGTGGAGTTAACCGAGGCTTGATAGCTTTGGGCTTGTTTAAAGACCAGGCAGATATAGATAATAGTCCTCGTCAGGATTTTGGCAATTACTTGCCGGGTGACATCAAGTATAAGGATGTCAATGGCGATGGCATTGTCAATTGGGATGATATTGTACCTTTGAAGTATTCTTATGTGCCTCAGATACAGTATGGATTTGCCACAGAGTTTAACTGGAAGAACTTTAATGTAAGTGTCCTGTTCGAGGGAGTAAGCCGCGTGACCTATTTTAAAGGTGGAAATATGTATCAGCCATTCTCGGGTAGTACAGCTGGTAATGTGATTACAGACTTTGCCAATCCGGCAAACCGATGGATTTCACGTGAAATCTCAGGCGACCCTGCCACCGAGAATCCGAACGCCAAGTACCCTCGTCTTTATTATGGAGGTAGCAGTAATAATAGTCAATCATCTTCTTTTTGGTTGTCTGATGGTAGTTACTTGCGTCTGAAGAATGTGCAAGTCTCTTATACACTCAAGAACCAATTCCTGAAAAAGTTTGGTCTTCAGAAAGCAGTAATTAGTATGATTGGAGACAATTTGGCAGTTTGGTCTAAAGAGAAGATGCTAGATCCTGCACAGGCGGGAGATAATGGAACAGTCTATCCTGTCCAGCGAGTGTATACTTTACAGCTTAATCTTTCATTCTAATATAACCTGACAATTATGATAAAATTTGGAAATTATAAAAGAGAATTCGGTTTTCTCGGCAGAATAGCCGCAATAACCGTTATTTTGGTCTCAAGCATTATGTTCGGTTCGTGCGAAAAATACTTGGACATTGACAAATATGTGTACGATCAGACCACGCTGGACTCCATTTTCCTTTCCCGCTCCAGAACGGAAGAGTATATCAATGGAGCGGCTGCACTGCTTCCTGATGAATCAATACTTATGAATGGTTGGGGATGGTCTTCTACATTACCCAGTGGATTGGGCTCAGATGAAGCAATCGTTCCGTTTGTAACGAATGGAAATGCTATACTTTATGATGAAGTGAAAGAAACGAACACATGGTTTAATCCGTGGGGCGATTGCTATAAAGGAATCCGTAAGGCCAACATCGTATTGGAGAATATATCCAAAAACCAGGAGCTTACCGAGATGGAAATGCGTGATTTCAAGGGAAGGGCTTATTTTCTGCGGGCTTACTTCTATTTCTATTTGGTAAGATTGTACGGGCCTGTGGTTGTACTTCCCGACCGTCCTTTCGATACGGACGAAGATGTAGCGTCAGTTTCATTCGAGCGTTCCACTTACGATGAGTGTGTAGAGAAAATCTGTGCCGACTTTGAAGAAGCAGCTAAATTGCTGCCTCCAAGTCGTATAGATGCATTGCAGTATATACCTACCAAGGGTGCTGCTTTGGCGTTCAAAGCTCGTATGCAGCTCTATGCTGCCAGCCCCCTTTTCAATGGTAACAGTTATTATTCCGATTGGAAAGACTCAGAGGGCAGGAATTTCATTGCCCAGACGGAAGACAAGGTTAAGTGGGGAAAAGCTGCCGCCACGTTCAAGCGGATTATTGATATGAATAAGTATGCCATTCATACTGTACCTAAAATAGTGAATGAAAAGGGTACAGGCACATTGCCTCTTCCCGAGACGGTATCCGATGCCAACTTCCCTGATGGAGCCGGAGGCATAGATCCCTATAAATCATACAAGACGCTGTTTGATGGCACTTACCAGCCTGAGTTGGTTAAAGAATACATCTATTTTTCAAAAAATAATGGAAACTATATTCTTGTGACACCTTCCAAATTGGGGGGAATATCTTCATTTAGTGTTACTTTGGATATGATTGATGAATACCGGATGGCTGACGGTAGACCGTTTAGTGAAGCTACTCAGGCGGAAAAATCATGGCAGGCAGTGGGACAAGATAAAACATTCTCGTCAGATTATCTTCTTTCCGGAAACAGAGCTCATCGTGATGATGGTCGTGAGCCGCGTTTTTATGCGACTATTGGTTTCAATGCTTGTATCTGGCCTACAACTTCCCACCGTGACGGTTTGTCAGCAGGTACCAGAAACTATGTTACCGACTATTATTACGGAGGTAGTGCATCTGATATGAATAATAATGATAACAGAACCAGGACTGGATATACCTGCCGGAAATATGTGCATCAGGATGATTGTATCTTTTGGAATGGAGTGGTAAAAGCGAAGACTTATCCGATATTCCGCTATGCCGAAGTATTGTTGGGGTATGTAGAAGCGATGAACGAAATGGAAGGTTCGTATACGGACGAAGATGGGCAGGTGACGGTTACTCGTGATGTGGATCAAATGGTGAAATATTTCAATCAGATTCGTTATCGTGCCGGTCAACCGGGAATCACAACTGCCGATGCAGCCGACCAAAGCAGGATGCGTGAACTGATTAAGCATGAAAGGTTGATTGAGTTTGCTTTCGAAAGTCATCGTTATTGGGATTTGCGCCGTTGGAAAGATGCCTATGACGCTTACAACAAACCCATCAGAGGATTGGATGTAAGTGCTCGCGAATCACAACGCGAACAGTTCTATACAGAGAGAATTTGGAATACAGAAAAAACCATGAAACGTATGTTTTCCAACAAGATGTATCTGTGGCCGCTTGACAGAAATGTGCTGAGAAAGAACGGTAAATTGGTACAGAACCCGGGATGGAATTAAAATGAAAACACTAAAAGTTGATAATATGAAGAAAATAGCATTTTTTTCGATAACCTTGCTGTTGGCATGTATGGCGGGTTGCGACAATAAAATACCTATGGAAGAGAATTTATGGCCCGAAACGGTTTATCTGGTTGGGGCAAAGGATAAGATTATAAATAGAGATTTGAATATAGGTTATGAAAAAGATACCATATATGCATCGGTTGCCATCAGCGGTTCGCTGCCTACCAAGGAAGATATAACTGTTACTGTTGAAGAATTTCCTTCTGGTATTGAAAGTTATAACCAGAAAGAACTTGGTTCGGATGATATAAAGTATCGTACGTTGACAAATGGTATCTATAGTTTTCCGCAAGAAAATGTGGTTGTGAAAAAGGGTGAAACCTATGGCACGTATCCTGTTCACATTGACCCATCCACTTTGCATATAGATTCGCTCTATATGATGGCGTTTAAACTTAGTGGAACATCTCGTTTTGAACTGGCTAAAGAAGATACAGTGGTGCTAATCCGTCTGAATCTGATGAATGACTATTCAGGGCTTTATTATATGGATGGTGTGATTAAGCCTGCTGATAATCCGAAAGATTCCGTTATCTATAAGTCGCCTCGCACGTTGCAAGCTGTAGTTGATGGTAACACTGTACGTATGTATCATCAAAAGAATGAGTGGTCAAAAGGTGCTACAGACTACAGACCTGATTATTGCTTTAATATCACCATAAATTCAGATAATTCAGTAACCTTAAAGTCTTGGGATAAGTTTAACCTTGTCAGTGGTGGCGGTAAGTATTACCCCGAAATGGAAGTGTACGATTTGTGGTATACTTTCAGAGAGGATGGTATGTTGAAGAAAACGCGGGGATTTGTGTATAAAGAGCGTAAGAACGATGATGAAGTACGCAAGATAAACGACTGGATGGAAGAAAATAGAAAGTACGATTATTAGAAAGGTGTTTTTAAGGTAAAAAAACAGATTGTGACTTTTTTATTATCATTAGTTTAAGAATGGTGCTTCGTGAGAAACACCATTCTATAAGTAAATATTGTCAAATTTTTAAAGCTGAACCATTATGAAGCATTTATTTTATTGTTTGTTTCTGATGCTATTATGTATTGGATGTAAAGGAGAAGATGATCCGATCACAGAAGAAAAAAATGACCCTTCGTCTGCAACGACAAGGGGGCCGTCGGGTTCTCTTGATTTATCATTGTCAGGGAATGTTGTTTCTATTTCTTGGAATGAGCCATTTGGTAAGTATGTTGGCATCGAAGTAGGAGTATCTACTGGATCTGGTATGTCATTGGGTTCATTTTCAAGTAGTAACGACTCTGGAAGTGAGAAGTTTTTTTTGTCCTCTATTGCATCATACAGTGGACCTGTGACAGCGACAGTAAGAGGTCGTTCTTCTAATGGATATGTTGGTCAACCAATAACTATTTCACTCGGTATTATGAATGATCCTGCTAAGCCACCAAGATGTAGTCATGGATATAACCCACGATATCCAGTATTAAGTATAGGCGTAGACTTGGAGCATAATTTCTATTTTTCGAGAGGAGAGTTTCCTAAAAGAGGGTTATTGTTATATATCTTGCATGTTCAGAGCTTCGATCATTATGAATACCTTCCTTATTACCCTTATACCCCTACACCTGTATATGATGTTGAAGATATTACGAATTGGGTTGATCTCCCGGTTCTTACTTCATCTATGTCCGAGGTAATAAAAATTAGCCATCCACAATTAGATAGATTTTGGGATCGTCCGGATGCGACTTTTACTTTAGATATTCGTCTTTACGATGGAGGGTGTCCCAAATTATCTCCTGGTAATGGTTCATCATTACCAGCATGTACAAACTACTGTGTGTATAAAACAACTAATTTAGAGCCTTTGAGCCAAATAGTCCGTTCTGTAAAAATGAGTCAAGTTTTGGATGGAGTAGTTTATTATCCAGATTCTCCAATGCCTACTTACTAATAAGTACTTGTGAAATCTTTCCATTGCTTTCTTCCTTGTTTTCCAATGGAAAACAAGGAAGAAAGCAATCTGTTACTCTACAATGCTGATAATGAGAAAGTATTCGTGTTAATCTGTGTATTCTGTGGTGAATTAATAATTAAAAAGAAAAAATAATGAAGAACATTGCGAACAGTTCTGTCAAATACATGGTATGGTTGTGCTGCCTGATGCTGTCTCCCAGCCTTTGGGCAGATGGTACCGCTCCCCAGTCTGTACCGACAGATACCCTTGAAAATCTATTTAGAGAGCAACTGTCAAATTTCCCCCAGGAAAAGATTCACCTTCAGACAGACCGTGGCATCTACATGTCCGGTGAAACCCTTTGGTTCAGGGCGCACTTAGTAGATGCCCTTATGCTAAAGCAAGCTAATGCCAGCCGATATGTATATGTAGAGTTGGTGAATCCGTTGGGCAACCTGGTGGAGAGAGTGAAAATAAGACCGGACTCTTTGGGGTGTTTTTACGGACATATTCCATTGGGTGAAGACCTGCCGGAAGGCAACTATTCTCTCAGGGCCTATACTTGGTTCATGCAGAATATAGGTGAAGAGTACTTTCCCCATAAATTGATTTATATATCCGATCCCGTATCCGAAGCGATATCTCCGGAAATCAGTTATTCTGCTGAAAACAACGACGTTCATGCGGAAATACATTTTCTCAGTAAACCGGACAACCGATCCGTCACTCCCACACAAGCTATTCTATTTCCTGATGGAGACAGGGACAAACAAGGAAAAGTCTTATCATTGGAAGGAGAAAATATCCATTACACTTTCAAAAAGAAAGAAATTCCCGCTTCGCGTACATTTTTATTGCAAACAGTGTATGACGGCAAAATCTCCAACCGCTATTTCAGAATCCCCGAATTGAGTAAAAACTTTGATGTAGCTTTTTTTCCCGAAGGAGGTCATGCAGCTCAGTCCACCACAATCAAAATGGCATTTAAGGCTATTGATGCAGATGGTTTGTCTACAGAGGTAGAAGGTCAAGTATTTGACGAAGAAGGTCAGGTATGTGCCGATTTCAAAAGCCAGCATTTGGGTATGGGGAGTTTCCGGATGTATTACGTTCCCGGAAAAAAGTATCATGCCGTTTGTAGTGACGGAACAGGCGTTTCCCAGCGTTTTGATTTGCCCGAGCCTTCTCCGGATGCTATCTCCCTGAATACACTTTGGTCTAAAGATTATTTGCGGGTAAGTCTTTCCAAATCACCCGATACCCCATTGGGCACTTCGCTGACACTGGTGGCGCATTTGCGGGGCATCGTTCTGCATGCACAGTCTTGGGGTAACAAACAAAGTTATGTTGACTTCGAAAAAAACTTCTTCCCGGCAGGTATCGTTCATTTTCTGCTGGTTGATGAAGGGAGAAATATTCTGAGCGAACGTTTAGTGTTTTCTCTGCAAAAAAGCGCGCTGGTGCAGACTGAAGTCCGGCTTGACCGCGAAAATTACTTGGCAAGAGAGAAGGTAGATATGGATATACAGATTAAAGATATAAACGGAAACCCCATGTCAGGCAACTTCGCACTTGCAGTTGTTGACAGAACAGACGTGAAGCCGGATACCGTTTCCAACATTGTTTCCACCTTATTGCTCACTTCCGATCTTAAAGGACACATTGAGTCACCGTTGAGTTACTTGCAGGACAGCCGCAGTTCTTCCTATGCTCTGGATTTGCTGATGATGACACAAGGCTGGCGGAAATACAACATTCCGGAGGTATTGAAAGGCAATATAACCGACACATTACCCTACAATTTGGAATTGGGCGACGAAGTTTCCGGTAAAGTAGAGGGCTTGTTTTCTGCATTGAAAGAGGGAAATATCTCTTTGCTCGCCCTTAAAGATTCGCTCATCGGGACAGAACTGGCGAAGCCTGACCGGAATGGGCGGTTTGTATTCGACAGGCTGGAATATCCCAGCGGTACTCAGTATATAGTTCAGGCTCTTAGCAAGAAAGGTTCTTCAAAAGTCTTTATTGAACTGGACCCCTATAAATCATTTCCTGCCCCTAAAATCGGATTTATTCCCCGCATTGAAAAACCACATATAGAAGAAAACTATATGGCAAAGATGGACCAAAAATATACTATAGAAAATGGAATGAGAGTCTATAATCTGGCGGAAGTGATAGTGACAGCCAGAAGAGAGAGAGCTGTAAAAACGGAATCTCCCTTTTATTCGGTAGGAACTTCGAAGGTGCTTACAGAAGAGGATGTAAAAAAAGGACATTTTATTTCTACATACGACCTTTTGCGACGTTTACCGGGCATCACTGTCACAAATAATGAGGTGCGTTATCGATTTGCTCCGGTCATGGTGTTACTGGACAATGTTCCCGAAGAAAATTTTGATTTTGACCTGTTGGACGTGGATGATATCAAAGATGTTTTTTACTCTCCTGCCACTTCTGTCGGTCCTCTTTATGGGTCGGCTGCGGGAAATGGTGCCATAGTAGTCACTACGAAGAATGGGTTTGTGCAGAAAAATAAGATGAACAGCAACATACAGACTATTGCGAGTGTCGGCTACCAGCAGACTGTAGAGTTTTACTCACCGGCGTATGACACCAAAGCGAAGAAAGAATCCACCACTCCTGACTTGCGTTCAACGATATACTGGAATCCGAGCGTTCAGGTTGATGAATCGGGAACTGCTCACGTCAGTTTCTATACGGCTGATTCTGCTGCCGATTATGGGATAGTGATAGAAGGTGTCTGCGCTTCAGGCAATCTCATTTATTCAGGTGAAAAAGTAATATCGCGGCATAGCGATTCTTATTAATTTTTTGTTGAAGTAATTTAAATATATAGCTTATGAAAAACATTACAAATGTATTTTACGAATTTCTTATAGCTTTATGCTGTTTGATGTCTTCCTCCACGCTTTGGGCATGGGAAGATATGCCAATGCCCAGATTGCATGTCGAAGGCCGTTATTTGGTAGACCCGCATGGGAATAAGGTTAATTTACATGGGTTTGCACAAACCTATAGTCCGTGGTTCAATGAGATGGGACAGAAGTGGGACAATTATGACGTGGCAAAATGCTTGAAATACAATCAAGGACTGATTGACGACATTATAGATGCCGGTTGGAAAATGAACTTTCTTCGATTACACATGGACCCGTATTGGTCGAACTCTCCGGGAATTCATGTAGAAGGAGAGAATGACATTTCAGCATTCGATTTCAATCGGTTTAAAAACTATCTTGATAGGGTATTTATTCCGATGGCGGAATATGCCGTCTCAAAAGGGCTTTATGTGGTGATGCGTCCTCCCGGAGTCTGTCCGGAAAAGATAGCTGTAGGAGATGAGTATAATCAGTATCTCATTAAAGTATGGACACACGTAGCCCAACATCCGAAATTGAAGAATCATCCCAACATTATGTTTGAACTGGCCAACGAGCCGATTAATATACTTGGTCCTGATGGTACTTATGGAGCCGGTTCGCAGGGACACTTCGATAAACTGAAAGAGTATTTCCAGTCGGTGGTAGATGCGATGCGTGCACAGGGCTGTGATAATATTCTCTGGATACCCGGTTTGGGTTATCAGGGGTTGTATAAAGGATTTGCTGTTAATCCGATTGAGGGAGAAAATATTGGCTATGCTGTTCACCTTTACCCGGGCTGGATGGGAAGTGACGGGGAAAATGGAGACGGTGGTTCCAGTACAGGAGGATATGAACCTTTCCAGCAGGGATGGGATGATTCTGTAGCTCCGGTAGCGGCATTCGCACCTATCATGATAACAGAAATGGATTGGGCGCCGTCAAAATATAACGCTTCGTGGGGGAAGGCTCATACCGGTACATTCGGTGGTCCCGGTTTTGGAGCAAATATGAAACATATTGTAGATAATTCGGGTAATGTAAGCTGGCTTATTTTTACGGGTGCCGATTTGCTGGCAAAATTTAAAGATACTCCACCTGCCGAAGGAGAGGCATACACTTTCCTGACTGATCCGGAAGCTTGCCCGTGGCCCACTTACCACTGGTATCAGGAATATGCAAAGGAGAATTATCCGCGTCCCGATTTCACTTATCAGTCTCATAGTGATAATGGGGATGGAACATATACCAATCCCGTTATCTTCGGTGATTTCCCTGATCCTGATGTAATCCGTGTAGGTGATGTGTACTACATGGTATCCACTACTATGTACATTTTTCCCGGAGCTACTATTCTGAAATCTTATGATTTGGTGAACTGGGAGTATTGCTGTAATCCGTTGGAGCGGATAGAGGCATCCGATGGTTATAATCTTGAAAATGGTCAGAATCGTTACAGTCGCGGACAGTGGGCAACAGCGCTTCAATATCATGACGGCAAGTTCTATCTCCTGTTTACTACACTGGATGAAGGTGGATACCTATTGACCACTACCGACATTGAAGGTGAATGGGAAAAGAAGAAGCTAAATGATGGCTTTTATGATTGCGGATTGCTTTTTGATAATGATAAAATATACGTAGTTTACGGTATCAATCAGCTTCGCATAGCCGAATTGGATGCAGATTTCAATAAAATTCCCGGTAACGATAAGGATGTGGTTAAATGGTCTTTCCGCGAAGGGCTCGAAGGGAGCCGTTTGTATAAGATAGGTGAATATTATTACATCTACTCTACGTATGGAGGATGGCCTGCTTTCCAAACTGTTTTCCGTTCCAAAGACATCTACGGACCTTATGAGGAGAAGAAGCTGATAGACGATGACAACATTCATCAGGGAGCTTTGGTAGAAACGCAGACTGGAGATTGGTGGACTATGCTTTTCTACGATAAAGGTGCTTATGGACGGTTTCCTAACCTGCAACCCGTAAAATGGGTGGATGGTTGGCCTGAAATCGGTGAGAATGGAAAAGGAGTCACTACCTATCGTAAGCCCGATGTTGGTAGGGAATACCCCATAAAGTCATTGCCTACAAATGATAATTTCAGGCATTATAAATTAGGACTGCAATGGGGATGGAATCATAATGCAGACAGATCAAAATGGTCGTTGACTGAACATGCCGGTTATTTGCGGTTGTATACGGCAAATGTTACCGACAGCCTGCATAAAGCCAAGAACACATTGACTCAGAGAATTCTGGGGTATCCTCAGGACTTGGAACATTCCTATGGCACGGTCAGGATGGAGATAGGCGAGATGCAGGAAGGCGATGTGGCAGGATTGGCAGTATTTCAGGACCCTTATGCTTTTATTGGTATTAAAGTCATAGATGGACAGAAGCGGTTGGTTTATACCACTGCCCCTGTAGTTTCGTCGGCTGCAAAGTCGGAACAGATAGGAGAGGTAGTCACTGAACCGGTAATCTATCTGCGAGCTATTGCCAATTACAGCACGAGTAAGGCAGGTTTCTACTACAGCCTGGACAACAAGACCTATACGAAATTTGGGGATAACCTGAACATGAAGTATGATCTGACGGTATTCACGGGCAATAAGTTCGCTATCTTTAATTATGCAACTGTCCAGACAGGTGGCTATGTAGATGTAGACTGGTTCTCTACCGAACCGGAGTTTGATGAAGAGTTCTATTTTGACGATTCTTTTGAGGGTTATAGTGAAGAATCACTAACCTTAACCGAATTGACTATCGATGGAGATGAAGAGCTAACTTTGCTTACCGGAAGTTCTTCTACAATTACAGTGAAAGGAATATATGCCGATGGCCATACGGAAGATATCACTATGGCGGCCGATTATGAAAATCAAAATCCGGATGTCGTGCGTGTAACTAATGGGCGTATAATGGCTTTGCAGGATGGAGAAAGTGATATAGTTATCAGCTACAAAGGTCCATTGGGCGACCGTCAGTCTTTGACGATTCATGTCACTTCTTCCACTTTTCCATTAACAGCAGAATTGTTTAATCCCAATATTTATGCGACCGGCTCTTTTGATGAGAATACGCATACATTAGTGACCGGACAGTATGGTTTCGGCGGCTGGTGGTACGATAACGGTATTGATTTATCAGAATATAAATACGTTGTGGCAAAAATGGGCAATGATAACTCGGACAACGGTGCTTCATTCCGTTTGTTTGATGAGAATAACTATTGGTCGGGAGCTGCCGAATATGAAATCAAGAGTAGTAAGCAAGTGGTTGTTGATTTGAATAATATGTATAAGGGTAATCCCAAAGTGAAACTTGATCCGAGCCATATTTATATTGTAGGTTTTTGGGCGTTAGGAGGAAAGCCCATTGTCATAGAGAAAGTCTATCTGACTAATTCCGATGATTACGAAGATCCCACCGGTATCGAAGATGTGGCCGTGGATAAAGATCCACAGGTAGATGTCTATACCATTACGGGAATCAAGCTTCGCACTCAGGTGCGCAGAAGTGAGGTGATCCGGGAACTGCCTGCAGGAATTTATATTGTAGGCAGAGAGAAGGTTGCTATATTGAAGTAATAATGATGATAAAATCTGATTAGTTTACATAAGTGAACAACTAACTTTTTAGAAAACATATTTATAAGGATGATATAATCCAGCCTACAGGTATTTATAACCCTGTTTTGAAAGGGCTACACCTTTTTGTCCGGATGGCTACACCCTTTTACTCTCATGGCTACACCTTTTCATATAAAGGGTGTAGCCCTTTCAAAAGGATACTTTACTCTTAAATATTAGCTTTTGAAAAATATTTATTCAAAATAAAAGTTCTTCTTTTTTATTGCTTATATTTGTCAGAGTGATTAATCTTTGAGTCTTTGTTGAAATTAATTATGTACAACTATACCATGAGAAAACTTATTTTCCTTCTCCTGCTTTGTATCACTTGTATGCTTCAGGCACAAAATGTGATCGACAATCCTAAGTTTAAATTCCGTTCGGGCAGTATCTATAATATTACTCGTATTGAACGTACTCCAGATGCAACGAGGTTGCATATCCATGTTATTTTCCGTCCGCATTGGTGGGTGATGCTGGGTAAGAGTACTTATCTGGAGGATGCGGATACCGGTAAGAAATATTATCTTACAGGGAGCGAAGGTTTTGAACTGGAGAAAGAAGTATATACGCCGGATTCGGGAACTTTGGACTTTGTGCTTCTTTTTCCACCGCTTCCTGAAACAACAAAAGAGATTCATTTCCTTGATGACGATGAAGGTGATGAGTCGCATACATTCTATATATCTTTGGAAAAGAAAGATGCCAAAGCCTCACTTTTCGATAAAGTTTCCGGCAACTGGATGGGAATGGATGACTATTATGAATGGGCTTTCGGCATATACGATTCTCTTGCTGTCATGGACAACCGTTTCTATCAGTACGAAGCAATCCGTCAGAAAGGCAAAAGCATGCTGTTGACTTTGAAAGATGACCGGGGCGATAAAGTGGAGCTGGAACTTACCCCGCAAAAGAATGGTTTGTGCCGGATAAGGAAAGATAAAGAACCTGCCCGGCTTTATTCGCGGGATGCGGGAAGCATGAAGGCGATGCAGGTTGAAGAGAATGAGAGTCCGGTATTCCGTCGTGATAGTGTTTGCCTGCAAGGATACATTGCCGGCTATGATCAGAAATTAGGCTTTACCAATGGTCTGATTTATGTTTCCAATGACCTGACGAGGGAAGACTATCCGATGGTAGTGACTCTGCAACCCAATGGAAGGTTTGAGTGTAAATTTGAGGTCAACTACCCTATGGTAAGTTCGGTAGTGTTTAATAATAACTGGTTACCCTTTTATATAGAGCCGGGGCAAACTGTAACCATGTATGTAGATTGGGAAGCTGTAATGGCACGTAGTCGTGCCCGTGATTATTATTATCCTCTTCATAATGTCCATTACATGGGAACTACTGCATATATAGGAAGGGCATTGAAATATGTGGATGATTTATTCGTATTCCGTTATGAGGATTTCTCGAAGATGCAGAAAGAGCTGACCCCTGCACAATTTGCAGAGCGTTGCGAACCCATGTTTCGTCGTTGGTCAGAGCAGGCTGACTCGCTTGTAGCTGTCAACGGATATGTGGGAAAGGCGGCACGCCTGGTGAGAAATACGGCAAGGATTTCCCAAGGTTATCAGATGCTGGACTTTGTAATGGACAGAGCTTATCTGGCGCGAGAGAATAAAGATAACGAGGTTCTGAAGGTTAAGGAAGATTCAACTTATTACCACTTCTTACGACAGATGCCGCTTAACGATAGTCTTATCGTAGCGGACAGGCATTTCAGTACATTTATCAACCGCCTTGAGTATATGGATTTTGCAAGGGCTATGGGTGATACAACGACTGTTGAAATGGGAAAGATTACCTATAAATATCCTGAAAAATCTGTTCTTACTTATTTGAAGAAGAATGGTGTAGTATTGACTCCCGAGCAAGAAAAAATGCGAAAAGATAGCGAAGAAAGAGCGGGTAAGACTGTGACAAGAGAGATAAGCGAACTCATTGCGGAGACGAAGATATGGGAAGAACTTAGAGAAAAATATAAGGATTTATTCGAAGCTTATCGAAAGGAAAACGAGGTAATGGATGGTGTTTCTGTATCTATTGATGAAAATCAAAAAGCAGAAGATGAAAAAAGAATGAAAATAAATGATTTCTTTAAATATCAAAAAGAAAAATCTGGACGATTGGATACCATAGTCGGATATATTCCGTTGGTTTCGCAGATCATTGCTTTGCGTAGTCTTCCTTTTGATTTAAAACAATTGGATAGAGAAGGTGCCCGTAGCCTGTTGGAGAAAGAAAAACAGTTAATCGGCCATCCGTTCATGTTTGCCGAGGCGGAGCGTTTGTATGCCAAAGCGTTTCCGCAACAAAATGATAGTACTTACACTCTGCCTGAAGGGCCCGCTACGGACATCTTCCGTAATATCATTAAAGCCCATGCGGGTAAAGCTTTATTTGTAGATTTTTGGGCAACGTTCTGTGGTCCCTGTCGTGGAGGTATTGAACATACTGCCGGTTTGCGCCAACAGTATAAAGATCATCCGGAATTCCAGTTCATATACATCACCAGTGATCGTGAAAGTCCCGAAAAGACTTATAATGAGTATGTGGAAAAGAATTTGAAAGGTGAGGCTTGTTATCGTATTCCTCAGGCAGATTACAACTATCTCCGCCAATTGTTCCGCTTCAACGGTATCCCTCATTATGAGTGGATAGAAAAAGATGGTACTGTATTGCGAAATTCTCCGGGAACTTATAATCTGGAGAAATATCTGAAACAACGTTTTGGAAGTAAAAAATGACTCATATTATGAAGCAAATAAATAGCTGTCTGTTGTTTGTGCTGTTTTCATTTTTCAGCTTGTTGGCGAAAGCGCAGTTTGATGTGGAAAAGTATGATAAGGAGTGCTTTTTGGTGAGAACTCTGGATGAATATATGGGGTATGATCGCACCTTCGAAGTTAAAGGCGAGGATGCCTTTTATCAAAGAGTTGAAAATATCGGCTGAATGAGTTGTCTACAGTACTATTTCTGTCTTCTCTTTTTGATTCTGATTATCAAGATATATCTATTGTAAAAACCGAGAATATTGTTCCGGAAATAGCGATATATTCACCGGGATTGTCTGCCGAGGTGGATAAGTATTATAATTATGAGCCAAAAGTGGCTTGTACAGCGGAGGGAAACAGGGTTTATTCTGGAAAAGTAAGCGGAGAAAAAATAGAAACGGAGAAACTGAAATTGTCCTTTTTGCTTGGGGCTTATTTATGCTATGGGAAGGCTTGTGATAATGAAATCGGGAAGTACCGTTTTTTTATGACCAATGCCCAAAACAAGTCGAAGTTGATAGCAGACTTACTATTAAAATTAGGGTGTAGGCATATAGAATATCTGGTGAGATCCGATTATATTCCTAATGGATATTATGTGACGTTCACCCCTTCTGCCAAAATGCAGACTGTGATTAATGAGGCGGAGCGTTTGAGAGAATATATATCAAAGATCGACACGAGAGATGTGGAGTTTACTGCCGATGGCAAGAAGTTTATCCTGAAAGAGTTTCCCAAATTGGATGATGAAGAGTTAAATAAAAGGATGTGGAAAATGCTTGGCAAATAGTCAGCTTATGTATCATATTAATGTCGGGAGTGCTATTCATCACTTGATGGTAGCATCTCCCGTTCTTTCTTTGTCAGGCTTTTGACAACAATGTCATAAGACTTCCTTACGAGTTCTTTAATTTTCTCGTCAGGTACATCCTGATTAAAGTAAACACTGATCCAGTATTTTTTATTCATGTGCCATCCGGGCTTTATTCCTATATACGTGGTTTGTAATTCTCCTGATTCTTCCGGATTGCATTTGATACAGCA
>OGMQ01000675.1_pt1 | contig 20905 bp, 10 predicted proteins | sample 1573291 | NCBI WGS metagenome assembly OGMQ01 (sample SAMEA2582008, study PRJEB24529) | metagenome | biome: Human gut stool | place: China | collected 2011
CAAAAGTAATAGGATATTTTGAAATATGCAATATCTTTGCAAAAAAAATATCGAAATGGACAAAATAATTGGAATGGGCAATGCCCTTGTTGACGTTCTTGCTACTCTCAACGACGACCAAATTCTAAACGAAATGGAACTTCCCAAGGGGAGCATGACTCTGATTGATGAAACGAAGCTGCTGATAATCAATGAGTGTTTCAGTGAAATGGAAACAGAACTGGCCACCGGGGGCTCTGCAGGAAATGCAATTCGTGGTATGGCATGCCTCGGAGCAGGAACAGGATTCATTGGTAAGGTTGGTAATGATGCTTATGGAAAATTTTATCGGCAAAGTTTGTTGGAACGGGGAACGGAAGCAAATTTATTAGTTTCTTCTGAGTTACCTTCGGGGGTAGCTTCTACTTTTATATCACCTGACGGGGAACGTACTTTTGGTACTTATTTGGGGGCCGCCGCTACATTAAAGGCTGAAGACCTTTCACGGGAGATGTTTAAGGGGTATACTTATTTGTTCATAGAAGGTTATCTGGTGCAGGATCATGATATGATACTTCGTGCCATTGAACTGGCAAAAGAAGCCGGATTGCAAATCTGCCTGGATATGGCAAGCTATAATATTGTGGAGCAAGACCATGATTTCTTCTCTTTATTGATAAACAAGTATGTGGATATTGTGTTTGCCAATGAGGAGGAAGCAAAAGCATTTACGGGTAAAGAACCGGAAGAAGCATTGGATGTGATTGCTAAAATGTGCAGCATCGCCATTGTGAAGTTGGGTGCCAGAGGATCGCTCATTCGTAAAGGGACAGAGGAAGTGCATGTGCATGCTGTCACTGTGGATAGAGTGATAGATACGACCGGTGCGGGTGATTATTTTGCAGCCGGTTTTTTGTATGGACTGACTTGTGGATATTCGTTGGAGAAATGTGGCAAGATAGGTTCTATCCTTTCAGGAAGCATCATCCGGGTGATTGGTGCAGAAATGCCTGCCGAGTGGTGGGAAGAGATTAAAACGAGAATCAGTGAACTATAATAAACAGGATATGAAGAAAATACTGAAAGTACGCTGGATAGCTACCTTACTGTTAGTAGTAGGTGCAGTTATCTTTTTTAGTTTCAAGAGTGGCGATAGCCGCAGTTTCCAGATTGCAAAGAACCTGGATATATTCAATTCCATCGTGAAGGAACTGGATATGTTCTATGTAGATACGTTGGACCCGAATAAGACGATACGTGAGGGCATCGATGCGATGCTGTATTCTCTGGACCCTTATACGGAATTTTATCCGGAAGAGGATCGGAGTGAGTTGGAACAAATGCTTAAGGCTTCTTATGGAGGTATAGGTTCTATCATTCGATATGAGCCGAAACTGAAGCGTACGGTGATTGTAGAACCTTACGAAAATATGCCTGCTGCGGAAGTAGGATTGAAAGCTGGCGATATCTTGCTTGAAATAGATGGAAAGGATTTGACCGGAAATACGGATGTGAGCAAAATACTTCGTGGACAGGTAGGGACAAGTTTCCAACTGAAGGTTGAGCGTCCCGGTGAGGCAAAGCCATTAGATTTTACAATTGTCCGTAAGAACATCCAGTTGCCGCTTATCCCTTATTACAGCAAACTGGATAACAATATCGGTTATATCAACCTGAGTACTTTTTCCGGAAATCCGTCCAAAGAGTTTAAGAAAGCTTTCCTTGATTTAAAGAAACAAGGTATCACTTCATTGGTGATCGATTTACGTAATAATGGTGGTGGTTTGTTGGAAGAAGCTGTAGAGATAGCCAATTACTTTTTGCCCCGTGGCAAGACGATTGTAACCACAAAAGGTAAGATAAAACAAGCCAGCAATACGTATAAGACATTGCGCGAACCGTTGGATACGGATATTCCTATTGCTGTATTGGTAAATAGCGGTACGGCTTCAGCTTCGGAAATTCTGGCGGGTGCATTGCAGGATTATGACCGTGCAGTGATTGTAGGCAATCGCACGTTTGGAAAAGGTTTGGTGCAGGTTCCGCGTACTTTGCCTTATGGTGGTACGATGAAGGTGACTACTTCCAAATATTATATTCCCAGTGGTCGTTGTGTACAGGCGATAGATTACAAGCATCGTAATCCGGATGGTAGTGTAGGACGTATTCCTGATAGTTTGACTACGGTATTCCATACGGCTATCGGACGTGAAGTGCGTGATGGCGGTGGCGTGACACCGGACGTTGCAGTGGAACAGGAAAAGTTACCTAATATTTTGTTCTATCTGGTGAATGATAATCTGATCTTTAATTATGCTACGCAATACTGCCTGAAGCATCCCACAATCGCTTCTCCCGAGAATTTCGAAGTGACGGATGCTGATTATGCAGAGTTTAAGGAAATGGTGAAGAAGGCGGACTTTAAATATGACCAGCAGAGCGAGAAGATTCTGAAGAACTTGAAAGAAATGGCAGAATTTGAAGGCTATATGAAAGATGCTTCTGAAGAATTTAAGGCACTAGAACAGAAACTTAGCCATAATCTGGACCGTGACCTGGATTACTTTGCAAAAGATATCAAGAACATGATAGCACAAGATATCATCAAACGTTATTATTTCCAGCGTGGCGGCATCATCCAGCAACTGAAGGATGATAATGACCTGAACGAAGCAACGAAGGTACTGGGCAACTCGGAGGAGTATAAGAAAATGCTGAGCGTACCGGAAACTACGGTCATAAAAGAGAAGGGGAAAGAAACAAGCTTGGTGAATTTTAATTCATACCGAAAAAGCAGTCTGATGATTTTTGACTATGTAGTGTAGGTTATAGTTTGTAGCTTCTTAAAATAAGTAACCGGATAATTTTACGGCCTATCTTTACCTTCCCGGAAAAGATAATCCATAAAGTTATCCGGTTTTTTGGTGGAAAACAATTACCTTTGCTGGCAGGTTACTTGTAAATCAATATATATGAGAATATCTCTGTTGTTATTTTGCATATTTTCTCTTTTTAGTAGCTTATCACGTGGTTCCTCTATTCCTTTTTCTCCCATCGTGAGGAGCTATTCCGTATCAGATTATAATGCAGGTATTCAGAACTGGTCTATCACCCAGGATGATAGGGGAGTTATGTATATTGGCAATAACAAAGGTCTGCTGGAGTTTGATGGAAATAACTGGGAGCTTCATGAATTACCTTCCAAGAACATAGTACGCTCTGTATATATCGGTAAAGACGGCAAGATATTTGTGGGCTCTTTTGAAGAGTTCGGATATTTCGAACGTAATTCATTGGATAGCCTTGTGTACCACTCTTTAAAAGATGAAGCGAAAGATTTCCGGTTCCATAATGATGAAATCTGGACGATTACGTCGGCACATGGGGAGATTGTATTTCAATCTTTCGGTTCTCTGTTCTTTTATGACGGGCATACCGTGAAGGGGATTCGTACAAAAACTCTTCCTCTGAATCTGTTTCAAGTAGGTGATACGGTTTATTCTCAACAGATAAATGGAGGGCTTTTCATTCTTGCAAAGAATGGGCTGGAAAATTTGATTGAACGAAAATTACTGGGAAACAGTGATGTGGTGGCAGGACTTCCGTATAATGATGGCGCTTTATTCCTGACACAAAAGAGTGGCGGTTTTGTTTATCAAAGTGGAAAGATACTGAAGTGGCATACAGAATGTGATGCCGAGCTTGAAAAGTACTCTGTGAACCGGGCTGTAATGACAAAAGACAGTTGCTATATTATCGGTACGCTTTCTAATGGGATTTATGCAATAGATAAAAAAGGACGTTTACTTTGGAAAGAGAATACGGACAGCCGCTTACAAAATAATACCGTATTAGGGCTGTACTGTGATGCCGATAACAATGTTTGGGCAGCTTTGGATGAAGGTATAGCCTATATACAAAATAACTCCCTGGTGTATTATTATGAGCCTCCTTACCGGAAAATAGGAATGGTCTATGATGTGCTGGTGAAAGAGGATGAGGCTTATATCGCTTCCAATCAAGGACTTTATAGGATTAGGAACAGGGCTCCCGAGCTTGTTCCGGGACTGGAAGAGCAGGCATGGTTCGTTGGTGAATGGGGAAAACAGATTTTATGCGGACATAATAAAGGAACTTTTCAGATATCGGGCTTACAGGCATCGCTGGTTTCGGATGTGAGAGGAGCGATGTGTATGAAAGAGATTAATCTGGAAGGACGTTCGTTTTTGTTACAAGGTACCTATACGTTTCTGAATTTATACAATGAGGAGTCTTCGGGCATCTGGAGGTTTCTACGGTCGTTAGGCGGATTTACCCACATGGTGCGGGAGATCGAGATGGATCCCCAGGGGAATATCTGGGTGAAGCATTTACGGAAAGGATTATTCCGTTTTCGGATTAATCCGGATCTGAAACGGGTAGAAGATGTCAGAACCTATATGGAACTGGGTGATGTGAAAGATGGGGACTTCTCTTTGTTTAAGATCAATGGACGGGTTGTTTTTTCAAATGGGGAAATGTTTTACACTTACGAAGATATGAATGATTCTATTATTCCTTATGAATCGATGAATGAGCAATTGGCGGATTTGAAAGGAATACATAGTGTGAGTCATGCAAAAGGCAATTTGTACTGGTTTGTAAACAGTAAGATGGCATATTTGGTGAAATGTGAAATGAATGTTTTCCGGATTGAACATAGAATTCCGTTTTCTTTGTTTGATGGTTTGTCTATAGAGGAGAGAGCAGCGATGGTTTATGACAAGGAGAGTGGCAGTTCTTATCTCTGCTTGAATAATGCTGTTGCCCGGATTGATTCAGATAGTTCTCTTTTGTACAAGTCCTCTATTAGGCGCTCTTTGTGGATCTCGGCTATAACGACTGAGTCGGAGTGGACGGGAAAAGTAAAACGATTGTCGGTGCAAAAAGAGAACAAGATTGATGCAGATTTGAATACCGTATGCTTCTCTTTATGCTATCCGGTTTATAATGACTATACTTACAAGGTAAGGTATAAATTGGAAGGACTATCTGATCAGTGGGTGGAAGGTGACCGCAGCCTGCAGAAGAAATATACCCGTTTGCCATTTGGGGCGTATGCTTTCAAAGCTGAGATTTATAATGAGAATGAAGTATTGGCATCGGTAACGCTACCTTTTGAAGTCTTGAGGCCTTGGTATCTATCATATTGGGCTATCACCGGTTATGTTCTGATTGGGCTGTTGTTGTTATTGTTGTTGCAATACATCGTTTATCAGTCTGTGAAGAAGAAGAAAGACAGGGTGATTGAACAGCAACGCATTACCCATCAAGCTGAGATAGAAATACAGGAAAAGAAGATTATCGAATTGGAGAAAGAGCAATTGGAAGCTGATTTACGTTTTAAGAGTAAAGAACTGTCCGGAGTTGTGATGACCAATATTGCCCATCAGGAGTTTTTGAATTCGTTGAAAGAAGAAATACAACAACAGAAGTTATCAGGGCAGTATACGCGGAAGAATCTGGATAAGCTCTTGGTATTGATTAATCAAAGTATCGTTTCGGATGAGGAAAACTGGAACATGTTTCAGGCGAATTTTGACCGGATACATGAGAACTTCTTCCGAAACCTGAAACAACAATATCCGGATCTGACAGCAGGTGATTTACGTTTCTGTGCTTTACTCCGCCTGAATATGCCGACAAAGGAGATTGCCAAGCTGCTGAATATATCGGTGAGAGGCGTAGATGCAGCAAGGTATCGCTTGCGTAAGAAATTTAATCTATCTCAGGAAGATAGTCTGACGGATTTTATGATTAATTTTAAATAGTTGATTCTTAACGTAATAATGTGAAAGGAAGTACTAAAATAGTACCTCCTTTTTTTGTGTTTTGCACTAAAGGTACTTTTGTTGTAGCTCTGTATTGTGGCGGTTTAAGGTGCTTTCTCTTTATTTGCAGCGAAATCATTTTTCTCCAAAAATAATAAAGAATGAAAAGCATGAGACAATTAATCCTTAAGGTACAATCGTTTTTAATTTTATTGGTGCTGGTATCTGCCAATATGCAAGCACAAAAATCTCCTGTCGATATGGATCGCTTTATTGATGATCTGATGAAGAAGATGACTCTGGAAGAGAAAATCGGCCAGTTGAACTTGCCTGTTACGGGTGAAATAACCACCGGGCAAGCCAAGAGTAGTAATGTGGCTAAGCGTATCCGTGCCGGTGAAGTGGGCGGACTCTTTAACTTGAAAGGCGTGGAGCGTATTCGTGACGTTCAGAAACAGGCAGTAGAAGAAAGTCGTCTGGGTATTCCTCTTTTATTTGGTATGGATGTAATTCATGGATACGAAACGGTATTCCCTATTCCTCTGGGATTATCCTGTACCTGGAACATGACAGCTATTGAAGAATCTGCACGTATTGCTGCTATCGAAGCCAGTGCTGATGGTATTTGCTGGACATTCAGTCCGATGGTGGATGTTTCCCGTGATCCCCGTTGGGGACGAGTTTCCGAAGGGAATGGTGAAGATCCCTTCTTGGGAGCGGAGATTGCGCGTGCTATGGTACGTGGTTATCAAGGGAAAGATATGAGTAGTAATGATGAGATTATGGCTTGCGTGAAGCACTTTGCGTTATATGGGGCATCAGAAGCCGGACGCGACTATAATACAGTGGATATGAGTCATCAACGTATGTTCAACGAATATATGTTACCTTATCAGGCTGCCGTGGAAGAAGGTGTGGGTAGTGTGATGGCTTCATTCAATGAAGTGGATGGTGTACCGGCTACCGGAAATAAGTGGCTGATGACCGATGTACTTCGTAAGCAGTGGAATTTTGATGGGTTCGTTGTGACGGACTATACCGGTATCACTGAAATGACCGATCATGGTATGGGGGATACACAAAAAGTTGCAGCCTTGGCTCTGAATGCAGGTGTTGATATGGATATGGTGAGCGATGCTTTTACAAGCACACTTAAAAAATCTCTGGAAGAAGGAAAAGTTTCAGTAAAGGCTGTTGATGCTGCTTGTCGCCGTATTCTGGAAGCTAAGTATAAGCTGGGTCTTTTTGATAATCCCTATAAATATTGTGATATAACCCGTCCTAAAAAACAAATCTTTACGAAAGAACACCGTGCTATAGCCCGTAAGACAGCTTCGGAAAGCTTTGTTCTCTTGAAGAATGAGAATAGTGTACTCCCTCTGGCAAAGAAAGGTACCATTGCTGTAGTAGGTCCTTTGGCCGATAGCCGTAGCAATATGCCGGGCACGTGGAGTGTGGCTGCTGTGATGAACAAATATCCTTCTTTGATTGAAGGTCTGAAAGAAGTAGTGGGAGGCAAGGCTAAAATTCTTACGGCTAAAGGAAGTAATCTGATGAGTGATGCCGAATACGAAGAACGTGCTACTATGTTTGGCCGTACCCTGCATCGTGACAATCGTACAGATAAGGAACTGCTGGATGAGGCACTTGCTGTAGCTGCCAAGTCTGACGTGATTGTTGCTGCTTTGGGTGAGTCTTCCGAGATGAGCGGTGAAAGTAGTTGTCGTACAGACCTCGAAATGCCGGATACGCAACGTGTACTTTTGCAGGAATTGTTGAAAACCGGCAAACCGGTGGTATTGGTGTTGTTTACTGGTCGTCCGTTAGTATTGAATTGGGAGCAGGAAAATGTACCTGCTATTCTGAATGTGTGGTTTGGTGGTAGTGAAGCTGCTCTTGCCATTGGTGATGTACTGTTTGGAAATGTAAATCCGAGTGGCAAACTTACTACTACTTTTCCGAAGAGTGTAGGACAGATTCCTTTGTTCTATAACCATAAGAATACCGGTCGTCCTTTGCCTCAAGGGGCCTGGTTCCAGAAGTTCCGTAGCAATTATCTGGATGTAGATAACGAACCGCTTTATCCGTTTGGATATGGCTTGAGCTATACTACTTTCTCTTATAGTGATATTACATTGGATAAATCGTCCATGAATATCAATGGAGAGATTATGGCAACTGTAACGGTAACCAATACAGGTAAGTATGACGGTTCGGAAGTAGTGCAGCTATATATCCGCGATCTTATAGGCAGTGTAACACGTCCGGTGAAAGAACTGAAAGGCTTTGAAAAAATCTTCCTGAAAGCCGGTGAATCCAAACAAGTGTCTTTCAAGTTAACAGCTGATATGTTGAAGTTCTACAATTACAATCTGGATTTTGTGTGCGAACCGGGTGACTTTGAAGTAATGATAGGTGGTGATAGCCGTGATGTGAATAAGGCCTTATTTTCGCTTCAATAAGCATCTGCCTGGTAGTAGATAGATAAAGAGGGAATACAGAATCTTTATTAAAAATAAATATCTGATAACTAATTAGTTCTGCGAGTATGTAGTAGTTATAAAGTAGTACCATGTTTAGGCGTGGTACTCTTGTGGTAGCCTGTTTTTTGACTTAAATCAATTATTGCTATACGTTTGCAGAGTAATTTTAAATCAATACAAAATGAAAAGAAATCTATTAATTACATGTGTGATGTTGCTGTTTGCTGTCGTTTCGATGGCGCAGAACAAGATTACAGTTTCGGGTGTCGTTACAGATAAGACAGGCGAAACTGTTATAGGTGCTTCTGTTCGGGTAAAAGGACAGGAGAATATGGGAACTATTACGGATATCGACGGAAAATACCAGATTCTTGGCGTACCGGCGAATGCCACTTTAATATTCAGCTATATTGGTATGAAGGAACAGGAAGTGGCGCTTAATGGGCGTTCTACAGTGAATCTTATGATGGAAGAGGATAGCCAGCTCATTGAAGAAGTTGTAGTAGTAGGTTATGGTAGCGCCAAGAAGCGTGATTTGACCGGTTCTATTGTAACAGTGAAAGCTGCCGAGATTGCTTCAAAACCATCTACCAATCCTTTGGCTTCTATTCAAGGTAAGGTCGCTGGTGTGCAGGTTATCAATACAGGACGTGCCGGGCAGGATCCGGAAATTCGTGTTCGCGGTACAAACTCTATCAATGGTTATACTCCTTTGTATGTAGTGGACGGACTGTTTACGGATAACATCAACTATCTGAATACAGCGGATATTGAATCTATGGAAATCCTGAAAGACCCTTCTTCCTTGGCTATTTTTGGTGTACGTGGTGCTAATGGTGTTATTATCATTACTACTAAGAAAGCGAAAGAAGGTAAGACTCAGGTCAGCATTAATGGTTCGGTGGGTTGGAAAAAGGTTACAGACCGCGTTAGCCTGACTAATGCAGAGCAGTTCAAAATGCTTTATAATGAACAACGCATGAATCAGGGTGGCGATCCGTACGATTATACTGTATGGAATGCAGATACTGACTGGCAGGATGAGATGTTCCAAACAGGTTTCCTTACTAACAATACGGTTAGCATTACAGCCTCGGGAGATAGAAGTAAGTTTTATCTGGGCTTGGGATATGTAATGGAAGAAGGTTCCATCAAGAGTGAAAAGCTGAATAAGTTTACTGTGAATTTGCATAGTGAACATAAAGTAACCGACTTCTTACGTTTTGGTTTCCAGGTGAACGGTGTACGTGCATTATATCCTGATGCAAAAGGTGTAGGTTCTGCTTTGAAAGCAGCTCCGATTGCTCCTGTTTATGATGCAGAAAGCGGACTTTTACATACTCTTCCTGATTTTCAGCGTGCTCAGGTCTGGAATCCTATGATTGAACCCGTGTTGAAAGGTGCTCATAATAAATCTGCAAATTATCGTATGGCAGGAAATATCTACGGAGAACTTGATTTGATGAAGAATTTAACCTTTAAGGCTACTTTCTCCTTGGATTATGCTTCCAGCCAGTCACGTTCTTATTCTCCGCTTATTTATGTGTATAACCCGGATGTAGAAGGTGGTAAAGAAAGATTGACGGATAAAGAAAGTATCAGTCAGTCGAAGTCTACATCAATGGCTGCACAGTCCGATTATGTATTGACTTATATTAATCAGTTTGGTGATCATGGTCTAACTCTGACTGCCGGTCTTACTACGAATTATAATGAATATTCTGATTTATCGGGTGGTCGCAGCCAATTGCCGGGTTATGGTGTTCCCATTGGCGAAGATATAGATAAGTGGTGGATTACTATGATTGATGATGCTACATCAGCTACTAATGGTGGATCCCAATACAAACGTTTTACAATGTCTTATCTGTTCCGTGCATTGTATAACTATAAAAATCGTTATTTGCTGAATGCTTCTTATCGTCGTGACGGTTCTTCCGTATTTAAGAGAACAGGAAATACATGGGATAATTTTTATTCATTCGGTGCCGGTTGGGTTATGAGTGAAGAGGCATTCATGAAGAAACAGAATGTAATCGATTATCTGAAGCTGAAAGGCTCATGGGGTGTTTTGGGAAGCCAGAATACAGGAGGTTCCCACTATCCGGCCTACCCTAATATAACAAGTTCGGGTTCTGCTGTCTTTGGTGATAATGTTATTGCAGGTAAGGGACCGGATAAACTGATTTCACAGACATTGGGTTGGGAGCGTAACTATTCATGGGAAGTTGGTTTTGATATGCATCTGTTGGATGGTCGCATGCAGATTTCTCCTGTTTATTACAATAAGACAACCAAAGACTTGCTGACAAGTGTTCCCGGTCTTTCAGGTACGGTTCCTGCATTGCAGAATACAGGAGAGATTCGTAACCGTGGTTTTGAGTTGGCAGCATCCTGGAGCGATAAAATCGGTGAAAACTGGCGTTATGGTGTTTCAGCCAATCTAACGACTATTGATAATGAAGTTGTATCATTGATAAGCAAGGATTATTCAATAATTAATGGCGTTTCTCGTGTATCTGAAGGATATCCTATCGGCTACTTCTATGGGTACAAAGTGGCAGGTGTTTATCAGAATGAAACCGATATAGAAACTTCAGCACCTAACCAGGTAGCTTCTGTGAAGCCGGGCGATTTGAAGTTTGCCGATGTAAATGGTGACGGTATTATCTCAGAGAAAGACCGTACTATGATTGGTAATCCTACTCCGGATTTTACTTATGGTTTTAGCGTAAATCTGGGTTACAAGAATTTTGATTTGAGTGTAGATATGATGGGTGTTTATGGAAATGAGGTTTATCGTAACTGGGATAGTAGTGCTTATGCACAATTCAACTATCGTACAGGGCATTTGAACCGTTGGCATGGTGAAGGAACATCCAACTGGGATCCGATTCTTGATCCATCCCGTTCTGTAAATCTGGAAGCTTCTTCTTACTATGTAGAAGACGGAAGTTTCTTCCGTATCCGTAACATAGAACTGGGATATACCTTTGATCCCCGTTTGTTGAACCGCATCAAACTGCAATCTTTACGTATCTATGGTAATGTGCAGAATCCTAAAACATGGAGCCGCAATACCGGATATACTCCTGAAGTTGGTGGTAGTGCAACAGCGTTTGGTGTAGATGGTGGAGGTTATCCGATGCCTGTAGTTTATACATTAGGCTTTAACTTATCATTCTAAACATGAAATCTAATAAAAGAAAAACGATCAGTATGAAAAAGATATTTTATTATGTGATGGCTTTGGCATTGGGATGTTCCCAGATGTCATGCAGTGACCTGTTAGATCAGAAACCGCAAGGAGTATTGACTGAAGATGACCTGACTGGTGGTACTTACGAAACACAGATTTTTAACATGTATGCTTTGCTTCGTGGTTATCATATTGTTTCCGGAAATACGGCATTGGCTATTCATGGTATGCGTTCGGAAGATGCGGAAAAGGGTAGTACACTGTCTGACGGATCTGCAACAGGAAAAATGTTTGATGATTTTGAATATGCTGCAAGTAACGGCATGGTAAAAAGTTACTGGAATGCCAATTATACCTTGATTCATAAAGCAAATGATGTATTGGAGGAGATGAAGTCGAATCCTTCATTGACAGGCGGTGACTTAGTTAATAAGGGTGAAGCTTTATTGATGCGTGCTTTCTGTTATTTCAATTTGGTACGTGCTTTTGGCGAAGTGCCCTTGATTGATTTTAAAGTAGGGAGTGTAGCAGATGCCAATATTCCCAAATCTTCTGTAGCTCAGATATATACTTTGATTGATGAAGATCTGACGAATGCAGAATCTTACCTGCCGAGGACTTGGGAAGCACAATATGTCGGTCGTCTTAGCTGGGGAGCGGCTCGTGCCTTACATGCCCGTACTTATATGATGCGTAATGATTGGAACAATATGCGTGCGGCAGCAGAGGACGTTATTTCTTCCGGTTTATATAATTTGAATACACCTTATGAAGATATTTTCCGTGAAAAAGGTGAAAACTGTGGTGAGTCTGTTCTGGAACTTCAATGTACTGCTACTGCTGCTCTTCCGGGGTCCAACGAAATTGGTAGCCAGTATGCTCAGGTACAGGGCTGTCGTGGGGCCGGTGAATGGAATTTAGGTTGGGGCCAACATACTCCTACTCAATTATTGGCTGATGCATTCGAAGAAGGTGACCCGAGAAAGGATGAGACTTTATTGTATTTTATTAGAACAGGAGAAGATCCTTCGACCATTCCTGCAAATAAGCCTTATGGAGAAAAACCGGTTGCCAATGCCGATGTGATAGCAAAGTACTTTAATAAGAAAGTGTATACAGATCCGGCTTTGCGTGAAAAGTATACGAAGAGTGGGTATTGGGTGAATATTCGTCTGATCCGTTATTCGGATGTCGTACTGATGGCTGCGGAAGCTGCTTGCGAACTGGGTGATAATACAAGTGCAAGAAGATATCTTGAGATGGTACGTGCCCGTGCCCGTGGTACGAATGCTAATATCTTGCCGGAGGTTACCACTGATAATCAGAGTGAATTGCGGGAAGCTATTCGTCATGAACGCCGTGTTGAGTTGGGTATGGAATTCGATCGCTTCTATGATCTTGTACGTTGGGGAATAGCGAAGGAAGTGCTGCATGCAGCCGGAAAGACTGGTTACCAGGATAAGCATGCATTGTTGCCTTTGCCTCAGGACGAAATTGACAAATCAAATGGCGTGTTAGTTCAAAACCCTAATTATTAATTCATATAGTAATGACCATGAAAAGATATATTAATTTATTGTTGGCATTTTGTGTGTCAGCACTCACTTTGCAATCTTGTTTTCAGGATATGGATCATCCGGCTTTTGATTATCCGGATAGTTCTGCTCCCAAAGTGTTCTCACCAATGAAATTGTTCTTGCCTTTTGAGAATGATATGCGTGATAAGGGTAATTATACCTTCCTCATGAGTGCCGGAGGGGATATTACTTATACTGATGGAATCAACGGACAAGCTTATCAAGGTACAAAAGATACGTATCTGTTAGCCCGTGTTCCTTCTTATCTGACCGATTCTATACCCGATTTAGGAAGTTGTACGGTGGCTTTCTGGATGAAAACAACGAGAAATACTTCTGCATATGGTGTCTTCAGTATTCCTAATACCAAGACTTTCTGGGGTAATTTTGATATCTATCTGGAAAATACAAGTAGTGAGACCCAGGCTTTCTTCAAGATGCATCTGTATAACTGTACATCCGTGAAGGACAATGATGAGAGATGGGTAGAAGCTAAGATAGACAATGTTTTTGGTACCGAATGGGTTCATATGGCATTTGTTTATGATGGTAGTAATTCGACAGTAACAGTTTACCGGAATGGTGAAAGTGCATTTACAAAAGAGCTGCCCGGTTATGGAAAGCTTAAATTTAAAGATTTGGGTACATTTGCTATCGGAGCATTTCAGTTTAGCACAAAACCCAGTTTGACAGAAGGTGCAGGAGCACAGAGTTGGGCATCCAATTTTCCGGGACAGTTAGACCAGTTCCGCTTCTATGACAGAGCTATATCTGCTTCTGATATCAAGCAACTTTATTCAGGTAAAGAATGATGACCGTTAGAAATAGAGTGAATATGAGAGCTGTTTATTTCATACTGTCCTTATTACTGATTGCTTGCAGTAAAGATGATGCTTCGGAAGCACCCGGAAAATTTGAACTGCAAAATATATCCATTGGTGAAAAACAGGATCAGAGTTCCTTTGAAAATGTAGCTCCCAATGCCAGTATTGTGCTTACATTCACAGATGCAGTGGATGAAGCTACGATTCAGAGTAATATCATATTGAAACTGAATGATCAGGCGGTGGCATATGATTCAAAACTACAGGGAAAGGATAAACTCTCATTGACTCCAACAGGTGGCTTTAAAAGTTTTTCCTCATATAAACTGGTGATCAATCCGGGGGTGAAATCCACCTCCGGAGTATCTCTTACCAATGGCAAAGTCTATGAAATCCGTACAGGGATGGATGATTCGGATAAGTTTGATCGCATTCCTGACGAGGATTTATTAACTTTGGTGCAGAAACAAACTTTTAAGTATTTCTGGAACTTCGGTCATGCACATTCCGGTATGGCACGCGAAAGAACAACTTCCGGTGATGTTGTTACTACCGGAGGAACAGGATTTGGAGTGATGGCGATGCTGGTAGCGGCTGAAAGAGGATTTGTAACCCGACAGGAAGCTCTTGAAAGAGTGCAGAAGATTGTAACTTTCCTGGATAAAGAGTGTACGAGTTATCATGGAGCCTATGCACACTGGATTAACGGTGCAACTGGTGAGACAAAGCCATTTGGTGATAAAGATGATGGTGCGGATCTGGTAGAAACCTCTTTACTTTTCCAGGGACTGCTTGCAGCACGTGCATACTTCAAGGAGGGTTCGGAAGCTGAGAGTAAATTGCGTTCTGATATAACCCGCCTGTGGGAAGCTATTGAATGGACTTGGTTTCAGAAAAGTGGAGAGTCTGTTCTGTATTGGCATTGGAGTCCGAACTATGGATTTGAGAAGAATCTTCCGATCAGAGGTTGGAATGAGTGCCTGATAACTTATGTGCTTGCAGCTTCTTCTCCTACTCATCCTATCGATAAGGCGGTTTATGAAGCTGGATGGGCAAGGAATGGCGGTTTGAAGAATGGTAATACCTACTATGGATACAAGCTTCCGCTGGGAGCTGATAAGGGTGGACCGTTATTCTTATCTCAATATTCCTTCTTGGGCATTAATCCGAAAGGACTGAAAGATAAATATGCTGATTATTGGGAACAGAATCAAAACCATACTCTGATCAATTATAATTATTGTAAGGAGAATCCTAAGGGATATGCTGGTTATGGAGCCTCTTGTTGGGGGTTGACAGCTAGTGATGGTGATAATGGTTATTCGGCACATTCACCTACAAATGATAAAGGAGTGATTGCTCCTACGGCTGCATTGTCTGCATTTCCTTATACTCCGGAAGAGTCGATGTCTGCATTGCACTTTTACTATTATAAGATGGGTGATAAACTCTGGAGAGATTATGGTTTTGTAGATGCTTTCAACCTGACAGCTAATTGGTATGATAACCAGTGTATAGCTATCGACCAAGGACCGATCATTTGTATGATAGAAAATTATAGGACAGGAATGCTTTGGAATTTATTTATGGCTATTCCGGAAATTCAGCAGGGAATGAAAAAGTTAGGTTTTGAAAGCCCTGCACTAAACTGATAAATAGAATATATGATGAGACTTATAATATATGTGATGCTTCTGCTTTACCCGTTTAGCCTGCTGCCGGCAGCTTCTGGTGGTAAGAAGGAGAAGAACTTGTCTGATGAAGAACTGATGACCCTCGTGCAGAAACAGACTTTCCGTTATTTCTGGGATTATGGACATCCGGTTTCGGGCTTGGCACGCGAACGTAGTAACGGTAATGACGATATTGTTACCATTGGTGGTTCCGGCTTTGGGGTAATGGCTATTATTGTCGGTGCAGAACGTGGATTTGTAACGCGTGAACAAGCGGCAGAGCGTATGCTGAAAATAGTCAGCTTTCTGAATGATAAGAATACGGACAGTTACCATGGCATTTGGGCGCATTGGATAAATGGGCAGAACGGAGAAACCATTTCTTTCAGCAGGAAAGATGATGGTGCCGATCTGGTAGAGTCTGCTTTCATGTTCGAAGGGTTGTTGGCTGCACATCAGTATTTCAACAAAGATAATCAGGTGGAAAGACGTATCCGCGGTCTTATTAATGACCTGTGGCGTCAGGCTGAATGGAATTGGTTTACTAAAGGTGGTGAAGATGTACTCTATTGGCATTGGTCACCCAATAACGGTTGGTCGATGAACCATCAGATAAAAGGGCATAATGAGTGCCATATTACATATATACTTGCTGCTTCTTCACCCACTTATCCCATTGCAGAGTCGGTATATCATAAAGGGTGGGCCAATTCTATCGTTTTCAAGAATGGTAAGAAGTATTACGACATAACCTTGCCATTGGGAAGTGATTATGGCGGACCTTTGTTCTTTACCCATTATTCTTATATGGGACTTGATCCGCGTGGTTTGAAAGATTATTATGCTGATTATGAAGAACAGATGAAAGCACATACTCTGATTAATCGTGCTTATTGCATAGATAATCCGAAGGGGTATAAAGGGTATGGAGAACAGTGCTGGGGACTGACAGCCAGTGATGGTGATAAAGGGTACTCTGCGCATTGTCCTGGTAATGACCGCGGTGTTATTACTCCAACAGCCGCCTTGTCGTCTATTCCTTATGCACCGGAATATTCATTGCAGGCCATGCGCTATTTCTATGAAGAGCTTGGCGATAAGCTTTGGGGAGAATATGGTTTCAAGGATGCATTTAACCTGACTGCTGACTGGTTTGCGCCATCTTATCTGGCTATAGACCAGGGACCTATTATTGTTATGATAGAAAATTATCGTACAGGTTTAATATGGAAATTGTTTATGAGTCATCCGGATGTACAAAAAGGATTGAAGAAGTTAGGATTTAAAACACCATACTTAAATTAAAAAGGTTTCATAATTATGAAAAACATGTTTTTTAATAGTGTATTAGTTGCTTTCGTTCTGCTTGTTGCTTCGTGCAGCAAGCAGCCGGAAGCTAAAGTTGATGTGATGTCATTCAATATTCGTCTGGATCATGTAGCGGATAGTTTGAACAACTGGAAGTATCGTAAAGATGCTGCGGCACAAATGATTATTTATTATGCTCCGGATGTAGTAGGTATGCAGGAAGTATTAAAGAACCAGTTGGACGATCTGAAGAACCGCCTTCCGCAATATACGGTTTTAGGTGTGGGGCGTGCCGATGGAAAAGAAAAAGGGGAATATTGTTCTCTGTTCTATAAGACCGATCGTTTCGATCTTATGAAGAGTGGCAATTTCGGTTTGAGTGAAACACCCGATTCTATTGGAATAAAAGGCTGGGATGCTGCTTGCGAACGCATTGTGACGTGGGCTGTTCTTAAAGATAAAGTCAGTGGTAAAGAATTGGCTGCTTTTAATACACATTTCGACCATATTGGTAAGGTTGCCCGTCGTGAAAGTGCAGTTTTGTTGCTTGCAAAGATACGTGAGATAGCTTCGGATTTACCAGTAGTTATTACGGGAGATTTTAATGGTACTGTTGATTCAGATCCGATTTCTGTTCTTACGGAAGGGGGAATGCAGAATACTTATTCCGCATCTGACATAGTTTATGGTCCTACGTGGAGCTTTCATGATTTTGGGCGCATCCCGGTTGAAGAACGCCAGTTGATCGATTTTATTTTTGTCAATGGACAGGTGGTAGCCAATAAATTCAGAGTGATAGCAGACAAGCCGGACAATGGCTATTTATCCGACCATGCGCCTATTCAGGCCAATCTGACAATTCGATAGTACCATGACTTCTAAATTATCCTTGGGGCTTGTCGTTTTACCTTTTGTACCTTCCTCCATTGTGCAAGGTCAAGAGCAGGAAGTCCGTAACGAACGCCCCAATATCATTTTTATTATGAGTGATGACCACGCCCGTCAGGCTATGAGTATTTATGGTCATCCTATAGGGAAAGTGGCGCCGACTCCGAATATTGACCGTATCGGGCATGAAGGAGCGGTTTTCCAGAATAACTATTGTTGCAATTCTATTTCCGGGCCGAGTCGTGCTGCCATACTTACCGGTAAACATAGCCATAAGAATGGTTTCATGAAGAACTGGGCGAAAGGTTTTGACGGTACGCAACAGACCCTTCCAAAGATATTGCAGGCAAATGGTTACGAGACAGCTGTTATTGGTAAGTGGCATCTTATTTCTAAGCCTACAGGTTTCGATCATTGGATGATTCTGGATGATCAGGGAGAATATTGTAATCCGCATTTTATTACTGAAAATGATACCACACGTCATTTGGGGTATGTGACGGATTTGATTACTAAATACACGGAAGAATGGCTCGACGGACGGAAAGACAAGAACAAGCCTTTCTTTCTGATGATGCATCACAAAGCTGTTCATAGAAACTGGGTACCTGCAGAAAGACATTACCATCTGTATGAGCATACTACTTTTCCACTTCCTGATAATTATTTTGATGTTTATGAGGGTCGTTATGCGGCACAGATGCAAAAGATGAATATCTATTGTGACATGTACGAAGGACACGATCTGAAGATGGTTACCGGTATGGATAGTGACAGTTTACTGTTCGACCCTTGGCCGCATGCTTTTCTGGGGACAATGGAACCGGATGAATGCCGTCGTTTTCTTGATGCATATCGTGATAGAAATAATGAATTCCACTCCAGAAAACGTTCATTCAAAGAAGTCGCGGAGTGGAAATACCAGCGTTACCTGCAAGATTATATGGGAGTTGTAGCGAGTGTAGACGAAAGTGTGGGAGAGATTCTTGATTATCTGAAACGTACCGGACTGGATAAAAATACGATTGTAGTCTATACTACCGATCAGGGCTTCTATTTGGGAGAACATGGTTGGTTTGATAAGCGTTTCATGTACGAAGAATCTTTCGGCATGCCGATGGTTATGCGCTGGCCCGGACATATCAAGCCGGAAACTCAGGTAACAGGACTGACGCAGAACATAGACTTTGCTCCTACTTTTCTGGATATGTGTGGTATCGAAGTGCCACGGGATATGCAGGGCGTATCGTTCCGGGAGTTGGTAGAGACGGGAAAGAAACCGCGTGATTGGCGTAAATCGCTCTATTATCATTATTATGAATTTCCTGGATTTCATAGTGTCCGTGCCCATTATGGTGTAAAGATGGAACGCTACAAATTGATGCACTTTTATGTGGAAGACAAATGGGAACTGTATGATCTGAAAACTGATCCGACAGAAATGCACAATCTGTACGGAAAGCAAGGAATGGAGAAAGTAACTGCTGAACTAATGGCAGAACTTGCACGTTTACAGAAACAATATGAAGTTCCTCAGAATTTGTGCAAGTAATATAAAGAACGAAAGAATGAAACATCTGTTATTGACTATAGTCTGCCTGATTGCGTGGACTACTCTTCCGGCGCAGGATATGCGTCAGGATACATATTGTAATCCCTTGAATATAGATTATACCTATATGATTTATAATTCCGACCGGGATATTTCTTACCGTTCGGGGGCTGATCCGGCAGTAGTGGAATTTCGCGGAGAATATTATATGTTCGTAACGCGTTCGCACGGCTATTGGCGTTCCAGGGATTTATTGAACTGGGAATTTGTACGTCCCGGTAAGAATTGGTATCCTCAGGGATGCAATGCTCCGGCTGCACACAATTATAAGGACTCTGTGCTTTATGTTGCAGGCGATCCTTCAGGTTCTATGAGCATCCTTTATACCGATGATCCTGCTTCCGGTGATTGGGAAGCTACGCCTGCCATTCTGCATAATCTGCAAGATCCTGATTTGTTTATTGATGACGATGGGAAAGCTTATATGTTCTGGGGATCTTCCAATGTTTACCCTATCCGGGGTATGGAATTGGATAAAGATCACCGTTTCACAAAGAAAGGGGAGACGAAAGAACTTTTCAATCTGGATATGCCTAAACATGGTTGGGAGCGTTTTGGTGAGAATCATACGGATACAGTATTGGGCGGTTACATTGAAGGACCCTGGTTGACAAAACATAATGGTAAATACTATATGCAATATGGTGCGCCGGGTACGGAATTCAATGTTTATGCAGACGGAGTATACGTAGCAGATCATCCGATGGGACCTTATACCTACCAGAAACATAATCCGGTATCTTATAAACCGGGTGGTTATATGAATGGTGCCGGGCATGGAAGCACTGTGCTTGGTCCCGGCGGACAGTATTGGCATTTTGCTTCGATGTCTCTTTCCATTAATGTGAACTGGGAACGTCGTCTCTGCATGTTTCCCGCCGGATTCGATAGAGATGGTATTATGTATGTGGATACCCGTTTTGGAGATTATCCCCGTTATGCTCCTGCCGTGCCGGGTAAGGCAGGGCAGTTCCGAGGGTGGATGTTGCTCTCTTACGGCAAGCCGGTTACCGCTTCTACTGTGAAAGGAGAGTTTCAACCTTCTGCATTGACTGATGAACTGACTAAGACATTCTGGTTGGCTGAGGCTAACGATGAACGCCAATGGGTAATGATCGATCTGGAAAAACCGGCTACTGTATCTGCTATTCAGATCAACTATCATGATTACCAAAGTGATATGTATGGTCGTTATGAAGGGCTTCGCCACCGCTATGTGATTGAGGGTTCACTGGATGGACAGAATTGGGAAATATTGGTTGACCGCAAAGAAAGTTATAAAGATACCCCGAATGATTATGTTGAACTCGGACAATCCCAATCTGCGCGTTATATCCGCTATAAGAACATAGATGTACCGACCCCGAACTTGGCAATTTCTGAACTTCGGGTATTTGGATTGGGCATGGGGAAAACACCGCAACAGCCGAAGAAATTAACCCTTGATCGCCATGCGGACCGTCGTGATATTACTATCAGTTGGGAACCGGTCAAAGGTGCACAAGGATATAATGTGTTATGGGGTATTGCTCCCGATAAACTTTATAGCTCC